>Ga0207684_10003435_pt1 | contig 15464 bp, 16 predicted proteins | sample KBSK5501metaG_FD_184342 | JGI IMG/M metagenome (GOLD analysis project Ga0207684, IMG submission 184342) | Corn, switchgrass and miscanthus rhizosphere microbial communities from Kellogg Biological Station, Michigan, USA - KBS K5-50-1 metaG... | ecosystem: Host-associated > Plants > Roots >...
GCAGCCGCCAAAGAACAAGACTCTGAGCGGCTGCTGGAACTTGTCCGGCAGATCAATCAAATGTTGGATGATAAAGAGCGGCGACTGAAAGGCCAAGCCAATCGTCCCGACGACAGATAAGAGTGATGACGAAGATGCAGATCGGTCCGCCGCCAAAGTAACCAGGTGCCTCGGCTCTCAGCTTCGCGAACCCAGTGAATACGCGCTTTCCTCCGCGCAGAAATTCTCCGAAAGAAATGATTAACGATATCTCTTGTCCCTTCTTATGCAGTCCGGGTAGAGGAACGCCATCCCAACTCACATGACGTTCACCCGTGGCTACATCAATGAGCCAATCCACGTTCATGCACATGACGTAGGTATTCAGGCATGACCAGCGTCAGCTTCTTCCCAATCAATTCTTCCGGGCTGTAGCCGAAAGCTGTTCTACGAACGGGTTGGCAAAAAGGATGGTGCTTTGTTCGTCGATGGTGAATACGGCCACGGAAGCCGCTTCTGCAACCAACAGAAATTGAGCGTTCGCGGCTTCCAGGCTCTTGCCAGCAGATAGCCGTTCCAGAAAAAACTCCCATTTGTCCCCCAAGGCAAACAAAAAGTCCTCGGTAGCTGGGGCGAGCACACGGTATTCAAGGCTAAAAAACTCGACAACACCCAATACCTTCTTGCCTACATGCAGAGGGAATGCCACTCCCGTGTGTAGATGCTCAAGGACCGCGACCGAGAATCGGGGAAAATTCTCTTCTTTGCTCACATCCGGGAAGCAAACTACGCTACGTGCCTTCCACGTAGATCCTGGAAGTCCCTCCCCGAAACTGAAGGGTCGGGCACGCGACACAATTTCAAAGTTCTTGAACGAATTTGGTGTTGGGCTGTAGAAGGCTGCGCATTCCAGGGCCATATGCAACTCGTTGACGATCCAGAATCCACCGACATCCCACCCCAAACGCGTTGTCAGCAGTCGCAGCATAGCGTCAGCGGGAGGACTCTCATCAGGCGCTTCGGTAAATAAGCGAGTCACTTCATGACTGATGTTCCAGTAGTCCTGCGCGCTCAGAGCATCTACCTGCTTCTGATTGGATACCGTTCGATTGTGCTTGCTCATTTCTTGCAGCGAGGATCGCAAGCATAAAACTTCGGACATCCGCTTTCAAGCCTAATGAGCGGGCCGCTTGCGATTCGAGGCGACCAGCAACGCCTACTTTCGGGTGCGCAGTAATTTCTCGGCTAGCTTGGAGTAGTATTCCCCCGTCTTGCCGAGACCAGGGTCCTCTCGCTTCTCGTCCAAAGGAATTAGTCGCGGGCCTTCATCTCTGGCGGCAGGCGCGGTCGGCGAAACGAGCCGAACGAATTTCTTCCGCCGTTTCTTTGTTGAAGACGATCTTCGCAATGTGCGGCTACTCTGTCCCAATCATCCTAAGTAGGCAATACAGGAAAAGCTGTACGTGCTAGGGGTAGGTGTCGGAAAAATGCCCGCCGAGGGAAGGGGAGCGGGCCATTTCCGTTTCTAAGGTTTCTTCTTGGATTCTACGCCTTCAGTAACAGATGCCTGTAAGCCCACAGGTTTTTTGGCACCGGTCGTTACGGGATGGAAGGGGGCTAAACCTTGCGTTCCTTGTTTTCAGCGGAGTGAGCTAGACGTTTCTTGATTTCCGCTCGAACCTGCTTCTGCTCCTGCCCCAGTGCCTCAATTAGCTTCTCGATGAGCAAACGAACCTTCTCAGGGTCTTTCTCTTCAGCGGCGAGTTGTTTCCAATCTTCCGCCATGTAGAAAAACTATCACATTGAGAGTACCTGCTCCAAGACACGAACGTTACAGCAAAGCCGGACCGGCAAGGTCTTTTTTTAACGACGGACGGTAACGGAATAGGTTTCCCAGAGCACGTAGGCGAAACCCAAAATGGAAATCGCTAGAAGGATGATTGAACCAGTTAACCACCAATCCAGTCTTGGCTTCTCGGCGAAAGAAATCAATCGGGGTCCTTCGTCTCTCGCGGTAGGCATGCTCGGCTACTCTGTCTCAATCATTCAGGGCGGGCAATGCAGGGCTTTTACCGGGGAATCGCGTTGCTCAACAATGGTGGCGTCATTCGTTCTTCCATATTCTCTTCTTTGGAGCTAGCTTGCTTTTTCGATATCCTCCAGCCTCGCAGCGGTAGCTTCCGCTTCTTTTCTCAAGTCCTCCAATGAAAAGAGGTCCCACTCTGATTCGTCGATGACAGCCAAGTTGGCTACCACGGCGGCCGCGTCCTTGCGCATGTCCTCCAGATCGTCCAGCGTCACCCCCGATGCCTCGATGGCGGCAAGGTTCTGCTTGATGGTCTCGGTCAGTTCCTTCATCTCGCGAAGTTCGTCCAAGCTATAATCTTGCATTACTTTTTTCCCCTCCTTAATTCGGGCACAAATATTCCGCTACAGGCAGTTTCCTTTTCAACGCCCATTTTTGGTGCAAATGTGCAAAACGTCCGCTTTTGGTCCAAATGTGCAAATCGGCTAACAAATGAAGTAGCCGAGAACGCGGTGCTACAGATGCCAGTCAAGCGTAATCTTTCCACATGGTTGGTCGCGTTATTGTGGTTGTACTGCTGCTGGTGGTAGCCGGCCGGATCTTTTACCGCATGATTTATCCACACCTGAAACGAGACGGAAAATGAAACTGATAGAAGCCTAGGCAAAAAAAGAAGGGCCCGCCTGGGGGAAGTTTTCAAGACGGGCTTCAACTGGGGGAACCGGGATCTAAGCGTTGCTTGGGCCAGCTTGACGACTTCGTATGCTTCCCGTCAAGGTTACTGTAGTTCGCCCGAAGAATGCCGAGAGCGGGCCGAATGTTGGGTTCCTATTCATGGAAGGTTTTGCCGTAGATGTAGGATGTCCTGGTCGCGAGCCAGACTTCTGCGGCTTCCTGGAAGAGCATGTGTGCGATGTGCAATTCTGCCGCTTTAGGTTGCAACGGCGTGCCCTTCTGGCTTCCTAGTTTCTGCTTCGGGAACTTGGGCTTCGACAATCGCGCCGCAGTCCCGGCAGACCAGGTGCGCATGGTTGCATTGGCCAGGCTCCTTTGGCGTGGTCACCTTCGCGAAGCGTAGCGGGCAGCGCCGCTCGCGTGGAATGGTCTCAACCATTCAGGCGGTATACAATCAGCAAAGCCCTCCTGCTCCAGCACAAGAATTACGTTTTACTATTGGTCTTATGATTTCGGCCTAATGGCTCTGAAGTAAGCATCTACAACAGTTTTCGCCAAGACTGAGCCGGTCAAGCAAATGGAATCAGCATCGCGAAGGCAATACTTCCTAAGATTGGTAACGGTTTTTGTCCTTTATCTCAGCGCCGGCAAGCTCGGGCTCTCCGTGCCATTCACGAGCGGCAACGTCTCACCGGTCTGGCCCGCTTCAGGCGTAGCCCTCGCATCAGTGTTGCTATGGGGATACGAAATCTGGCCGGGAGTTGCCTTGGCCGCGTTCTTCGTTAATTTTCTCAGCCAGATTCCCGCAATATCCTCTATCGGAATCGCGCTCGGAAACACATCGAGCGCTCTGCTTGGTGGCTATTTCGTGCGCCGCTTCATAAGCGATAAACCCTCTTTTGAGCGATTGCGGGATGTTCTTGGATTGATAGCTTTCGGCGCCGCAATCGCCCCGATTGTCGCCGCTTCGGTTGGAGCGACAACTATCTTTTTGACACACATTCGGGCGTGGTCTGGTTTCAGTTCGGCATGCCGAATTTGGTGGCTGGGTGATGCGATGGGAGTACTGATCGTCACGCCATTGTTCTTCACAGGTCGAGCGCTCACTAGGTCTTTCAACAGAGTAAGAATGATCGAGTCGTTCGTGCTGTTGCTTAGCCTGCTCGCGACGTGTTTTGCGATTTTCGGAGGTCGCCTGGGGCCGGGAATGAAGGACGATGTCTTGGCGTTCCTGGCATTTCCATTCGTCATTTGGGCAGCTATTCGTTTTCGTGCGTTTGGTGCGGGGATTGCGACATTTGTGATCGCAGCTATATCAGTTTGGGGCACGGCGCAAGGAAATGGACCTTTCATAAAACACAATCCTCTGCACGGTGCTGCCCTTCTGCAGCTTTTCATCGCTGTAACCGCCATAACCGGATTGGTTCTGGGCGCGGTGACAACGGAACGTGAGGAGGCCGGAGAAGCATCGGACACCAAGGAAAAATTGCTCAGGGCACTGCATCAGGCTCAGTCTTCCTTACAAGAAGCTCATGCACAATTGGAACTCCGGGTTCGAGAGCGAACTGCCGAACTAGAGCGGGCGCAGGAAGGCTTGCGTGCTTTGTCTGGCCAACTTCTGACCATGCAGGATGAAGAACGGCGGCGTATCGCGCGCGAACTGCACGACAGTGCTGGACAAATAACGGTCGCGCTGGGCATGAATCTCACTTCCATTCTCGCGGAGACCAAGAATCTTACTCCGAAGGCTGGAAAGGCTTGTCGGGAAGCTAGTGAATTGGTACAGCAATTGTCCAGGGAGCTGCGCACCATTTCTCATTTGCTGCATCCGCCACTGCTTGACGAAGCTGGGCTTCCGCCTGCCCTTACGTGGCTTGTGGACGGATTCGCTCAACGGAGCAAGATTTCGGTGAAACTGGATCTGGCACCTGACTTGGGGCGTTTCTCACCCGAATTGGAGACTGCAATTTTTCGGGTCATCCAGGAATGCCTTACCAACATTCTTCGGCACTCCGAGAGTCGTGCTGCTTCTATCCGCATCGCCCGCGACGTCGATGAAATAAAAGTAGAGGTGCGCGACCAAGGCAAAGGAATGCCGTCGATGTCAAATGGATCACGTGGGCGCAGAAGGATGGGCGTTGGCATTCAAGGCATGCGCGAGCGAATTACGCAGCTCGGAGGCCGATTCGACATTCGTTCCGGCAAGAATGGAACTACCGTCCTCGCTAGCCTACCGGTGCCGAGCGCTACCCTTCAGAGCGCTCGGACCACCGCACAAGAAGCTCCATAGAGTTGAGAATATATTCCGGTCCCGGTTGGTTGACGTTGGGAGAAGTTGCTGATGGAAACCGTTTTCAACCATGCCTCGCAAGGCGACCTGGTTTAAAATATTGGCCGTTTTCGAAGCTGAAAAGGAAATTCCGAGCTTCATGTAGGGTGCATCGTTGTTTAAGGGAGACTGCAATGATTCTGATCACTGGAGCAAGTGGAAACGTCGGGCGTGAAGTGGTAAAGCAAGCGCTGGCCGTGGGGCTGAACATACGCGCCACTTTCCGGTCGGCTGACGTAGCAGCCAAAGCCCCTGCGGGATTGGAAGGCGTGATCATAGGTTACGCCAAACCGGAGACGATCCGTCCAGCATTGCACGGAGTCGAGAAGATTTTTCTGGTTGGGCCGTCCGTTCGGGACCTGCCAGCCATGGAAGCGAACTTCATCAAAGAGGTGCGAGCGGCGGGGCGGCCGCACATTGTTAAGCTTTCCGCTCTAGGTGGGCGCGAGTCCATGGTTTCCGAGCGGGCATCGTGATTCGGAGGAGAACATAGAGGCCTCGGGAGTACCCTACACATTTCTTCGCCCCAACGGTTTCATGCAGAACCTGGTTAACTATGATGCTGGCACGATCAGGTCTCAGAATGCGTTCTACGGATGCCAGGGTAATGGCGCGGTCAGCGTAGTTGATATCCGGGATATTGCTGCGGTGGCAGTGATCGTTCTCGCCGCGACCGGACACGCAGGCAAGTCTTACGCATTGACGGGAAGTGAAGCTCTCACGAAAGGACACGTTGCGGAGAAAATTTCTCGAGTTGCTGGGCGCAAGATCAACTATGTGGACCTGCCGCCGTCCGAATTCAAGAAAGCAATCATGTCCAGTGGCATGCCGGAATGGTCCGCCGATGCTCTGGTCGACCTGCAGCGTCTCTACCGCGAAGGGAAAGCGAGTCTGTTGACGGATGACGTGGAGCGACTCACAGGACGCAAGCCGATCACCTTCGATCAGTTCGCGCTTGATTACGCCTTTGCGTTCCAGACTGAGGCTAAGGCAGCGAGTTAACTGTGAAATGAAGTCCGCAGTCGTCTGCGTGCCATGTCGCTGGCCGTGGAGGGCAAAATCGGCGACGAATTGATCGGCGGCATGGTGCACGAGATGAACGTGTCCTACATCATCTCCGATCTGAAACTTCCGCCCGTGGGTTCGAAAGAAGTTTGTTCCAGCAAGCCTTCATTACGGCTCGCCAGCTCCACCCTACCCTACCTAGGCAGGGTGCTTTTTCAATAGAGTGCCAATTAGGTTGTGACTTGTTCCGATGCCGAGCCCGGCGAAGGGGCGGCGTCAGACCGCTATGCGGCGGCCCTCTGCTTCTTTCTCAGCCAACACCTGCAGCGGGATGTCGCGCAGGGAAACCAGGCCCTTCAGTTCTTTGCCGTCGGTGAGAGGCAAGTGGCGGACACCGAATTCGCGCATCAGAGACAGGCAGTTCTCTACCGTCTCCTGCACGCTGACCGCTTTGGGATTGGCGGTCATCACCTCGGAAACTTTGGTGGTTCCGGGCATGCGGCCTACGGCCACCACGCGGTTCATGATGTCGCGCTCGGAGAAAATGCCCACCAGTTCCCCGTTACGTAGCACCGGCAAAGCGCCGATGTGGTGCTCCAGCATGAAACGGGCCGCCTCCAGCACCGTATGGTCGGCTTCGATGGAGTAAACTCTGCGGTCTTTTACCAGATCGTAAATCAGCGCCATGGGGGACTCATCGAAAATCGGGTTTCCAGCGGCCGGTTCATGGGCTTCCCACAAGGCTCGGCTAGAAGTGGCGAGTGAAAAACTTTACCACATCTCCCGCCGGCGAGAAAACACCCGTCCGGAGAAGCACGCTGGGGCGGAGTCTGGCTAGACGAACTCGACTTTTTCGACACCGCTTAACCGACGTGAAGCGGCAATATATCGGAGTTTAACGACAGTCGAGCCAGCTTACAAGCGGTCCGGAAGCAGTCCTCGCATAGTGAGCCAAGTGAGCGCAGTAAGACTGTGCGGCAAGCGGAGGTCCTGATCCACCGACGTAAGTATGTGCCGGCTATTGCCTTAGGGATTGTGCTGTGTCTGCAGGCGATAACTCGTCTGGCTTGAAGATCATTCCCCGGCTGGTCTTGCCATTCATGATTACGGGAAGCGGCGCTGCAAAATGCAGCTGGCGGACGCAGCCCTGTTCCTCCACGGCGGGCTGCGAACTGAGCCACTGCCAGTCCACAAAGCCCTCCCCAGCGTCCGGGTTGACGGTGAAATAACCAATCTGAAATGCCGTCAGGTTCTGGAAAAAATGGCTCCCTTGCGACGGTATCACGCGAAAATCGCGGAATCCAGCCTCCACGATTACGCGGGCACCTGAAATCTGGTCCCAGGCCACTGGGATTCCGAGCCACGGGTCATTCGATCCCCACCGGCCCACACCAATCAGGAGATACGGAGTGCCCTTCTCGCTGAGCTTCGCGTTGAAATAAATGACGCCCCGGGCCACCTCCTGACTACGGGCGCGTTCGAAGCGGTGAAAGTCCACCACCACTGCATCGTGCAAATCCTGAATACGGCCGTTACCCAGCACCTTTGAGCTTTGACAGATAAGCCGGGCCGGGTCCACGTCTTCCATCCGGCACTCCTCCCCCTCACGCGAGAGCATCAGCGGACGTATTTGGAGAAACCCAAAATCGGCGGTCTCGTCTGGGAGACGCTTCAGTCGCACCGCGAACTCGATTTCCACCGGACGCCCGAGCGCGTCTTCCCCGATTCTCATGAGTTGTTCGAGAATCGAGGCCAGCGGGAAGACATCGTGCTTGAGGATCGGAGCGAAACTCACGACGCGAATCCCAGGCCGGCTGAGTCCGTCATAGACGACATGATTGTCACCGGAGTAGGTGGAGCCGAGGCTGTGCAATGTCCCGTCCCTCTCCGCCGCATCCAGCCCGAATCGCACTTCCCGCAGATCGGCAACGGGATCCTCGTCGCGTGCCTTGTGGTCCAGTTCGAGGGCCCAGAACTCAGATTGAGAGTTCGCCAAGATATCTTCCACGGACGAGAACTGCACGATATTCCGAGGATACCGCGGACAGAACGTCAGGCACTTTCCCCCACCTACGACCTCCCGCCCCAGGCCCAGAGCAACTGCTGCGATTCCGTCTGCGAAGCTCATTGGCGGTACGGGGTAGAAATTGCGTGATCGCACTACCCCAGAGAAGTCCGGGTAAAACCGCTGCCCATGGATGGCGCCCACGACCTGCTGGAGGATCACTGCCATCTTCTCCTCTTCCAGCCGATACGGCGTGGCTCGCACATATGCTTTGGCGTGCTGGCTGAAGGTGGAAGCGTAGACGCGTTTGATCGCCTCCGTGAGTTGATGCAGGCGCATGTCGAGGTCCGGGTCCTGGTTGGCCAGCATGAAGGTTTCGTATACACCGGTAAAAGGCAAATACTGGGAGTCCTCCAGCAAGCTGGAAGAACGCACCGCCAGGGGGTAACGCACTTCCGCCAGAAATGCCCGGAGGTCTTCGCGCCGAGACAACGGGAGCGATGCAGCCAGGAAGCGCCGTTCAATCTCGGCGTCATCAGTGCTGTGAATGGCGAAATCGAGAAGGTTGTTCTCGCGGAGGAACTGGTCGAACGCATCGGTCGCCAGCACAACCGTCGGCGGCACTGCAACCTGGACGCCAGCGAAGTGACGGGCCACCCGGTGGCTGTGCAGCAGGTGGCGTACAAAAGCCAGGCCGCGCGCCTTGCCACCCAGCGAACCGCCCCCAATTCGCAGGAAGAGCGCCTCCGCCGGCTTGAACGTTGCTGAGCTGAAATCGCCGATTAGAACCTGGCTCTGCTCGCTTCGATACTCGGCAATGGACTCAATCAAGTCGCGCCGCAAATCGTCGTAAGTCGCGAAGTCAGAGACTTTGCGTGGCCTGAGCTTCTGCGCCAGCGCAAACTCGGTCCTGGCCATCAGCCAGTGCGAGAAATGGTTTCTCTGGCCGTGGTATGCGATGCTCTCCGCCGGAACTTCGTGGAGCAGCGTCTCCAGTGCGTTCAGATCGCTCGCGCGCGCCACTTCGGTATGATCCGGCAGACGGAACACGAAGTCCCCAAAGCCGAACTGCTCCATCAGAAACTGCCGCAGGTCTCCCAACAGTGTTGGCGAGCGTTTCCGCAGAAACGAGAACCCCCCGGCCTGCGCGCGTTCCATGAACTCTGTCCGGCTGGACTGAAGCACGATGGGAACATCCGGCACCATACCTCGAACCATGCGCGCCAACTGGAAACCAGCATCATGCAGCAGCTCACCTCCGCGCGGGAATTCCACGTCCGAAACGACGCCGAGCAGGTATTCCCCGTACTTCATCACTTGCTGGGCGGCTTCTTCATAATTGGAGCAGAGGAGAATCTTGGGCCGGGCCCGCATCCGCACCAGCTTGTGCGCCACGTTAATTCCTTCGCTGATGAGGCTACGGGACTGAGTGATCAGCTCGGTGTAAATCACCGGCAGGAACGAGGAGTAGTAGCGGATATTGTCCTCCACCACCAGCACGACTGGCACGCCCATGGCCTCTGTGTCGTGAAATACATTGCGTTCGTCCTCGATGTACTTAACGATCGAGATCAAAATCCGGACATTGCCCTGCCAGAGGAAGATGCGGTCGATGTCGGTGACCGGGTTGCGGGCAACGAAATTCTTAATCTCGCGGTAGTCGTAGGCCAGCACGACAACGGGCACGTCGAGCCCGGCGTTCTTGACCTCACGGGCAAGCTGGGCGGCATCCATGTCCCCTACTTCGAGGTTCGTGACGATCAGGTTGAAGCGGAGCTGGGAGCGTGCCAGCACCAGCGCCTCTGCGCCGCTCGAAACGTGGGTTATCCCAGGTATTTGCTGAAGATTGAGTTCGAGAGACTCACCAATCAGCAACTCGTTGAGCCGGCCGTCTTCGCGAAGGATGAAAGAATCGTAGAGGCTGGAGACCAGGAGAATGTCCTGCACCCGGAAGGGCATCAGGTTCTCGAAGCCCTCGAAGAGTCTCTCCGCATCGATGACGGGGTCGGGTACGTGCCTCACGCCCATGGGCAAGTCCTAGCCTGTAATGAAACACGCGAGGTGGACATTGGCCAACCCGCTTCATACTCGCCACCCGGACACAAATAGACTCAGACGAGTCCCTGGTCCAGCATCGCATTCGCCACCTTTAGGAATCCTGCGATGTTTGCTCCGTTCACGAGATTGCCAGGAGTCCCGTAGGTCTCCGCCGTCTCGTAGCAGGTCTTGTGGATCGCGACCATGATTTTGTGCAGCCGATCGTCCACCTCTTCGCGGGTCCAGCTCAGCCGAGCACTGTTCTGGGCCATCTCGAGGCCGGACGCAGCCACACCGCCCGCGTTCGCGGCCTTGGCAGGTCCATACAGAGTCCCGGCATCCAGGAACATCCTGGTGGCCTCGAGCGTGCTGGGCATGTTCGCGCCCTCGGCGACGACCCTGACACCGTTCTTGATGAGGTTCGCCGCATCCTTCGCGTTGATCTCGTTTTGCGTGGCGCTCGGGAAGGCACAGTCAGCCTTGATGTTCCAAAGCGGATTGTGCTCGAGCTTGATGTCCGTGGGCATGAAGATCGCCTTGCTGAACTTGTCCGTATATTGGCGGATGCGTCCACGGCGTACATTCTTGAGCTCCATGACCCAAGCCAGCTTTTCGCGATCGATGCCGTCTGGATCGTAGATTACGCCGTCCGAGTCGGAGAGCGTGATCGGCTTCGCTCCCAGATCGAGTAGCTTCTCCACCGTGTACTGGGAAACGTTCCCGCTCCCCGAGACCAGGCAGAGCTTGCCTTCGAGCGACTCCTTACGAGTCTTCAGCATCTCGGCGGCTAAATAGACGCACCCGTACCCGGTGGCTTCCGGACGGATGAGCGAACCACCCCAGTTCACGCCCTTACCGGTCAGCACACCGGTGAACTCATTGGCCAGGCGCTTATATTGGCCAAACAGGAAACCGATCTCCCGTCCCCCAACCCCGATATCGCCCGCTGGAACGTCGGTGTCCGGTCCGATATGTCGCCACAGCTCGGTCATGAAGCTCTGGCAGAACCGCATGACTTCGTTGTCGCTTTTACCCTTCGGATCGAAGTCCGAACCGCCCTTTCCGCCACCCATCGGCAGCGTCGTTAGCGAGTTTTTAAACACCTGCTCAAATGCCAGGAACTTCAGGATCCCGAGATTGACCGAAGCATGGAAGCGCAACCCACCCTTGTAAGGCCCGATTGCGCTGTTCATCTCGATGCGGAACCCGCGATTGACTTGAATGCTCCCCTGATCGTCAAACCAGGGCACGCGGAACATGATTACGCGCTCGGGCTCCACAAGGCGCTCTAGAATCCGGGCCGCCCGGTATTCCGAGTGCTTCTGCAGCATGAGGCGCAGAGACTCGAATACTTCCTGGACTGCCTGGTGGAACTCAGGTTCCGCCGGGTTTTTCGACCTGACCGTGGTCATTACTTCTTCAATGTAGTCGCCCGTTACTTTGTTTCCGGGCGGCGTCATGGTGCTGGAACTCATAATTGCCTCCAATGCATAAAGGACTGTCCTACAGGGCCGTTATTGCTTCGAAAGCTTCGTTCCACATAAATCGTGCAGGAGCCTTTTAACGCCTGTCCCCTAAAATCCGCCTTGATGCGCGTCACCTGGAACTTGTGACGTAGCGTGCTTAGAAGTCCGAGGTCCCCGCGTTCCTCGACATACCATCCTCATGGCGTAACAAATTCCGGCGTCAGTCATGCATTTCATCGAGAAATGCCTTGAGCTTGAGGGAGCGTGCGGGGTGGCGCAGCTTGCGCAGGGCCTTAGCTTCGATCTGGCGAATGCGTTCGCGAGTGACTGCAAACCACCGGCCAACCTCCTCCAGCGTGTGCTCCGACCCGTCCTCCAGACCAAAGCGCATCTTGACCACTTTCTCTTCACGCGGGCTCAGGGTGTGCAGCACCTGCGCGGTCTGTTCCTTCAAATTCACGTTCATGGCGGCTGCGGCGGGTGACACCACGGCGCGGTCTTCGATCAAGTCGCCCAGGTGGGAATCCCCCTCCTCGCCAATTGGCGTCTCCAGCGAGATCGGTACCCGCGCGATCTTCAACACCTTACGCACCTTGGCCGCCGGAATGTCCATGCGCTTGCCAATCTCTGTGGGCGTGGGTTCGCGGCCCAGCTCCTGAACCAGTTGCCGCGAGGTGCGAATCAGCTTGTTGAGAGTTTCGATTATGTGCACTGGGAGGCGGATGGTGCGTCCCTGATCGGCAATGGCGCGGCTGACTGCCTGGCGAATCCACCACGTCGCATAGGTAGAAAATTTGTAGCCGCGGCGGTATTCGAACTTATCCACTGCCTTCATGAGGCCGACGTTGCCCTCCTGGATCAGATCGAGGAGTTGAAGCCCGCGGTTGGCATACTTCTTGGCGACGGAAACCACGAGGCGCAGGTTGGCTTCGATGAGCTCGTGTTTAGCCTGCTCCGCATCCATCTCGCCCTGAATGATTTCGCGTTGTGTGCAGTACAGTTCCTGGAAGTTCACGCCGGCTTCGCTTTCTAGCCTTTCCGAGTCGGCGCGATACTGCCGGAGCGTCTTGCTGTAATCTTTCTTCAGTTCTTCGCTGCGCGTGCTCTCAATCTTCTTTTCCAGACTGCTGATCTGGCGATCCAGCGAGCGCATAATGTTGAAGAATTTATTCGCCCGGTCGATCAGGCGCTTGCGTTCAAAGTTGCTGAAACCGAGGTTCCGGATGATGAGCGAGATCCGAACAATCTCCCGGTCCAGGCGAAATCGGCAGCGGCGGTGTTCGCGCGCTTTCTTTTTTAGCGGAATGGTCGCTAGCCGTAGGGCCAGACGGCTGGCTCTTTTGTGATGCTTCTCCAGCCCATCGATGCGCCGCATCATGTCCTTGACGCGGTCCTGCAGCATTTGCTCGGTAATCTCTTCGTCATTGAAGACGACAATTTCCTTGATCGAGCGGACGCCACATTTCAAGTCTTCGCCAGTGGCCAGAATCTGGCGGATCACAATAGGCGAGCGGGAAAGGGCCTTCAGCACGCGCTGCTGGGCGCGCTCGATGCGTTTGGCAATTTCCACTTCCTCTTCGCGGGTGAGCAGAGGCACCCTGCCCATCTCTCGCAGGTAGATCCGTACCGGGTCTTTAATCGTTTCAAGAGCGCCTAGGGGCAGATCGAGGCCGATGGGCTCCACTTCCTCCTCAAACTCTTCTTTCAGCACTGAGGAAGTTAGCTTCTGCCGGTCTTCAAGCACCTCGATGCCCTGGCTGCCAATGGTGGCGAGGAGGTCCTCCAGCTCCTCCGGGGACTGGACGTCGCGCGGAATCAGTCCATTCACCTCGTCGTGGGTGAGATAGTCCTTTTCCTTTCCTGTCTCAATGAGTTTCGTGATGTCCTTAAGAGCCAAACTGCCTCGGTGCCCAGCGTGTTCCGCTCGTTTGGAGCAATCCCCCAACGGCCTTATGACAGATGCTCCGCGGCTAACGATTTCGGATTTTCGATTCCGTAGGGGCTCACCTCCCCAAGCGCAGGAGGGGGTCTCCCGCTTGGACATTAGCCAGAACCTTCAGACGAGCCCTACAATCCGCGCCGTCGTGAAAGGGGTTCTATGGCTGATATGACGGAAGAACGCCAATCATGCAAGAAGCGTGTAACGTCCGTATCGCGTCTCTCATTGAGTGTACACTGGACGCAATCGAGGCGAAGCAAGGCTAAGTTATCGAAGCCTACCGAGACCTCTGCCGTAGAGCCGCCGCCGAGAAAGACCCTGCCATACTTCAAAACATTAAAGATGCGGCTCGACTCCGGGGAGTATGATTACCGCCGAAGTGATGTATGTTCCGCCGAACGGCCAAAGTCGAAACTCCCATCGAGAGAATTTTCCGCGAAGAGACTGGCCGAAAAATGCCGCCATCCATTAGACGCATCCTGCTACACAAACCAACGGCCGAACGCAAACCACACTTAAGACTCCTCCCGGGAGAACCCAGAATGCCAGACGCGGAGTGGATTAAGACAGTTGCGGATGGCAGAAGAGTGAAATTCACGATCCAAGAACTGCCGGATGATAGGGTTTTTATGACCGCACAAATTGAAAGCAACAAAGTCGTTTATTCCATCATAATTAACCAAAGCAAAAGATCCGCTTAGTCGTGAGGAGATTGAAAGGCATTTCGAGGGCGAGGTGTTCAGGAAGTAGCCAGCACACAATTAGGACACTATCCCTTCTTGACACCGGTAGCGCACAAGCCTAGCATCGTTACTGAGCAAGTCTCTTCTTACTCTTTCAGGTTCACTGAACTAAGTCAGCCCATCTGAAGTTTGTTCCTCTTAGCTTTCCCTCTGAAGGAGGAATTACGTTATGACATTACTGACCCGTTGGGAGCCTCTCCGTGAGTTTTCCACCATGCAAGACCGCATGAACCGCATGAACCGTCTTTTCCGTGAGTCGTATAGCCCCGAAGGCCCGGAAGAGGCGTTGACAACCACCAGCTTCGCACCACCAGTGGACATCTATGAGGACGAGCACACCATTACTCTGAAGCTTGAAGTTCCGGGCATCGACGAAAAGGACATTGATGTCCGCATCGAGGGGAACACCCTCTCCGTCCATGGCGAGCGCAAGATCGAAAAGGAAGAGAAAGAGGAGAACTTCCGTCGCGTCGAGCGGCAGTATGGCAGCTTCACGCGGTCGTTCACGCTGCCCAGCTCGGTGGATCCGGGACAAGTCAGCGCCGACTATGACAAGGGCGTGCTGAAGATCAGGCTCGCCAAGAAGGCGGAAGCCAAACCTAAGCAGATCAAGGTTAATGTTGGCAGCCATAAGACGCTCGAAGCCAAGGGTCAGAGCAAGGCGGCGTAGAAACCAGCGCCTGGTTGTTAGTGGCGAATAGTGAGTGAGAGAAATGGGAGGCGGCCTGTGTCGCCTCCCCCGGCGGAGGGAGACACCTCAGGCGTCATCGCACGCCACGGTCGCGGTATTTCTCGCTCTTAAACTGCAAACATTTCGCCAGGATGTGAAAACGAGGAGACGTATTTATGAGAACCGGCATTTCCAACCCGCCGGACGGCAGATATTGGAGACAGCTGTACAGAGCTGCACTTTCTGAGATCGATAAGAGCAAACTTCCGGAGCGCATTGCAGAAGCGGAGAAGGCAGTTGCGCTCCGCGCGCGGGAATTGTTTCAGGCAGCCGGCGATAACGGCGAAGAGACAGAAGCCCTGGACGACGTGATGTACGCTTTGCACGCTCTACGAAGCAACTACCAAATTCTGGAAGTGTCCTAACCTTGCTTCTTCTTGGCATTAAAAGGGTGGTCACTATAGGAGTTAGTTTTTATGTTTTGCCAAGAGTTGGACCAACTGGAATTCAGGCCAGGGCGGGAAGCCTGGACATAGATTTTTTGGGATGGACGAATCGTGAGTTTTCGTGCCTTGACGCAAATCCTGGAT
>Ga0207684_10003437_pt1 | contig 15461 bp, 11 predicted proteins | sample KBSK5501metaG_FD_184342 | JGI IMG/M metagenome (GOLD analysis project Ga0207684, IMG submission 184342) | Corn, switchgrass and miscanthus rhizosphere microbial communities from Kellogg Biological Station, Michigan, USA - KBS K5-50-1 metaG... | ecosystem: Host-associated > Plants > Roots >...
TGGAAAATCCGCGATAGCAGCCTCACCATCGACACCGTCAAATCAAGCGCCAACAGGAGCGGACCAAGCAACCCCATCGGCACCGTCAAATCAAGTGCCACCAGCAGCGGACCAACCAACCCCAACAACACCGGACCAGAAGTAGATGAGGCTATGTCATGAACGTTCAGGGGGCTTTGAGCATAGCTATGCAGAATACGGCATCTTTGTACAGCGTAAAATGATCATTACGGGGTCACTATATTATTTGGGGCTAAACATGCATTGGCATTATTAACCACATCAAACTTCAACTAGACATGACAAACATCGTAGATGAACCGATTTCAGGCAATACAAAGAATCAAGAGAAGCGGCAATCTTGTGTGCACAGGATGCCGCTTCTCTTGATTCTTTAAGAACACTATAATAATGTGAGTGGGTTCCAAGGTGATTTAGGGTCTGTCGATATTTTCCAGGAAGTCCAAACTGCAAAGGTAGCTGAAAGTTCCTCGATAAACAGTTGCAAGCGTTTATCAGGGAGAGCAGCAACGGCTATACCTTCTGGTGGATTTGACATAGGACTGGTATCGACTACACTCCAGCCACTCCATAATGAATCATGAGCTGTAGACACCTTCCAAGAAGTGTAAACTGTTCTGGTGCCAGATTCAATCCCCCAAATTTGCGTTCGGCCATCAGGGAGAACACCAGCAGTCATGTCAAAGAAGAGCCCAGGGGGTGGGGGGTTGAATGGAGCCCAGGGAGCAGTCCACTGTGATCTAGGATCGGCAGTAGCCTTCCAACGGGTTTGCAATATGTTGGCACCATCGAAATTCCATACTTGCAACCGACCATCTGGTGGTATTGGAGCGGCTAATAAATAATTTGACATACGAGTTCCCCTTTCTGTTTACTTTAGCTTATACGTTCAAAAATATCTCCCACAATTCGAGTATAATTATTGTGACGGCTTTTGTCAAGTGAATATTGAGCCTGTTATCATTTTGTGATATTGTCATAAGGTTAGTGTTCACAGAAAATGTCATTCTATGATGGAGACAATTACAGTGATCCCGCTAGAACAGAAAGGAGTGATGGTGTTGAATCGATCCTTGCTTTTATACACTTTTAAAGCTATACTTTACGCGGCGGCATACTCTTTCCTCAAGTTGAACTAATTAGGGTAATACTTGCCGGTGCCTCTGGGGGAGGTGGCAAGAATGTTCATGAACCTGATAAGGAGAGATTCCCATGCTCAAAGATGCACATATCTATCGGCGCATTGTTGTGCCAATTACCCTCGCTGCTTTATTGTTATTTGCTTTTGTGCCAGCGGCATTGGCTGCTTCTCATGACAATGGCCCTTCGTTTAATCTGCTAGGCGCCAAGAATTATTACCTGGCGCTGGGTGACTCGCTTGCCTTTGGCTTCCAGCCCAATGGCGACTTCACACATGGTTACGTTGATGACCTCTTCCAGAAATTACAGCAGGAAGGGGTTAAGGCGGTGGCGAACATGGGGTGTCCTGGTGAGACAAGCGTCACCTTCATCAAGGGAGGATGCCCGTCCCCGATACCTCCGCATTTTCCGTACACTGGACCTCAACTAAATGCCGCTGTGAACTTTTTGAAGGCAAATGCTGGCAAGGTGAGTATCGTCACTTTGGATATCGGAGCAAATGACGTGCTACATGATACTAATCCGAGTACCTGCGCAGTGAATGTTAGTGGATTTAACACTGATTTGGCAACGCTTGATAGCAATCTGAAAGGAACCATTTTACCGGCGTTACACAAAGCGCTAACACCCAAGGGGCAAGTCATAGATCGTATAGTGATGATGAATTACTATAACCCGCTTCAAAATTTCTGTCCAAATACCGTGCCGTTTACCCAAACCCTCAACCAGCACCTTGCTGCTGATGTGAGCGGGTTTGGCAGCATCGTGGATGTCTTTGGTGCCTTTGGTGGCGCAGGCGTACCAAACCCAAACATCTGCACCTTTACATGGATATGTAGTAGTTTTCACGATATTCATGCCACGGATCTGGGCTATAGCGTCATTGCTGACACCTTTGCGGACGCCATTTTGAACTCATAAGTGGGTTCATAGGTTACTTTGCTGTTAAATAATTTCCCCTTAAGTGCGTTGAGGATTGGCTCGATAAGGTGAGGAAAGAAAAGGTGCGCCGAGCCAATCCTCAACACGCAAACCCTGGTGAGTATGCTTACGAACCTCTTTTCTGTGTCTTGAAACCCGTTTCAATTCCAATAACCCTGATTTACTTAGAGGAGACTTTCCCCAGAGAGTCTTTGCTCCTATCATTGTGGTAGGGTAATCACAAACCACAAGACTATTAATTGGGTTGGAACTGGAAGAAGTAATTTCTCCACGCGGGTAAATCCACATACAGGCCTGACAAGTGCATCTCATTGCCATCGCGCTGGAACACGTTGCCATTAAGTACATCCTTCAACTGCCAAGATTTTCCGGCCAGTTTGTCCCATGGGAGATGAATGCGTGCTTGTGTTTGGTTCTCTGAGAGGTTTACGACAACCAGGTAGCGGGTCTCACTCTCGTTCCAGCACCAGGCTACCAGATTCATGTAGCTGCTATTGTCGGGCCAACCAGTGCGTTCGCACAATTGCCATTTGCCCTCTTGCAGTCTCGATTCCTCGACCACCTTCAGTAGTTGATGATAGAACGCTTGCAGGTCGGAGTCAATCGGTTCGACCGGTCGGCGAGCCAGGAAAACTGGCGGTCTGACCTTTCGTCCTTCGAGTTGGCCGTCGTACAAGAGTTTTGCTCCGGGCAGTGTCATGATCGTCACTGCGGCCACACGTTCTTTTTCCGGCGAGAATGTTGCTGCCGCACGCGGCTCGTCATGATTCTCGATGAAACGCACCAGCTTATTCTGGTAATCGAGACCTGCGGAAAGGTGTAGTCGAACGCTTTCTGCGTTATCGTGTTCGAGCCGGTCGTAGAGCCGCTTGTCATAGCAATAGTCGAAACCAAGTTGTTGTAAATCCCATTCCAGGTCCCAATAGGCTTCTGCCATAAAAAGCACGTTTGGATGCCGCAAACGCACAGCAGAGAACACCTCACGCCAGTATTCTTCTGGCGGTAGTCCGCCCACACGCCCGCCCCAAGTTCGCTCAAAGATGCTGTTGATCAGCAGCATCGCCATGTCGCAGCGCATCCCGTCGCATTGCTCAGCGATCGAATTCAGTGTCTCGATGACCGCCTGGCGCAGGGATGAACTGAAAGCATTGAGTTGGGCGACATCGGGCCACGGAGGAAAGTACGGATCGCGCCCGTTGGCTATCACTGTTCCGCCTGCCTCAAAAAATTCGCCTGGCGCTCGCTCCAGGTCTTCACGTGTCCCTTGCACAAAGTATTCGGGATGCTCGAAAACCCAGGGATGATCCCTGGCCACGTGGTTTGGCACAAAATCGAGAATTAACCGCAAGCCGCGCTCAGCGAGCCTTTGTCGCGCTGTGGCGAGTCCCTCAGATCCGCCGAGGTGTTCATCTACGATATACCTGTGTACGCAATAACCGGAGCCGACATTATCGGCAGAGCTATAGTCTGGCAGCGCACGGCGGAAATCAGCTTGCAAACCCGCGTTTTCGTTTGCAATGCGTATTCCCTCCGGACTTCGTTCCCACACTCCCATCAGCCATACAGCATCCACTCCCAGTACGGCAATCGCATCCCACTGTTCTGTCGGAACTGTCCCAAGTGTGATTATACGTTTGTTTTGCCTGCTCAAATCGTTGAGCCATACCCAGGTATTGATTTCGTAGATGATAGGTCGGGATGGCCACGCTGGTTTCATGGATTACCTCTCTATAAACTCATCGCTAATTGTTGTCATAAAGGTATCCTCCAAAAAAGGTTCATTCACAGTACAGACGCATTTATACCATTGCTAGAAACATTTGTAAAGAAAGTGCAGGGCTGTTCTGTGAAAAACACGTCTAGGAGGATTATTGAACATTCACCACTTTCGAGAACCGATTCACTGTTCCTCGAAACCTGTATACTTTCCTCTGAACCTGATATACTTAACTGAAATTTACTTCAGATCAATGGAAGGCTTATATTGCTATGTCAATGATTAAAGTATTGCTGGTTGACGATCATGGACCCTTGCGTATTGCGTTGCGAGAAGGTTTGCAGGCGACCGGATCTGTGCAGGTACTTGGTGAAGCGTCAACGGGCCAGGAGGCTATAACAAGAGCGTTAGAACTTGATATTGATGTTATCTTAATGGATGTACAGCTACAAGATGCGCAGGCTGGCCGGAAGGCAATCAGCGGGGTAGGTGCAGCCGTCGCGATTCGGCGCGAGCGTCCTCGTCTGCCTGTTGTCTTCTACTCTATTCAGGATGATGACGAATATTACCGTGAGTTTCGTGCATCAGGTATCCTCACCCATTATGCTTATGTACGCAAGAGCAATTACCTGCTGCCCGGTATGCTTGTACCTTTGCTGCGCGATGCTGTTAACGGGAGAAGCCTTGTTGATCCCGAGATCGAGGATCGTGTGCAGGAAGTACGTGAACTTGATGAGCAATCACCACGTGCCTTATTGGAGCCGAACGAACTCCGTGTAGCTGAGCTGGTGGCGCAGGGTATGACGAACGAGCAAATAGCCTCTCGCCTCAATCTGCATGATAAGCGAGCGGTAAGCCGCACGAATGGCCGCATTTATGCTGCCTGGGGTTTGAGTGAAACAGCAGTGGACGACAAAGTTGCGCGAGCCAGGGCTACGTTGATCTATACGTTAAACCGCATGATTATGTGGGATGAAGATGGCGTCGCGCTTATACAGGACCGCCGGGGCGATTGGGTGCCATTGTATCTTGAGACGCAAACAAACTATGAGCATCAAACTCTACTTGTAGCAGAAACCGGGTTAATGACTGGAGTATCTACCAGGGAGGACGAACTGCGTAAACGTGCCCTCCGCCGTGGCAGGTACAAAGAGGATTAAAGAATGTCGGCCCACGAATTTCTCGAGCCTGCCTATCTACTTCAGACCATCGTGCTTGCTCTCTCAATCTTTAACCTTGTCACCTTTCTCTGGCTTGCAGTGACAGTATGGCTCAATGGGGATCGCAAGAGTGGCATAGCTCGTCTCGGTGTCGTTGGCCTGGGTCTTTCTGCGCTGTTTTTCTTTATTCACGCTCTATTAATCTCAAGCCCTCTCACTCAATCAACTGGTTTAATTGCACCGGAGTTTTTGTGGTATCTTATCTGGCTGCCTGCCCTTGGTGTACCGTATATCTGGTTTGCCATAGGCTTGTACTATGCAGCACTCATTAACGTAGGTTGGCGCAAACGACGTCCATACTTGTTGGCTCTTAGTGGGATACTTGGCTGTATCATCTTATTACTGCTTATTCTCAACCTATCAACGTTCACCTTTGAAGGAACATTGAGACTCATCGCTTATAAAAATGCCTTGAACGATCCAGGTACTGGACGGTTTTCACCGCTGGTTCTCGTGCTTGTCTTGTTCCTGTGCTACGTTACCTTTTGTGCTATAGGTCCCTGGTTTACCTTCGGCCGCATAAGTCGACTCCTGCGTGTGCTCTGGATCGCCGCTCTTAGTCTACCTGAACGCCTGAAGAAATCTCATTCGTCGGCAGTTAATCAACGTAAAGCTCCCTCATTGCGGCAGGCTCTGCTCGATGCATTTTGGGATGACCCAACGAATGTAGAATTGCTGGAAGAACCTTATCTTTCTTGGCACCTGGCACGGCCTGGCTTATTATTAGCAGCATTGCTTATGGCCGCTCTTACAACTACACTCGGCATACTGGTGATTCAGTCGATAGTGAACTGGATACAATACGGACAGCATTACATTATTCAACCTTCACCCCTACCATTGCATCCACCCGATTTGGCGCTTGTAGAAATATTTCCACTGAATTTGCTTATTTTAGACCTGAGCGCTACTTTTGCAGTTGCGTTGATCATATTGCTGATTGGCTATTCTCTGGTTCGCCATGGTATTCTGATCGAACGCTCTCTGGCCCGGCGAGGCTTCTTTGAGCAGTGGCGGGGAATTGTTATCGTTGCTACAACAGTTGCCGTTTTTATCGCAATTCTTGTTACTTTCACACATAGTAACCCGGGCGGGTTATTATTGATTGCGTCTCTTGCCGCTGGCGCATACGCGCTCTTTACCTGGAGAAGCTATACGGCCCATGATCGCTATATTGCACTTCTTGGACCATTTGTGCGCAGTACCAGCCTCAGTCATTGGTTGAATACTGACCTGCAGAAGACTGAGCAAGATCTGGAAAATCTCTTTTTTCATCTCTGCCATGATGTTTTGGCTGTTCAGTTTGCATACCTGACTGTGACTGCTGGAACTTTAAAACGTAATTTCAACTATCGTTGGCCGCAAGAGGCTGTGCTTGGAAGCAAACTGATTGCTCTCAATAAAAGAGGTCACATTGATGCTGAGACCCCTAAGCGCGTTCAGATTATCTTGCATGGTCAGCCAATGATTTGCTGGGTGTTACCGATATTCGATGAACGAGGTCTTGTGGCTGCCCTCTATCTCGGTCCCCGTGATGACGGGGGAGCCTTCACAGATGAAGATATGAATCTGGCGCAGGCATGCGGGCAGCGTATCCTCGATACTCTGGGTGACCACGAGGCCATGCAAGCTGTAGCTGGACTTCTACGTCGTCGCATTGTGGATGTGAAGTTGCTCGGAGCTCAACAGCGTCGTGTGCTGCACGACGAAATCCTCCCACAGATGCACCTTGCTCTCTTGCGGTTGGAAACATTGCGTTCATTACCCAGTATGGAAGCAGGGAAACCCGAAAGTTTAGGAAGCTCTAAGGAATGTCGCGAACAGGTACTGCACGAAGCTATAGATATGATTAGTGATGCCCATCGCCGGCTTGCGACCATGATGCGTGCTACCGCCCCGGGAGCTCCTCATCGTTTGGAGCGCGATGGCATGATGCATGCGATACGTACTATGTTAGAGCAAGATTTTCAAAGTGCATTTGATGAAATAGAGTGGAGCGTATCTGAAGAGACAGCAACTGCTATAGACGAAGTAACGCCCCCCGCCATTGCCGAGTTAATCTTTGCCGCAGTGCAAGAAGCTCTTCGTAACGCTGCTCGCCATGCTCGTGGCAGAGATGTCCACCGCCACCTTCGTCTTACTTTGAGCGCATCATATAACCGCGAAGGCCCATACCTGGAGGTGATTGTGGCCGATGATGGTGTTGGCATTACCTCCTCCAGTAGCGCCACAACAGGTACCGGCGGTGGTTTACTGACCCATAGTGCGCTCCTTGCCATCGCTGGTGGCAGCTTGAACATTAAAAGCTCCCCAGGCGAGGGTGTTACTGTGAAAATTGTGCTACCGGCAGAATCGTTGCGCTAAAGACGCCTTTCTCTTGACTCTTTTTGCAAACAGCATGAGTATACTCACTCTTGAATTCATGTCTCCACTCGGTGTTCTTCTATCATCCTACATACTATACTAAGAGTAGAGAAGGTGTTTGCAGGGATAGGCAATTGGGAGGAATCGCCTCAGTAGCCTGATTGATGTTTGATGACACAAGTGAAACAAACGATATAAGTGATACAAGTGATACAAATAATCCATGGCTCAAATGCACTTGACACCTTTATGTTCGTCCTGCACAAACATGATCAAGCAGGATTGGCTCTACTTTTAACCATGGCTAAAAATTTAGGTAGAACCCCTTGATGATAGTGTTGGCGAATTCGGTTTACCCGCTCGGAATACTCCGAATTCTAGCTCAAAACGAGTCTCATTTTTGAATTCGCCAACACTATCTTAATGTGGTTGTATAAAATTTATGCTCATCAACGTCTATGTATTAGTAGTAGTTTTCATGTATCATTCGCTCGGTTAATTACTTTCCCTTGGGGAGTCTTCCCCTGTAGTGTTTCAGTTTGCGAACAAGGTTTACAATTGAAAGTAGAATTGCCCAGTCTTATTTAGAAAGGTCAACGAATGTTATGTTTTGTAATCATTGTGGGACTTCTAATCCTGATAATGCTGCATCCTGTGTAGTTTGCGGCGAGCAGTTAGAGAAAGGAACAAGTCCTCCACCAATTATGCCAATAGTGGAAGTACCGGTGAACGTTGGTACCCAATCTCCTGCAGCAGAGTATATCCCTACCGAACAGGAGATGCCCCCAGCTAGCTTTCCAATCAGCCAGGAATACCCAGCAATCCACGATGTTGCTCAAGCCGGGAATAGTATGCCTCAAAGTTATCCCCCACCAGCTTATCCACCCAGAGATCAATATCAAGCAGCAGAAATGTTCGGTGCGTCCCAACCTGCTTATGCAGACCAATCATCGTCTGCATTCGAAAATGATCAAACCCTACCGCGAATGCCACCCTTGCTCTTGCAGCCAGACCAGCCTCCCTATGACCATCCCGAAGCGCCAACAACTCCTCTCCCCGTGGTGCGAGAGCCCTGGTACAGTGCTTTACCCAAACCAATGCCTCCCTGGGCGTTCATTGGCAGTATTGTAGCAGTCGTCCTGTTGTTTGTGGTATTGCAGCTAACGGGTAGCGATTGGGCTGCGGGTGCGATGCATGTGGGTATCGTCGCCGCTATTCTGGCCTTGGTGGTGGCGCTGGCCGCAGTGGTGCGTATTCTGTTGGGTATGGCAGCAAAGTCCAATCCAAAGCGCGTGATCCAGCTTGTCAGCGCTGGTTTAGCCATCTTGCTTCTATTGTTACTCTGCCTGGTGGGCCTGACCCAGCAATCCACCATCCATGGTTTGCAAGCGCATGCCTGGGAAGGGCAGCAGCAGTGGCAATCCTCCATCAATGAGTATCAACTGGCGGGTGAAGGCGTTCCCACCTCTGAGAACATTGCTCGTGTTTATAACGAGTGGGGCGAGCAGATCAACGCGCAGCATCGCTACGAGAATGCCCTTGCAAAGTTCAACACTGTTCTGACCAATTACGGCTCCGCCAGCACAGGTGTCGCTCGTGGGCAATCAGATACAATCAAAGCCTATCTTGCGTGGAGCCAGCAAGCCTCGCAGCAGCAAGATTTTAGGGCGGCTACCAGCCACTACGACGCCTTGCTGCAGCTATCCTATTGCACAGCCACCTGTCAGTCACAGGCCAGTAGCCTGGATGCCACTAACTACTACAATCTGGCAGAGAGCAAGCTCGCAACCAAAAATTACGCCGATGCCGTCAACTTCTTCCAAATTGTGGTTACACGCTTCCCCAGCTCGCCCGAAGCGCAAAAGATGCACCAGGATTATGCGAAAGCATTGTTTGGGCATGGTCAGCAGCAGCTAAAATCCGCTACATGTTCTGACGCTGTTTCAACGTATCAACAACTCTCAACCCAGTTTAGGAATACGCCGGAGGGGCAACAGGCCACCAGCGCATTAAAAGCGCGGCAGCCAGTCAAAGGCCACTTTACAGGTTCTATTCCAAAATCTCCATCGCTTACGCCTGTTGTAGCTTTGATGAAAGGCCTGTATACTGGTCTCTCTGGTGACCAGCTTGCCAATTTGTTCTACAACTCGCCTCAGACCACGATCGCCACTGATGGTAGCTTTGTCTTCGGTCCGCAGCCGCAAGGCTCATACGAGTTGGCATGGGGGACCACTGTTAATGCTACTGGGGCAGGAGTTTTAAGTTGGAATACCGCGCGCTATATTGCTAACGTTGGTCCTTTGTGCCCATACGATTTTGGAGCAATAGCCGAGAATATTCTGGCAGCTCAATAGGCTGCTTAATCAGAAGGAGATTCCAGGAAAGTCTACCTGGAGTCTGCGTTCTCTTCTGGGAAGCCTCCTACCCATTTTTGTAGGAATACTAATAAGATAATAAAGGAGGAGGAATCTATGATACTCATAACTGGCGCAACAGGCTATATTGGACGTCATCTCATAGCTCGTCTTGTCGCTCCGGGCGAAAGACCGCGCTGCCTGGTGCGTGATATAAACCGTGCAAAACGTCTATTACCTGCTGAAAAGGTGGAACTTGTACAGGGTGCAACGACAACCCCAGATTCTCTTGATGCTGCTGTCCGGGGGGTCGATACCATTGTTCATGCCGCATTCCTCACTGCCGATCACAAGCAATCAACAGGCAATGAGTATGAAAAAACTAATGTTCAAGGAACTGCTAACCTGATCAAAGCAGCCCAAAAAGCAGGCGTCAAACGCATCATTGAAATAAGCGGGCTTGGTACTAAACCCGATAAACCTGGCAGCTATATGCAAGGACGCTACCTGGCCGAGAAAATGCTCAAGGAGAGCGGCCTCGACTGGACAATCATCCAGCCGTCAGTATTATTCGGCAAGAACGCGCCTTTTATCAAGGGATTGGCCGACCTCATTCGCACTGCTCCCATTGTACCGCTGATTGGCGGCGGGAAGATTATGTTTCAACCGATCTACGTAGAAGATGTCGTTACTGTCAGCATCAAAGTATTGGAAGATCCGAGTGGCACCACAAACAGAACCTATACAATCGGTGGACCTGCGTACTACTCCTTTACCCAGATAATCGATGTATTATTAAAGACTATGCACAAGCAACGCATCAAAGTTCTAGCCCCCACACCTTTAGTAGGTATAGGAGCGGCAGTCATGGAAGCTGTACTACCCAAACCCCCGCTAACAAAAGCTGCGATGACTCTTTTCACGTTTGATAACGTCACCGATCTGCAAAGTGTTGAACGCGATTTTGGTTTTACTCCTGTATCTTTCACTATCTACATGAAAGAGCATGGGGTTTAAGAAGATTCTTGTATGCTATAATGGATGGGCATGAGCGTCTATACCAGTGTATGCGTGCTCTGGACTGATAAAAAGGTCAGGGGTGCAGGGGCGAAGCCGCCCTGCCGGGGTCTGGGGTGTCCCCAGAAAAACCTTTTTTCCCTCGCTGCCGCAGGTGGCGAGCAAGAGCAGGCCAAATTCACTAGCACGGAGGACATTGTGACAGTAACGCCTGATCCAGCATTGAATGCGGATAATGATTTGCGCTCGCTAGGCGACGCCCTTATGCGTATCTCGCGCATGCTTCATGAACATACACGCAAGTTGGAAGTGGCCGTCGAAGGCACCTATGTAGGGCAGGCAAGTGATGACCGTGTCAGATTACTCAGTGACTCGTTGCGTGTATGTCGCACTGCTGACCTGGAATTAGGTCGGCTTAACCAGGCCGGGCAGCGCGTGACTAACTCATTGCGAGAACAATTAAAGCAGGCACAGGCGTCTCTTCCTCCTTCCCCATCGCGTCCACTCTTGTCTCCCACGGGCAATTTCGAGCGCGAACGTGAAGCCCTCAACACAAGCATTTACAACCTTCAACGCCAACGCAACGAGCTGGAAACTCTCTACGAAATTGCTAGGGTACTCAACTCAACGCTTGAGTTCGACAAAGTATTGCTCCTGGTTATGGATGAAGTCGTCGACGTGGTAAAAGCAGAACGGGGCTTCCTGGCTTTGCTCAATCCAGCCACTAATATACTTGAATTCAAGATTGCGCGGGACAAACAACAGAGAACGATCGATCAGAGTGAATTTGAGTACCAGATCAGTCGTAGTACAGTCGACCGGGTTGTACGTACGCGAGAACCGGTGCTGACCGATGATGCGCAAATCGATGATGCTTTAAAAGCACAGGAGAGCATCATGGCCTTTGGCATTCGCTCGATCATGTGCGTCCCGCTTGTTGTACGAGATCACTGTATCGGCGCGGTGTATGTCGATAGCCGCATCAACGCAAACCTGTTCAGCGCTAAGCACCGTGATCTGCTCCTGGCCTTCTGCCATCAAGCGGCTATTGCCATTGACAACGCCCGCCTTTTCGCCGATCTCAGTAAGGCTTTGGGTCGAATTCGCGAAGACAAACAATATATGGATAACATCTTCGCCTCTATCGCCAATGGGGTTGTTACTACCGACTCAGCTGGTATGATCACCAAGTTTAATGACGCGGCTGGTATGATCCTACAAATCAATCCGCTTTCGGCCGTCGGCAAGCATTACCAGGAAGTGTTTCGCTCTTTGCCGCAAATTGGCTTAATCGAACTCTTGCAAAACGCGGGTGTTCAGCATATCCATGGCACTATCGTGCCTGATACAGTCGAATGTGAAATTGCTGGACGAGGTCGGGTCAATTTGACGTTCTATGTTTCTTCGTTGCGCGACAGTACGCAAAACGATCAGATAGGCATGGCGCTCGTCATCGATGATCGTACAGATCTCAAGCGTGCTGAGGCTAAAGCCAAGGATATACGCCGCATTTTTGGCCGTTTCGTTCATCCCAATGTGGTGCAACAACTCATTGAGAATCCGAACGCATTGAACCTGGGTGGGGAAACAAAAGAAATTTCGGTCATCGCTGCCGATTTTCGTAACTTTACCAGCCTGAACGAACGTAAATCTTCCAAAGATGTCATGAACTTGCTCAATACCTACCTTGAGATTCTAGTCAAAGAGATCTGGGATGAAGAGGGTACCGTGACCGGATTCTGGGGGGATGCGCTGATGGCCATTTTCAATGCGCCGTTGCCCCAGGAGGATCATGTATTGCGTGCTGTACGCGCGGCCTGGAAGATGCGCATGGCGATTTTGGACTATCAACGTACTCAGCCGCAAGACTCGCTTTACTCCTTTGGAATTGGTGTGAATACAGGCGAGGCAATGGTGGGAAATATCGGTTCGCACGATCGTATCCAAAACTACACTGCCATTGGCGATGTGGTCAACATAGCAGCGCGCCTCCAGCAAGAAGCCAAGGACAATAATATCATGCTGAATCACTCGACGTTTACAAGAGTGCGCCAGCGTGTTCGGGTTACGAAACTTCCACCACTCACCGTGAAGAATAAAGCCGAACCGCTTGATGTCTGGTGCCTGGTCGGCTGGCAATAACTTAGAGGGGTTTACGCAAAACAAATCCCACCTGATTTATACGTACAAACCCAAACCACTCGTAAAGCCGATGCGCTCGTACGTTATCGTCCTGTGTATTGAGCATAATGCGCAAGACATGTGCTTGTTGAAAGAATGCTACAGCCTCGCTCATCAAGCGCACACCGATCCCCTGGCCGTTCGCAGATGGATGGACAGCAATGCGTACAAGATAGCCATTTTCATCCTCAAGCGCATTAAATTGATAGCCGACAACTTTGCCGTTCAGTTCAGCCACGACAAAGTATGGATGAGTCGCAGCAATATCCTCGAAGGAGAGTGCATCGTAACGCCAGAAGTCCTGGAAGCACGCCTCCTCGATGGCAAGCAGCGCTGGTATATCTTGCTTCCCGACAGGTCGCAATTTTACATTGGGATTTCCTGTCGAGGGGACACTATAGTCATACTTATCATAGGCGTAAAGCAGGCGATGAAGAGCAAAGTTTCGCATTAACAGTACATCGCGCAGCCAATCATTTTGCATATCGTTACCTGAGTAGTAGAGATAATGCACGCCTCTCTTAAGTAAATGCTTCGTCAGTTGCTCCAAAAGCGTGTCTAGGATGGAGGTGTACAAACGACTCTCTGTCCAACTCACACCAAAACCACCTATCCATGCTGAAGGAGGATTCACTGTTTGCGAAAGCAAAAACCCACGCATCGAATCACCACTGAACATACCTAATGTGGGGTAATGCTTGAGCAGCATAGGGAGTTCTTCCAGGGTGAACCGCTGGTAGATATATTCAGAGGTATCGAGCAAGCGCAGAATCAGCGGCAGATCATCGCTACTCAATAAGCGTATATCTATAGAGTTAGAAGGCATCTTCCTCTTTCGTTTTGATATTGTTCCCTAAATGTAGGGGCGACCCTGGCGGTCGCCCGGCCGCTCAGGGTCGTCCGTTGCATTCATGCATCCGGCCCTTTGATCTCGCGTCGTAGTCGTTCGATATCGGGCTTAGGCGCATTGCGCATACGATAGCCTGTCAACTTGTGGATACGACGCAATTCGGCGATGAGCACATCGGTATTGATGCGATACTTGATCGTAGGAGCTTGTCCCAGGCTATCAACTGCGGCATCGTCACCTAGCAGCAGATTTATGCAAGTCGCTACACATCCAGCCATCGCGAGTAAATCATAACCGCCTTCCTGAACAAAAACCAATCGACCATTACATAGGCTTTGAGCCAGTTCGATGATGATACCTGTGAGCTTGGCAAAGCCTGCTGTAGAGAGATACATGCCGCCCAGTGGGTCCTTCCAATGAGCATCAAAACCGGCGGAAACAAGTATCAACTGTGGGTCAAAACGATCGGCGGCAGGAGTCATCACCTGGCGAAAAACGGGTTCATATGTCTCGTAGCCTGTCGTTGCTGGCAAAGGCACATTTATGGTTGTACCAAGACCTGCTCCTTCACCACGCTCGTCAGAAAGGCCTGTTCCGGGATAGAATGGCGCCTGGTGTATCGAAAAATAGAGTACACGAGGGTCGTCATAAAACATTTCCTGGGTAGCGTTCCCATGGTGAACATCGTAGTCGATGATCATCACACGTTCTAGCCCGTGCTTATCGATTGCATAGCGCGCCGCGACTGCCACATTATTAAACAGGCAGAAACCCATGGCCGACTCTGCCACCGCGTGATGTCCAGGGGGACGTACCAGGCAGTAGGCATTGTCGATCTCTCCATTTAGAATAGCATCGATGGCTGTCAGTGGAGCGCCCGCAGCCTTGATCGCCGCTTCGTATGAGCCTGCAGAGACGAAAGTATCGGTGGCAAAGAAGCGTGTCTTACGTCCGCCCGCGTCTTGTTCCCTGGCAACTTTGTGTGCCGCTGCCTTCACTTTCTGGATATATTCACGCTCGTGTACGGTGGCCAGTTCATCTTCTGTTGCGGCACGTGGAGCAAGCTGAACCAGTCCTTCGCGCTCTAACCAGTTCAAAGCGTGCAGGACATCCATTGCTTTTTTCAAACGCTCAGGCCTATCGGGGTGATTCTCTGGTGTAAGATGCTCTAAAAAGATTGGGTCATAGATCAGTGCAGTTGTCATGCTCGTGCTAACGCCTCTTTCACCAAGTCGGGAATGTCGAAAATGGTATCGGCAACCGGGACCTTCGCGGCCTGCAATGCTGCGACTTTGCCTTGGGCCGTGCCTGTATTGCCGGAGATGATGGCACCGGCGTGTCCCATACGTTTTCCTGGAGGCGCAGTGCGTCCTGAAATAAAGGCAACAACTGGCTTGCTCATTGTCTTGATGTACTCGGCAGCGTCTTCCTCGTCGCTTCCGCCGATTTCTCCGCACATGACTACTAGCTTCGTATGTGGGTCGACTTCGAACAGCTTCAGGTAATCAACGAATGTTGAGCCAATAATGGGGTCCCCACCAATACCTATACAGGTGGATTGACCGAGGTCTGCCTCGGTCAGTAAGGCGACAACTTCGTAGGTAAGCGTGCCGGAGCGCGAAATGAATCCTATGGGTCCTGGTGTAAATATCTGG
>Ga0207684_10003439_pt1 | contig 15458 bp, 14 predicted proteins | sample KBSK5501metaG_FD_184342 | JGI IMG/M metagenome (GOLD analysis project Ga0207684, IMG submission 184342) | Corn, switchgrass and miscanthus rhizosphere microbial communities from Kellogg Biological Station, Michigan, USA - KBS K5-50-1 metaG... | ecosystem: Host-associated > Plants > Roots >...
GCGCCCCGTCGGCCAGCGCGGGGTTGCCCTTGGCGCGCTCCTCGATCACGCGCTCGAGCAGGCTCGCCACGAAGGTGACGCCGCTCGCCTTGACCGCGTGCAGGTCGGCGGGCGCGAGGAGCCAGGGGCGCCCGGCGTCGCGCGCGCCCTCCACGCTGTTGGCCGCGAGCGCCTCGAGCGAGCCCAGCGCGGGGGCGGTCTTGATCGCGGCGCGGACCTGGGCCGGCGTGGCGGCGTTCAGCAGGCCGCTCGTGGTCGGGTACTGGGGGGTGAGGTCGACCACCTCGTCGCCGCGTACCGCCACGACCACTGGGCCCTCCTCCGCCGGGGACCAGGCGCGGCCGATCAGCTGCGCCTCCCCCGCGTCCCGCGGCAGGCAGTCGCGCGCCGAGAGCCGGGAGGCCGGGCTCATCGCAGCGCCGCGTAGACCGCGTCGACCAGGCTCGCGACGCGACGGTCGGGATGCCGGGCGGTGCCGGTGATGTACTGGTTGGTCACGTAGCCGAAGGCGAGGCGGGCGTCCGGGTCTGCGAAGCCGATCGAGCCGCCGTGGCCGGGATGACCGAAGGTGCGGCGTCCGGGGCCGCAGTTGAACACCCCGCCCGGCAGGCCGAGCATGAAGCCGGTGGCGAAGCGGGTGGGGAGCGTCAGCACCTCGTCGCGGCCCGACGACTGCTCGACGATGGCGCGGTCGATGGCCGCGGGGGTGAGCAGGCGGATGCCGTCGAGCTCGCCGCCGCGGGCCAGCGCCGCGTAGACACGGGCCACCCCGCGGGCGCTCGTGTGACCGTTCGCCCCCGGGATCTCGGCCGCGCGCCACGCACGGGTGTTGACCAGGTCCGGGGACCGCGGCGGATTCAGGAACGTGCGGCCGGAGACGGATTCAGGATCGGCGAGGATGGTGTCCCAGATCGTGGGCTCGGCCGGGGGCGGGGGCGGCAGCACGGTGGCCGCGCGCGCGTCGACCGCCTCGGGCACGCCGATGAAGAAGTCGGCGCGCAGCGGGCCGCTGATCTCGTCGTGGAGGAAGGCGCCGACGCTCCGCCCGTCCACGCGCCGGATGATCTCGCCCACCAGGTGGCCGTAGGTGATCGCGTGATAGCCGTGGCGGCTGCCCGGCGTCCACCACGGCGCGCTCTCGGCGAGGGCCGCGGTCATGGCCGACCAGTCGAACAAGGCCTCTGCGGGCAGCGTCGGGCGAATGGCGGGCAGCCCGGCCCGGTGGCTCAGCAGCCAGCGCACCGGGATGTCCTGCTTGCCGGCCTGGGCGAACTCCGGCCAGTAGCGGGTCACCGGCGCGTCCAGGTCGAGCTTGCCGCGCTCGGCCAGCATGTGGGCGCAGAGGGCGACCATCCCCTTGGTGGTGGAGGCGACGCTGACGATGGTGTCGGCCGTCCACGGCCGCGCGCGCTTGGCGTCGGCGTGGCCGCCCCAGCAATCCACCACCCGGACCCCGTCGAGGTAGACGCAGACTGCGGCGCCCACGTCCCCGCGCGCGGTGAAGTTGCGGAAGAACTCCTCCCGGACCGCGGTGAAGCGGAGCTCGCAGTGCCCGTCGATCGTCAGCATCGATCCTCGCCTGGGCCTAGGACTCGTCGTAGCCGGACGGCTTGCGGTAGCCGCCGATCTCGCGGGCCAGGAGTGCGGTGAAGCGGATCGGGGTCAGGTCCTCCAGATAGGGCCCGATCGCCTGGAGACCGATCGGCAGCCCCTCGCGGGAGAGGCCCACCGGGAACGCGGTGGCGGGCTGGCCCGGCACCGTGGACAGCGCCGGATAGCAGAGACCGTGCAGGTACGGCACCGACCGACCGTTGACCGTGAAGGTGAGCGAGAGATCGCTGTTGTCGGCCGGCCACGCGCGCTCGATGTGCGGGTAGGCGAGCACGTTGATGGCGGGGGCCAGCAGCACGTCCCACTCGCGGAAGAATGCCCGCCAGGCCGCCCGGTGCTGCTCGCGGCGGCCGTTCCACAGGAGGTAGTCGCCCGCGGTGCCCTCGAGCCCGCGCGCGGCGCCCAGCGAGAGGTCGTCGCCCGCGGCGCGGAACGTCGCGATCCGCTGGCGCCGCGTCTCCGCGTCCACCCGCGCGCCGGTCACCGCCGAGAGCAAGGTCCGGTAGAAGCCGTGGTACTCGCGGTGATCGCCGAGCCCGTCCGGCTGGATCTCCTTGACCACGGCGCCCATCTTGGTGAGGCGTCCGGCCAGGTCTGAGAGCGCCGCGGTGATCTGCTCGTCCACCGGAAGCCACGGGATCGGGGGCAGCACCGCCACCCGGAAGTCGGCCAGGCGCTCGCGCCGGGCCGCGGGCAGCGTCACCTTCCACGCCACGTCCTCGCCCACCTCGGGGCCGGCCAGCACCGACAGCGCCAGCTCCAGATCCTCCGCGCTGCGGGCGAGGGGACCCTGCACCCCCATGACGACCGCGGGGTTGGGCAGGGGCGGCATCGGGAACTGGCCACTCCGCGGGAGCAGGGTCTCGCTCGGGCGGTGCCCGTAGATCCCGCAGAACGCGGCGGGTACGCGGATGGAGCCGCCGATGTCCGAGCCGACCTCGAGCGCGCTGAGCCCCGCCGCGATGGCCGCCGCGCTGCCGCCGCTGCTGCCGCCCGGCGTGCGGCCGCGATCCCACGGGTTGTTGGTGCGCCCGAAGATCGGATTGGCCGACTGCCAGTCCGCCAGCATGGGCGGCACGTTGGTCTTGCCGAGGAGCACCGCGCCGGCGGCCCGGGTGCGGGTGGTGACCGGCGCGTCGTGCTGGGAGATGTAGCCGTTCCACTCCGGCACTCCGCAGGTCGTGTGGAGGCCGGTGACGTTGATGGATTCCTTGAGGGTGATCGGCAGGCCGAGCAGGGCTCGGTGCTCGCCGCGGGCCCGGGCGTGCTCGGCCCCCATCGCCTGCTCGCGCGCGCGCGTGTAGTCGCGCACCACCACCGCGTTGAGGGCCGGGTCGTGGCGCTCGATGCGGCGGATGTACAGCTCGGTCAGCTCCCGGGCGCCGATGGTGCCGCTGCGGAGCGCGGCTACGAGCGAGGTTGCGCTGGAGAATGCGTCCACGTCTGCCATGGCTTTCCGTCTCCTCTCGACTACCGAACCCAGCCGCCGTGCACCGGGTGATGCGAGCAGATGAATTCCACGAACGCGGGGCGGCCCTTGGCGTTCTCGTCGAACGCCCGCTTGAGGGCGGGGATGATCTCGGCGGGCTGGCTTACGTCCTCGCCGTGGAAGCCGACCGCGCGCGCCATGCTGGCCATGCACGCGTTGCCGTGGTCGGACACCTTCCAGGTGTAGGGGTCGTGGCCCTCGCCCCAGAACCCGGGACCGTAGCCCGAGTAGCCGCCGTTGTTGATGTGGATCGTGGTGATGCCGATCTTGTAGCGCGCGACCGCCTCGAAGTTGCCCATCATGTAGCAGACGCCCGCGTCCCCGGTCACCAGCACGCACTGCCGCTGCGGGTAGGCGAGCTTGGCCGCCACCGCGCCGGCCAGGCTGAAGCCGAGCGTGGAGACGTTGCCCCAGCCGAGGTAGCCGCGCGGGATCTGGGCCTCGTAGACGGTGCTGGTCTGGTCGCGGGTGTTGCCGGAGTCCGCGGTGAGGAACGAGTGCTTGGGATCGAGGACCTTGGCGAGGTCGCCGAACACGCGATAGGGATTGATCGGCGTCTCGTTGGACTCGAGCCACGGGCGGAACTTGTCCTTGAAGGCCTGCCGCTGGCCCTCGATCTCCTCCAGGACTTGCGGCCGCTTGGTCGGACCCTTCGCTTGAAGCTCCGAGATCAACCCTTGCAACGTCAGCTTGGCGTCGCCGATCACCGCGTGGCGGGTCTCGTAGCTGCGGTTGATGTCGAGCGTGTCCACCGTGCACTGCACGATCGTCTTCTTGTGCGCGTCCGGCACCGTGTGGCTGAAGCGGCCCGGGAAGAGGCTCGAGCCGATCGAGAAGAGCAGGTCGCACTTGCGCAGGAAGTGGTCGGCCATCGAGCCGCGCACCCCGACCGAGAGCGGGTGGTTCTCCGGGAAGACGCCCTTGGCCTTGAGCGTGGTCAGCACCGGGATCTGGGCCGCCTCCGCGAACTGCAGCAGCTCGGCCGCCGCGTCCGCGTAGCAGACGCCCTCGCCGACGTGGAGCAGGGGATCCCTGGCCGAGAGCAGCGCGCGGATCGCCGACTTGACGTCGTCCGGATCGGGACCGGTGCGCCAGCCCTTCACCGGCGCGTAGGGATGCTCGTCCGCGTCGTACTCGCCCAGATCGCGCGGGATCAGCAGCAGCACCGGGCCGGGCCGCCCGGAGCGCAGGTGCGTGTAGGCCCGGCGCGTGTACTCGGGGATGAGGTCGGCGCGGTCCACCTTCCCCACCCACTTGGTGACCGGCCGGAACGCCTCCGCCATGTCGAAGTGGGTGTGGCGGCTGGCCCCGACGCCGAGGCCCTCCGCGATCACCAGCAGCGGCGAGGAGTCCTCCCACGCCTGCGCGATGGCGCCGAAGGCCATCTGGATGCCCGCCGCGTTGAGGCCGGCCATGACCGTGCACACCCCGATCTGCTTGCCGTTGGTCACCCGCGAGAAGCTGTCCGCCACCGCGACCGCGAAGCGCTCCTCGCCCATCATGAGGATGGGCATGCCCTCCTCGCCGAGCGCGTTGTTGACCGGGCTGGTCGGGTAGCAGCTCACCCACGGGGTACCCTCGGACTTGAGGATGCGTGCGAAGCCGTTGACCGCCTTGATCTTCATGCCGTCTCCTTTGGCCTGCGGATCTCCGCCACCGCGGCGGCGTAGCCCGACCGCAGCACGCCCACGTCGGAGGAGTAGTTCACGATCGTGGCGCCGAGCGCGATCACCTCCCGCAGCGCCTCGAAGGTGTCGACCGCCATGGCCACCGTCTTGCCGTGCTTGCGCGCCGCCTCGCCCAGCCGGACGCGATGCTCGCGCAGGACCTTGGCCTGGGCCGGGGTGCCGAGGACTCCCAGGTCCTGGGCCAGGTCGGTGGGGCCGATGGTGAGCGCGTCGATGCCGGGCACCGCCGCGATCTCGTCCAGCCGGTCGAAGGCGTGCCGGCTCTCGAGCATCGCGGTCACGTGCACGCGGGCGTTGGCGGTCGCCATGTGATCGGCGGGCGGGCGGACCCGGAACGCGGTGTGCGGGCCCGAGCCGTACATCCCGCGCGAGCCGAGGGGGGCGTAGCGCGTGGCCGCCACCACCGCGGCCGCGTGCTCGCCCGACTCCACCTGGGGGATGTGCAGGTTCCACACCCCGGCGTCGAGCAGCCGGGTGATCCACTCGCGGTTGCCGTCGGGCGGCCGCACCACCAGGGGAAAGTCGAGCGCGCGGGCCAGGGCCGCCATGTCGGCGACCGTCTCGATCGAGAACGCGGAGTGCTCGAGGTCGAGGCGCGCGTAGTCGAGGCCCGCCGCCTGCAGCAAGGTGAGCACCGACGGGGTGCGGATCATGGTGATCCAGGTGCCGATCTGGATCTCGCCGCGCTCGGCGCGGGCGCGGTACGCGTTCTCCGGGAGCGCGGGCCCCGCCACGTCAGGAGCCCCAGGCGACGGACTCGCCGCCGTCCACGATGAGCGAGACCCCGGTGATGAAGCCCGCCTCCTCGGAGTGCAGGAAGAGCGCCGCGTTGGCCACGTCCCAGCCAGTGCCCATGCGCCGGCCGAGGGGCACCCGGCGGTCGCGCGCGGCGATGACTTCGTCCCGCGGGGTGCCCGCGGCCACGCGCGACTCGATCGCCATCGGGGTGTTCATCAGCCCGGGCAGGATCGAGTTGGCGCGGACGCCGTACTTCGCGTTGTGGGCGGCCAGGTTCTCGGTGAACGCGACCACCGCGGCCTTGGTGGTCTTGTAGCCCACCAGCGGGTAGGCGTTCAGCGCGGCCATCGACGCGATGTTCACGATCGAGCCGTGGGTCTCCCGCAGGGCGGGCAGGGCGTGCTTGCAGGTGAGCCAGGTCGCTTTCAGGTTCACGGCCAGGCTCCGGTCGAAGGCCTCCTCGGTGAGATCGGTGGCCACCGCGTCGCCGAGGGCCAGGCTCGCCCCCACGTTGTTGTGCAGGATGTCGATCCGGCCGAAGCGCTCGCGCGCCGCCGCCATCAGCCGCTCGACGTCGGCCTCCCGGGTGACGTCGGCCGCGAAGGCCCAGGCGCGGCCGCCCTCCGCCGCGATCAGGTCGACGGTCTCCTGCGCGGAGGCGAGCGCCCGGTCGACCACGCAGACGTGCGCTCCTTCGCGGCCCAGCACGATGGCGGTGGCCCGGCCGTTGCCCACCGTCTGGCCGGGCGTCTGCCCGCCTCCGACGACGATGGCGGCCTTGCCCTCGACGCGCTTGCCCATGAGGCTCCCTTCTACCGCGCCCCCGCGGACTGCGCAAGCGTATCGCGCTCGGCCGGCGCGACCTGCGATACACTACCGCCCGCAGGCCGATCCCACGCGTCGCCCCCGAGGAGGATCATCCGATCGTGATGCCGTTCATGTGGGCGGACGTCGTTCGCCTCGCGATCCTGGTGGCCTTCCCGATCATCTCCCTCTGGCTGCCGAGCCTGATGCGCTGAGACGGCCGTGACCTCACGTCAGGTCCTCGCGTGGCTCGCCGGCGGCGCGGTGGTGGTGATCGCCTGGCTCGCGCACCCGTTCGCCACCGGGCTGCTGCTCGGCGCCCTGATGGGCTTCACCCTGCAGCCGGTCCACGAGCGGCTGGCCCGGTGGAGTGGCCGCCCGACGCTGGCGTCGGTCGCGATCGTCCTGGCCGCCGGGCTCGCCATCGTGGGGAGCGTGGTGGGCTTCGTCTCGGTCTTCGTCGCCCAGGCGGTGACCTTCGCGGCCGCGGTGCGGGAAGAGCTGAAGCCGGGAGGCGCGCTCGCCACCTGGGTGACCACCGTGACCGGCTGGCTCGGCCACCTCGGGATCTCGCCCGACGCGATCGTGGAGCGGCTGCGTGCGGCGGCCGGCGGCATCGCGACGGGGTCGGCCTCGGTGGCGGGGACGGTCGCGTCGATCACGGTGGGAAGCCTGCTCGGTCTCTTCTTCGCCCTGCTCACCATGCACGTGACCCTGCGGCACTGGGCCCGCATCATCACGACCGTCGCCGAGGTCTCGCCGCTCCGTCGCGACGACACCCGGGCGCTGCTGGAGGAGTTCCGCACCGTGGGGCGCATCACGCTCTCCGGCACCGTGGTGACCGGGCTGGTCCAGGGCGCGCTCGCCGGGCTCGGCTTCTGGATGACCGGGGTACCCCGGCCGCTCTTCCTGGGCATCGCCGCCGCGATCGCCTCGCTGGTGCCCGCGGTCGGCACCCTGCTGGTCTGGGTCCCCGCAGGTCTCTATCTGCTGGCGGTCGGATCGCCGGGCGCGGCGGTGGCGGAGCTCGCGTGGGGCGCGCTGGTGGTGGTGGGCTTCAGCGACTACGTGATCCGCCCGCGGCTCGTCGGCGACGAGGGCATGCCCGCGATCCTGACCTTCCTCGCCCTCTTCGGCGGCCTCGAGGTGCTCGGGCTGCCGGGGCTCATCGCGGGGCCGGTGCTCATGGCGCTGGCGGTGGCGGTCCTGCGGTTGTACGCGCGCGAGGTGAGGGGCGGGAAGGCGTCCTAGCCGAGCGCCTAGCTGCGCGCCGCGATCTCCGCGTCGAGCAGCTCGCGGAGCTGGCGCAGGTCCTCGAGGTCGAAGTTCTTCAGCTGGTCCTCCACGAGCACCTCGATGGCGCCCTGGACGATGATCTTCTGGTGGACCGTCTTGAAGAGATCGCCCAGCCACTCGCCCTGCTTCTTCGGGTCGGCGTCGAGCTGGATCTTGCCGGTCTGGATCAAGGCGACCACGATGTCCCGCGCCATCTCCGACACGCTCGCTCCTCCGGCCATGTCTCCTCCTTCCGGCCCGCCGGCAGATTCTCGGTGGCTCATGCTCCCCGAGCCTACCAAGGTCCGGCGGCACCGGCAACGCGCCGGGGCGGCCGGCCCGCGTCACAGCGCGCGGAGGCGCGGATAGAAGAAGACGGTGGCGCAGGCGAGCGTGACCAGGGCGAGCCCGCTCACCCCGAGCGCCGCGCTCACCCCGAGCAGCGAGGCGAGCGCGCCGATCTGGAGCTGGCCGAGCGGCGCGAAGCCGATCGCCACCACCCAGGCGCCGCCCGCGCGCCCGCGCAGGTGATGCGGCACACTCAGCTGGAGCAGGCTCTGGGCGAGGAGATCGGCGAGGGCGCCCGCCGCGTTGGCGGCCAGCACCACCACCATGACCCCGGTGAAGCCCACCACGTACGGCGCCCCGCCGAGGGCCACGAGGCTCGCCCCGAACGCGACCAGCATACCCACGAACACCGCGCCCCCGCCGCCCAGGAGGCCGCGCATGGACACCGCGAGGCCCAGGATGCCGCCCACCGCGCGCGCCGCGCTCATCGCGCCGAGGCCCTCGGGGCCGGTGTGGAGGACGTCGCGCGAGAGGCTCGGCAGCAGCGCCTGGTGCGCGAAGCCCAGCACCTCCGCGCCGGCGGTGAGCAGCATCAGCACGAGCAGCATGCGGTCCTCGCGCACCGCGGTCGCGAAGCCGGTGACGCCGCGCCAGAGCGAGTCGGGCGCGCCGACCGCGACGGGGGCGAGCGCGCGGGCCGGGAGCAGGGCCAGGCCGCCCAGCAGGTAGGCGACCGCCACCGCGAGATAGGCCTCGCCCGAGCCCCGGTGCGCGATCAGCGCGCCCACTCCGAGCGAGCCCACCAGCCAGCCCGCGCGCATCGCCAGGCCCAGGATCGCGAGCCCGTCGACGAGCGCGCCCCCGCCGACCACGTCGTGGGCGTAGCTCTGTCGCGCCGCGTGCTCGACGCCGCGCAGCGCGCCGGCCGCGACGGTCAGCAGCAGGAGCTGGCCGAGGGTCACCACTCCGAGCAGGGTCAGCCCGCCCATCGCGGCGGCGGTCAGGGCTTGGCCGGCCCCGGTGATCAGGAGCAGGCGCGGGCGGGCCACGCGGTCGGCGAGCACGCCCGCGGGCACGCCCACGAGGGCGAGCGGCAGCATGCGGCAGCCGAGCGCGGCGCCGACCAGGAACGGCGAGTTCGTCAGCTCAAGCGCGAGCCAGCCGAGCACCACCAGCTCGCCCATGTTCCCGGCCGAGTTGAAGAGGGTGCCGGCGGCGAGGAAGCGAAGGTCGCGGAGCCGCAGCAGCGCGGCGAGGCTCACCCGCGGGCGGGAGCGGGCGCGGGCCGGAGCAGGAGCGCGACGCCGAGCGGGCCCAGCACGAGCAGCGCGCCGACCGCGTTCAGGATCGCGAAGCCCCAGATGCCGAGGATCATCCCGCCCGCGGCCGAGCCGATGGCGCCCATCAAGCCCATGAGCAGGTCGGCCAGGCCCTGGACCGAGGCGCGCTCGACGGGGGAGAGCGCGTCCGTGAGCAGCGCGCTGCCGGAGACGAACGCGAGGTTCCAGCCGACGCCGTTCAGGAACAGCCCGAGGATGATCGTGGCGCCGGCCTGGCCGGGGGCGAGCCCGGCCACGGCCACTGCGAAGATCAGCAGGAGGGCGCCCGACGCGATCACCGGCATGCGGCCGAAGCAGTCGGAGAGCCAGCCCGAGAGCGGCGAGGCCACGTACATGCCGCCCAGGTGGAGCGACACCGCGATCCCGATGGTCCCCACGGTATGACCCTGGCCGTGCAGGTAGAGCGGCGACGTCGAGGTGGTGCTGATCATCACGAACTGGCTGATCGACAGGGTGGCGAGCGCGATCTGCACGCGCACGTCGGCCAGGATCGCGCCGAGCGAGCGGGCGAGGCCGGCGGGCCGGCCCGCGTCCGCTTCCGCCGCGTCGCGGCGGGCGAGCGCGAGCGGATCGGGCCGCAGGAACAGGACGGTGAGCACCGCCGCGACTCCGTAGCCGGCCACGCTCACCAGGAACGGGCTCGCGGTCGCCGGGATGTCGAGAAGCGCACCCAGGGCGAGCGCGGGCGCCATCAGGTTCGGCCCGATGATCGAGCCGAGCGCGGATCCGCCCACGATGATGCCCATCGCGCGGCCACGCTGCTCGGGCCGGCTCACGTCGGCGGCCGCGTAGCGCGCGAGCAGGTTCGAGGTGGACGCGATGCCGAAGAGCGCCATGCCGAGCAGCATCAGGGGGAAGTTGCGGACCGCCACGCCCAGGAGGCCCAGCACCGCGCCCGCCACCGCGAGCCCGTAGCCGAGCGCGAGCCCGGGCCGCCGGCCCGCGTGGTCCATGAGGCGGGCGAGCGGCCAGCTCGCGAGCGCGGTCCCGAGGGCGCCCACCGCGATCGGCACGCCCGACCACGTGTTGGTGCCGGTGATGCTGGCCGCCATGATGCTGCCGACCGCCAGGCTGATGGAGTGGCCGGTGCTGCCGCAGACCTGGGCCACGAACAGCGTGGTCATCAGCTTCGCGCGGACCGATCCGCGGGATGACGTCGTCGTCAGAGCGTGCATGAGCGAGTGGACCGGGGAAATCGTACCACGCCCGCGCCGCGCGGCCCGATTCTGGTACGATGCCACGATGCGCGTGAGTCGCGTGACCCCGTTCCTCGTCGACCTGGGCGGCGGCAAGAACCTCTGCTTCGTGAAGGTCGACACCGACGGCGGCCCGCACGGCTGGGGCGAGTGCTACACCCAGGCCGATCGTGACACCAGCGTCGTGGCCCTCGTGGAGGCGATCGGCCGCTACCTGGCCGGCCGCGACGCCTCCCACATCACCCACTTCGTGCACTGGGCCTATCACGACTGGGCGGCCAAGCGCGGCGCGATGGACTTCTGGTCCGCGGTGAGCGGGCTCGAGCAGGCCCTGTGGGACATCGCGGGCAAGCGGCACGGGGCGCCGGTGCACGCGCTGCTGGGTGGGCCGTGCCGGGAGCGGGTGCGGGTCTACGCCAACGGCTGGTACGGCGGCTCGAAGACGCCGGCGGACTACGCGGCGCGGGCGCGGGAGACGGTGGCCCGTGGGTTCACCGCGCTCAAGTTCGACCCGTTCCCCGGGCCGTGGCGCACGCACGTGCCGCGCGAGGTCGAGGAGAAGGCGGTCGCGACGGTGGCCGCGGTGCGGGAGGCGGTCGGCCCCGCAATCGATCTGCTGATCGAGGCGCACCGCCGCCTCGCCCCGATGCACGCGGTCCGCGTCGCCCGCGAGCTGGAGCGCTTCCGGCCGTTCTGGTACGAGGAGCCGGTGTCCTCCACCAATCTCGAGGCGCTCGCCGAGTGCCGGCGGCAGATCACGATCCCGATCGTCACCGGCGAGGAGCTCTACACCCGCGCCGAGTTCCGGCGCTGCTTCGAGCTGCGCGCGGCCGACATCGTGAATCCGGACGTCTGCAACTGCGGCGGCATCCAGGAGCTGCGGGCGATTGCCCAGATGGCGGAGCCCTCGCTGGTCACCGTCTCCCCCCACAACTACAACTCGACGACGGTGGGGCTCGCTGCCACCGTGCAGGTCTCGGCCGCGATCCCCAACTTCCTCATCACCGAGTACTTCGTGAACTTCGAGGCCCGGGGCCGCGAGATCGCCGCCCCCGCGCTCGAGGTGCGCGACGGCTTCATCACGGTGCCCACGCGGCCCGGCCTCGGGGTGGACCTGGACGAGGCCGCGCTCCGGCGCTTCCCGGCGCGCGTGCTTGCCCGCTCGATGCCCACCCCGGACCAGGAGGAGCCATGAGCGCGCCCCGTCTCGATCGTCGGACGTTTCTCCGGGCGGGCCTCGCCGCCGGCGTGGCCTGCGCGGGAGCCGCGGTGCTGCCCGCCCGCGCGGCGCACGCCGCGGTCGCCGATCTCGACTTCGCCTCCGCGCTCGAGGCGGCCTCGGCCATCCAGGCCGGCACCGTGTCCTCCGTCGAGCTGACGACCCACATGCTGGAGCGCATCGCGCGCCTCAATCCGAAGCTGAACGCGATCGTGGCGCTCTCCTCCGACGGAGCACTTGCGCGGGCGCGCGCGGCCGATGAGGCGCGGGCCCGGCGCGAGGCGTGGGGGCGCTTCCACGGCGTGCCGATCACGATCAAGGACACGTTCGAGGTCGCGGGCCTCACCACCACCGCGGGCGCGGTCTCGCTGCGCGCCCACGTGCCCACCCGGGACGCCGCGGTGGTGGCGCGGCTCAAGGGCGCCGGCGCGGTGATCCTCGGCAAGACCAACGTGCCGATCTTCGCCTCCGACTGGCAGAGCTACAACGCGGTCTACGGGCAGACCAACAATCCCTGGGACGTCGCCCGCACGCCGGGTGGCTCGACCGGCGGCGGGGCCGCCGCGCTGGCGGCCGGGCTCAGCTATCTCGAGCCGGGCAGCGACCTGGCCGGCTCGATCCGCATCCCGGCCCACTTCTGCGGGATCTACGGCCACAAGCCCACCCTGGACGTGGTGCCGATGCGCGGGCACATCCCGCCGCCGCCCGGCGTCCCGGCCATGCCGCCCTCCACGCTGCCGGTGGCCGGCCCGCTCGCCCGCTCCGCCGCCGACCTGCTCGCCGCGCTCGAGGTGCTGGGCGGGCCCGACGGCGACGACGCGCGCGCCTGGCGCTGGACGCTGCCGCCCGCGCGCGGCGCCCGGCTCCGCGACTACCGCATCGGCTACGTGCTCGACGACCCGCGCGCGCCGGTCTCCTCCGAGGAGGCGCCCGCGCTGGCGGCGGCGGTCGAGGCGCTGCGCAAGGCGGGGGCGCGGCTCGAGGAAGGCTGGCCTCCCGGCGTGAACGTGGAGGAGCAGTACGACGCCTACCTCACGCTCCTCTACGCGCGCTTTACGCCGCCCGCGCGCGAGGACCAGCTCGGCAGCCTGCGCCAGCTCGCGGCCAACCAGGACGGATCCTACCTCTCCCGCTACGCGCGGGCGGTCACCGCCTCCGACGCGTATCTGCAGACCATCGAGACGCGCCGGCGCGCCGCGCGCGGGATCTGGCAGGGCTACTTCCGCACCCACGACGCGTTCCTGATGCCGACCGCGCTCGTGCCCGCGTTCCCGCACGACCAGTCCGGCAACCAGCTCACCCGCGTGCTGACCACGCCGGGCGGCCCGCGTCCCTACGGCGATCTCTGCTTCTGGATCTCGCTCGCCACGCTGGCCGGGCTGCCCGCGACCACCGCGCCGATTGGCCTCACCGCGGGCGGCCTGCCGGTGGGGCTGCAGATCGTGGGACCCTATCTCGAGGACACCACCCCCATCGCGGTGGCCGGCCACCTGGCCGACGTGATCGGCGGCTTCAAGGCGCCGCCCGGATTCTGAGGAGACACGCGTGAGCGACGACAACGAGTGGACGGCCCTCTGGCCGCTCGACCCCGCGGTGGCGTTTCTCAACCACGGCTCCTACGGGGCGTGTCCCCGCGAGGTGCTTCGCCACCAGGCCGACCTGCGGGCCGAGATGGAGGCCGAGCCGGTGCGCTTCCTCGGGCGCGATCTCGACGATCGCCTCGACGCCGCGCGCGCGGCGCTCGGCGCCTTCGTCGGCGCCGAGCCCGACGATCTGGCGTTCGTGAGCAACGCCACCGGCGGGGTCAACGCGGTGCTGCGCTCGCTGCGCCTGGCCCCGGGCGACGATCTGCTGACCACCGACCACGCCTACCAGGCCTGCCGCAACACGCTCGACTTCGTGGCCGAGCGCAGCGGCGCGCGGGTCGTCACGGTCACGCTGCCGTTCCCGGTCGCTTCCGGGCAGGCGATCGTCGACACCGTGCTGGCCGGCGTCACCCCGCGCACCCGCCTCGCCCTGCTCGACCACATCACGAGCCCGACCGCCCTCATCCTGCCGATCGGGCCGCTGGTGGCGGCCCTCGCCGCTCGTGGGATCGAGTCCGTGGTGGATGGCGCGCACGCGCCGGGCATGGTGCCGCTCGACCTTCGCGCACTCGGCGCGGCCTACTACAGCGGCAACTGCCACAAGTGGCTCTGCACGCCGAAGGGCTCCGCGTTCCTCTTCGTGCGGCGCGATCGCCAGGCCGACATCCACCCCCTGACCATCAGTCACGGCGCGGTGGGGGAACGGCCCGGGCGCACGCGCTTCCGGCTCGAGTTCGACTGGACCGGTACCCAGGACCCGACCGCGTGGCTCACCGTGCCGATGGCGATCGACTACCTGGCCGGCCTGGTGCCCGGCGGCTGGCCGGCGCTGATGGCCCGTAACCGCGCGCTCGCGCTCGAGGCGCGGCGGCTCCTCTGCGAGGCGGTGGGCACCGCGCCCGCGTGCCCCGACGAGATGATCGGCTCGATCGCCAGCGTGATCCTGCCGAACAACCGGACGGTGGAGAAGGGCTGGCGGGTCCGCGACCCCCTCCAGGGGCGGCTCTTCGAGGACTGGGGCATCGAGGTGCCGATCATGCGCTGGCCCGCTCCGCCCCGGCGCCTGATCCGCGTCTCCGCCCAGCTCTACAACCGGCTCCCGCAGTACACCCGCCTGGCCGAGGCCCTGCGCAAGGAGCTCCCCGCCGAGCCCGGCTAGTCGGTGAGCGAGCGGTAGATCTCGACCTCGGCCGGCCCCTCGGTGAGGCCCTCCTTCTCGCGCCGCTCGCGATAGGCGGCCAGGTGCGGCGCCTTGCGATGCAGATCGAACGCGGCGTCGTCCTGGTACTGCTCGTAGAAGATGAAGAGATCGGGATCCTTCGCCGAGCGGTGCGGCCGGTAGGCGAGGCAGCCCGGCTCCGCCTTGCGGACCACGCCCGCCTGCTCCCTGAGCAGCGCGGCGAGCGCGTCGCCCTTGCCCTTCGCCGCCCGGATCTTCGCCACCACCGTGAGCACGTCGGCCATGACTTTCGTCTCCTTTGTAGGGTTGTGGCTGACTGGGGCCGACTATAGCAGCCGGAGTCGCCGGGAGGCGAGGAGGACCAGCGCGTTGGCCGCGACCAGGGCGCCGCCCACCGTCACCGCAAAGCGCGCGTCGACCGCGGCGGCGAGCACCCCGCCGATCAGGCCGCCGAGCGGGAGCAGGTTCCAGCAGAGCGAGTAGAGGCTCATCACCCGGCCGCGCAGGTGATCCGGCACCGCCTGCTGGAGCTGGGTGCTCACCTGGGTCAGGTAGAACGTGTTGCTGAAGCCGGCGCACGCCAGCATCGGCAGGGCGAGCCCCAGCCCGGGCGCCCGCGAGAAGATGACGAGGCCCAGGCCGAGCCCCGCCGCGCCGGTGAGGATCACGAGCCCGCGGCGCCGGATGCGCGCGGCGAGACCGGCCACGATCAGCGTCCCCACGAGGGCCCCGATGCCGTGGGCCGCGTTGAGCAGCCCGTAGCCCGCGGAGCCGGTCTGGAAGTAGACGTCAGAGAAGATCGGCAGCAGGGTCACGTAGGAGAGGCCGAAAAGCGCGTTGAAGAGAGCGAGGCAGATGAGCGCCGCGAAGACGAAGTCGTGGGCCACGAAATGGAGGCCCGCGTAGAGCTGGCGCAAGGCGTGCTGGCGGCTGGGCGACGGGGCGTCGGCGCTCACGCGCAGCCGGCTGTACATCACCAGCGCGAGAACGGAGGAGGCGGCGGCCAGCCCGAAGCCCACCGTGCCGCCGAAGGCCGCGATCAGC
>Ga0207684_10003440_pt1 | contig 15458 bp, 14 predicted proteins | sample KBSK5501metaG_FD_184342 | JGI IMG/M metagenome (GOLD analysis project Ga0207684, IMG submission 184342) | Corn, switchgrass and miscanthus rhizosphere microbial communities from Kellogg Biological Station, Michigan, USA - KBS K5-50-1 metaG... | ecosystem: Host-associated > Plants > Roots >...
CAGCGAGCGCACCGGGATCGACGCCTCCGCGAGCGGCTCCCAGACCGCGGCGCCGAAGCGCGGGCCGACGATCTCCACCGCCCCGAGGGGCTCGAGCAGGCGGGCCAGGAGCCAGGCGCGCCCGACCGCGTTGTCCGAGACGTCGAAGCAGAGGACCGAAACCTTCACGACGAAGGCTGGACCGACGCCAACGCGAGTGACAGGTAGAGCGCGGTGAGCTGCTCCGCGAGCCGCGCGCCGGAGTATCGGGCGCGGACCAGCGCCGCCCCGGCCGCGCCGATCTCGCGCCGCCGGCGCGGGTCGTCGAGCAGCCGAGCGATCGCGTCGGCCAGGGGCTCGGGCTCTCCGGGCGGCACCAGCAGCGCGGTGCGGCCGTCCTCCAGGATCTCGGGCACGACGCCGACGCGACTGGCCACCACCGGCACCCCAGCGGCCAGGTACTCGAAGAGCACGCGCGACATCCCGTCCGACTCCAGCGCGGAGTAGAGCGCGACGTCGAGCACCGCCATCGTGGCGGGCAGATCGTCCACGAAACCCAGGGTCGAGATGCGCTCTCCGAGCCCGGAGGCCTCGACCTGGGCGCGCACCTTCGGGACGAAGGGCCCCTGCCCGATCAGCAGCAGGTGGAAGCGGCGACCGCCGGCGGCGAGGCGGGCCGCCGCCTCGACCACCGTCTGGTGGCCCTTCATCACCCGGAAGCCCGACACGAGGCCGATGATCGGCACGTCATGCGGCAGCCCGAGCGTGGCCCGGATGGCGTGGCCGCGCGGGGGCCCGGCGTCGGGTCGGAACCGATCGACGTCCACTCCCCCGGGCATCGTCACCACGCGCCGCTCCACCCCGAGGCCTCCGGCCACGAGCTGGCGGCGGATGGCCTCGGTCACGGTGACGACCTGATCGGTGGCGCGGCCATAGAGCCAGCGATTGAGCGCGTGGGGCCGAACCGGCTGGACGATGTGCCGCGTGCGGACGAGGGGCCGGCGCAGGGAGGACGTGCGATTCGCGAGCGCGGCCAGCCAGTGCTCCTTGCCCCGGTGGACGTGGAGGACCTGGGCCTCGGGCAGCCACGCGACGAGCCGGCGCAGGTCGAGCACATCCGCCAGCGGGCCGATGCCGCTCGTCAGGGTCAGGGTCTCGATCCGGCTCACGCCCGCGTCCCGCGCGCGGCGGATGACGCGCGCCTCGCTGCGCCGCCTGCACACGAGCGTGACGTCGTGGCCAGCGCGCTCGAGCTCGACGGTGGCGCGCGCGGCCCAGTAGGCGTCGGAGGACCAGCCGCGGCACGAAACGATCTGGAGGATCGTCACCGGCCGCGCCCGCCCCGCTCCACGATGCGCCGGTAGACGCGCTCGACCTGGGCCGCGTGGGCGTCGGGGCCGAAGAGCGCCTGCGCCCGCTCCCGCCCGGCGCGCCCCATCGCCGCGGCCTGCTCCGGCTGCGCCACGACGGCGCGCAGGGCCGCCGCGACCGACTCCGGGCGATCGTCGTCGACCAGGAACCCGGTGACGCCGTGCACCACCGTCTCGGGCAGGGCGCCGACGCGTCGTCCCACGACCGGCCGCCCGGCGGCCATGGCTTCCAGCGCCGCGCGGCAGGACTCGTCCGAGCCCGCGCCCATCAGGGCGAAGGCGTCGAGGGCCTGCAGCACCGCGGGGAGGTCCGCGTCCCGATAGCCGGCGAACAGGACCTCGCGCGCGAGGCCGAGGTCGCTCACGAGCGTCTCCAGGCGGGCGCGGGCCTCGCCCTTCCCGACGAGCAGCAGGCGCGCCTGCGGGTACTCGGGCAGCAGCTGCTGGAAGCCGCGGATCAGGAGCTCGTGCCCGCGGCGTGGCGCCAGGCGCGCCACGCAGCCGACGACCGGCGCGCTTCCCAGGTCGAACTCCTTCCGGATCGCGGCGCCGTCGCCGTCCTCGAAGCGCCCGAGGTCCACCACCCCGTCGACCCGCACCAGGTGCTCGGGAGGGATCCCGGCGCGGCGGCCGCGCTCCTCGATCTCGTGACTCACCGCGATGACGGCGTCCGTGCGCCGGTAGAGCCAGGGGGACAGCCCGGTGAGCCGCACTGCGCGCGCGTTGTGAAAGGTGCGGACGAGGCCGGCCGGGCCGCGGCCGAGCCACCCGAGCCAGTGATCGTGCGAGTGGTGGACGTGGACCACGTCGACGCCCTCGGCCCGCACCGCCTGTCGTACCCGGCGGAGGTCGCCGACCGCGTGCACCGGATTGCCGCGCACCTCGAGCGAGAGGCCCGGCAGCGGCTCGAGGCCCGCCTCGCGAGCCTTCTGCTCGAACCGGTCGCCCGCGATGAGCCCGAGCAGCACCCGGTGCCCGCGCGCACGGAGGCCGGTCAGCAGGCGGATCACCGGCTCCGCGCTGCCGGTCCACCAGCGGTTGGCCACCAGGTGCAGTACGGTCAGCGGCCGCTCCGCGCTCACGCGAGCAGCTCCTCGTAGAGGTGGAGGAGCCGGTCGATCGAGCGCGCGTGGGAGAAGCGCGCCTCGACGAGCGCGCGGGCCGCTCGCGCCCGGCGCGCGGACGCGTCGGGGTCGTCGAGCACGCGCCCGATCGCGGCGGCCAGCGCCGGGACCGAGTCGCTCTCCACGAGCAGGCCGGTCTCCTCGTCGGTGACGACCTCCGGGATGCCGCCGATGCGGCTCGCCACCACCGGGACGCCGGTCGCGAACGCCTGGAGCAGCGCCTGCGGGACGCCCTCGGTGCGCGTCGAGGCGAGCACGAAGCAGTCCATGGTGGCGAGCAGCTCGGGGACGTCGGGGCGGAAGCCGGTGAAGACCACCGACTCCGCGAGGCCCGCGGCCCGGGCGAGCTGCTGGACCCACGCGCGGCGGATGCCGTCGCCGACCAGCAGGAGCGAGGCGGAGGGCCGCTTCTCGCGCAGCTGCGCGAAGGCCTGCAGGAGCTGGGGGTGGCCCTTGGAGCCCCGGAACATTGCGACCGAGCCGATCACCGGGGAGCCCAGATCGAGCGCGCGCGCGGTGTCGGGAGCCCGGCGGCCGAACGGGAACGCCTCGAGATTCACCCCGGCCGGGATCGCGATCACGCGCTCGGACGGCGCCCCGGCGCCCACCACCACCTGGCGGATCGCTTCCCCGCTCGTGATGACCCGGTCGGCGAGCCAGCGATAGACCGGGTTGAAGCCGCGGCGGATCGCGATCGAGACGTGCCGCGTGCGCACCACCGGCACGCGGCAGAGCCGCGCCGCCATCCCGCCGAGCCAGGCATCGATCGAGCTGTGGGTGTGCACGAGGTCGACGCGCTCGCGCCGGATGAGGCGGACGAGCGCGGCGAGCCCCATCGGATCGAGCGGCCCCCGCATGCGGATGGCCGCCGTCTCGACTGAGGCCTCCCGGGCGCGCTCGAGCAGGCGCCCGTCCGGCTGGACGGCCAGCAGGACGCGCCAGCCGCGCTCGGCGATCCAGCGTGCCTCGTTGAGCGTGCGCACCTCCTGGCCGCCGAGTCCCGGCGAGGCTTCGGTGTGGAGGACGGTCTTCACGCGACCGCGAGCCTCACCTCGCGCAGCACGGTCTCGGGATCGATCCGCGTGAGGCAGATGTGATCGATCGGACACGTGGGCAGGAAGCACGGCGCGCACGGCACCGGCCGCTCGAGGGCTCGGGCCCCCCGCCCGCGCGGCCCGGTCAGGCGCCGGTCGGTGGGGCCGAACAGGGTCACGGTGGCCACCCCGACCGCGGCGGCCAGGTGCGCGACGCCGGTGTCCCCGCTCACCAGGCAGCGGAGGCGCGCGAGCAGGCGCGCCAGCAGCGCGGGCCGGTCGCGGCCCACCAGCGAGGCCAGCGACATGCCGGCGGCGCGCGCCACCTCCGCCGCGGTGGCAGCGTCCTCCGCGGTCCCCAGGAGCACCGGGCACAGGCCGTCCGCGGCCAGCTCCCGCGCGAGGCGGCCGAAGGCCTCGGGAGGCCAGAGCTTCGAGCTGCCGAAGGCCGCGCCGAGATGCAGGCCGACGAGCGGCGCGTCGGCGTCGAGCTCGGCCTCGGTGAAGAGGCGCGCAACCTCGGCGTCCGCCGACGGGCACGCGGGGAGCTTCCACTCGGGCGAGGGGCTCGCGCCGCCCAGGCCCAGCCGCGAGAGCAAGGCGGCGTACTCGTCCACCTGATGCAGGCGCGGCGCCGGCACCGGCATGGCATCGGTCAGCAGCGCGCTGCGTCCGTCGGTGGCGTAGCCCACCCGGCGCCGAGCGCGCCAGCGGGTGGCCGCGAGCGCGGCCTCGAGAGAGCTCGGGAGCAGGAGCGCCACGTCGGCGCGATCCGCGGCCAATGCCCGGGCGAGCTGCCGTCGCGCGGCGAACGGGCGGGGGTACGGGAGCAGCACGTCGCCGACTCCCTGCCCGGCCAGCAGCGGCGCCCAGCGCCCGATCAGCGTGATGCGCGCCTCTCCCGCGGCCCGGCGCAGGGCCGCCAGCATCGGCAGCGCCATCACGGTGTCCCCGAGCCAGTTCGGAGTCCGGACCACGATGTGGCCGGTGCGCGGGTCGAGGTCGAGCGCGCTCACGAGCACGGTCTCCCCAGCGCGGTGGGCGCCAGGACCGCGGCGAGCAGCCGCTGCCACGTCTCCTGCCCGGACTCGATCACCAGGCGGACCGGCATCACCCAGAGCGGCAGGGGCGGCGGCGGCAGGTCGCGCACGCGCACCCAGTCCTTCTCGGTGGTGACGAGCCCCTGGGCCCCGGCCGTGCGCGCGTCGCGGGCCAGCTCGGTCAGGTCGCCCGCGGTGAACCAGTGATGGTCCGGGAACTCCGCGAAGCCGACCCGGCGGATTCCCGACGCGTCGAGCGTGTCGGCGAATCCCTGGGGCGAGCCCAGACCCGCGAAGGCCAGCAGGCGGCGGCCGGCCAGCTCGGCCACCGGGATCCGCCGGTTGCGCTGCGTCTCGATCGCGTCCTGGAGCTGGTAGCGCGCGGCCAGCACCGCGGCGGTCGCGTGGTGACGACGCACCGTGGCGGTCACCTCGGCCACCGTGTCCGGCCCGGACGGATTGGTCACCACCACCACGTGCGCGCGGCCGAGCCCGGAGAGCGGCTCGCGCAGCATGCCGCGGGGGAACACGCGGGCGTTGCCCCACGGCGCGCGTCCCGACACCACCACGATCTCGAGGTCCTTGGCGAGCGTGCGGTGCTGGAAGCCGTCGTCGAGCACGAGCGCGGTGGCGCCGCAGCGCTCCACCGCGACCCGCCCTGCCTCGTACCGGTTCTCACCCACCACGACCGGCACCCCGGGCAAGCGCTCGGCGAGCAGGAGCGGCTCGTCGCCCGCGCTGCGCGGCTCGGCACGGATCCCGTCGCGATCGGCGACCACGTGGACGCCCCGGGTGACGCGGCCGTAGCCCCGGCTCAGCACCGCGGGGATCGCGCCCATGTCGAGCAGGGTGCGCACCGCCAGCTCCACGGTCGGGGTCTTGCCGCTTCCGCCGAGGGTCAGGTTGCCGACCGAGATCACCGGGCGCGGCAGCCGTCCGGTCGGCAGCACGCCCCAGCGGTACGCGCGGTCGCGCACCGCGATGGCCGCGCGATAGGCCCAGCTGAGCACGGAGAGCCCGGCGGTCACCACCGGCGTGTCCGGGTCTTCCCAGTAGCGGCGGAGCAGGACCTCGGGGGCGCGGCGCGGCGTGGTCATGGGGTGGGCACCGATCCACGCGCGGGCCAGAGGTGACGGGCGATCAGCTCGAGGGTGGCATCGACCGCCCCCTGCCGGCCCGCGAACGCGGCGCGGGCCGCGTCGCCGGTGCGCCGGGCGAGGTCCGGATCCTCGAGCAGGGGCGAGAGCTCGCGCTCCAGCTCGAGGCCGTCCTTGACCACGATGCCGCCGCCGCTCCGCTGCAGCCGCTCGGCGCCCTCGCGGAAGTTGCTCGTGTGCGGCCCGTACAGCACCGGCTTGCCCCGCATGGCAGGCTCCAGCACGTTGTGGCCGCCGATCGGCACGAGGCTGCCGCCGACGAACACGACATGGGCCACGCCGTAGAGAGCGGCGAGCTCCCCGACCGTGTCGAGGATGACGACCGCGCCGGCCGCGCGCCCGTCCGGCAGGCGGCTCCGCCGGACCGGGATGAGCCCGCGCTCGCGGATCAGCTCCTCGACCTCGCCGGCGCGCTCCGGGTGGCGCGGAGCCAGCAGCAGGGCGAGGCGGGGGCAGCGGGCCCGCGCCCGGAGGAAGACGTCGAGGACGATCGCCTCCTCGCCCCGGTGCGTGCTGCCCGCGATCCAGAGCCGATCGGTCGCGCCGAGTCCGAGGCGCTCGCGCCAGGCCGCGTCGACCGATTCCGCCTCGGGGACGAGATCGCTCTTGAGATTGCCGGTGACCACCACCCGCGAGGGCGGCGCGCCCAGCGCGAGGATCCGGCGCGCGTCCTCCTCGCTCTGCATCGCGAACACGGAGACGTCGGCGAGCACCCGCCGCATGAGCCAGCGCACCCGGAGGTAGCGGTGGAAGGAGCGGTCCGAGATGCGGCCGTTGGCGATCATCGACGGGATGCGCCGCCGCGCGAGCGCGCGCAGGAAGTTGGGCCAGAGCTCGGTCTCGATCGCGATGAAGAAGCGAGGGCGCGCGGCGTCGAGGGCGCGGCCTACCGGGCCGGGCAGGTCGAGCGGGAAGTAGCGGTGCGCCGCGGTGCCCGCGAGCCGGTCCCTCACGATCCGGGCGCCGGTCGGGGTGATCGTGCTGACCACGATGCCCAGCTCCGGCCAGCGGCGGTGGATGGCCTCGACCAGCGGAACCCCCGCGGCCGACTCCCCCACCGAGACCGCGTGCACCCAGCAGCGCGGCTCCGCGGGCAGGCCGTCGCCGAGCCGCCCGAGGCGCTGCGCCAGGTCGTGGCCGTAGCCGGCGCGGTGGCGGCGCACGAGGAAGACCGGCAGGTACGCGAGGAGGCCGAGCCGGAGGAGGATGGAGTAGAGCGCGTACATCAGGCGCGGGCCTCCTCGTCCACCTGCCAGGTCAGGCTGCGGAGGGCGGATTCCACGTCCTTCCGAGCCGCCTCGAGGGCCGCGCGGTCGCCGTCGGCGGGGACCCGGATCGGCTCGCCGAAACGGATCACGCACCGGGCGAAGGGCTTCGGGATGCGGAACTCGTCCCAGGAGCGCAGGCGCCACTCGCGCGAGACCCCGACCGCGGTCGGCACGATCGGTGCGCCGGTGAGGCGCGACAGCGCGATCACGCCGGCCTTGAGGACCTCGCGCGGGCCGGTGGGGCCGTCTGGAACGACCACCACCTCGCCCCCTTGCCGGAGCACGCGCGCGAGCTGCCGCAGGGCCTCGGCGCCCCCTCGCGCGGAGGAGCCGCGCACCGGGACGAGGCCGAAGCGGCTGATCCAGCGCGCGACCAGCTCGCCGTCGCGGGAGCGGCTCGCGAGCGCGTGGCTGCCGCGGCGCCCGTAGAAGAGGGGAAGGAGCAGCATGCGCCCGTGCCACACCGCGTAGATGACGGGAGCGCGGGCGGTCCAGCAGGGCATCACCGCGGCTTCCTCGCGCCGCACGCGGAGCGTGAGCGCGAGCGCGCGTAGCGCGAACGCGCCGAGGGCGGGACCGACCGCGAGAGCGAGCCGCGCCGGGATCTTCATCCGGGTTGCGTGGCGGGTTGCGTGGCGGCTCGCGCGGTGGCGAGCACCGCGCGGGCGGCGCGCCGCCCGACGCCGGGCTCGCCGAGCCGCGCCCGCAGCTCCTTGAGGGCCGCGCGCTGGGCGGTGGCCGCCACCGGATCGTCGAGGAGCCGCGTCGCCTCGGCCGCGAGGCGCTCGCCGGTCACCTGGGCCTGGATCAGCTCCGGCACCACCAGGCGTCCGGACACCAGGTTCGGCAGCCCGATCCACGGCACGCGCGCGAGCAGGCGTGCGATGACCTCGGTGGTCCGGGAGACGCGATAGCAGAGCACCATCGGCGTGCCGAGCAGGGCCGCCTCGAGGGTGGCGGTGCCGGAGGCGATGAGCAGCGTGTCCGCCGCGGCCATCACCTCGTAGGTCCGGCCCGCCACGATCCCGATTGCGGGACCGGGGCCTCCGTGACGCAGGTGGGCCTGTACCTGCTCGGGAGGTACGGTGGGCGCCAGGCCCAGGACGAAGCGTCGCCGGCCGTCGGCGGCGGCGAGCCGTCGCGCCGCCTCGAGCATGGGGGGCAGCAGCCGCTCCACCTCCTCGCGCCGGCTGCCCGGCAGCAGGCCGATCAGCGAGTGGCCCGGGTCCGCCGGGAGGCGGCGGCGCGCCTCGTCGCGGGTCAGGTCGAGCGGGAGCACGTCGAGCAGCGGGTGTCCCACGAACTCGACCGGCACGCCGGCCCGCTCGTAGAGCGCGGGCTCGAAGGGAAAGACCGCGAGCACCCGGCTCACCCGCCGCGCCATCTGGCGGACGCGGCCCTGGCGCCAGGCCCAGAGCTGCGGCGGGATGAAGTAGATCACCGGCACCCCGGCCCGGCGGGCGCGGCGCGCGAGCCGCAGGTTGAACTCCGGGAAGTCGATCAGGACCAGCGCGCGGGGACGCTCCGTGTCGAGCCGGGCCCCGAGCGCGCGGTAGGCGCGGTAGAGGGCCGGGATGCGGCCGACCGCCTCGCTCGTGCCGACCGCGGCGTGCGCGGTCGGATCGACGACCACGTCCATCCCGGCCCCGCGCATGTGCCCGCCGCCCATGCCGACCAGGCGCACCCCGGGCTCCATCTCGCGCAGGGCCCGGCAGAGCATGCCGCCGTGGAGATCGCCGGAGGCCTCGCCGGCCGAGAGCATGATCGGCGCGCGGCCCGTCGCGGGCTCAGCGGCCGCCATCGGCGCTCACCAGCGCGATCCCCGATCGATCGGCGAGCCGCACGACGGGCTCGCGGTCGACGAGCAGGACGCGTCCGGCCGGGACGGCCAGCGCGCTGGCGCCGCTCTCGGCCATCGCCTCGATCGTGGCGGTGCCGATGGTGGGGACGTCGAAGCGGTAGTCGTGCGAGCCGGCCACCGTCTTCACCACCACCGCCCCGGGCCCGGCCAGGCGCCCGCCGCGACGGATGGTCTCGTCGGTCCCCTCGGCCGCCTCCACCGCCACCGTCACCCCTCGCGCGCGCACCAGGGTCTGCCCGATGCCGTCGTCGGCCAGGCGGCCGGCGAGCTGGAAGCCCGCGCGGATCTCGTCCCACTCCTCGCGCGAGGGCGCGCGGGCGGAGAGCGTGCCGGCGGGGAGCAGCCACGGGGCCAGGAACTCGCGCTGATCGAGGACGTCGATGCCCATGCCGGAGAGAGTGGCCACCACCATCTGGGCGAGCGCGGCGTCGGAGAGTCCGCCGCGGGCGAGGCCGCGCCCGGCCGCGTCCGCCTGGTCGTACTGGGAGAAGGCGCTCGACTTCCAGAACTTGCCGACGAAGACGGCGGCCTCGACCCGCTGGGCGGCCAGGCCCGCGAGCACCGCCTGGATGTCGGTGATCACCGACGGGATGACGTGGTCGGCGGAGTCGGCGAGCCCGGGAGCCTCCTCGAAGGCGAAGGCCACGACGCGCCAGCCGTGGCGCCGGGCTTCCAGGGCGGCGCGGCCGGGAAGCGTCCCGGCCCCGGCCATCAGGCCGAGCGAACGCTCCACGGAAGATCCTCCGGCCAGGCGGTCTCGCCCCGGCCCTCGCGGATCATCCGCTCGATCTCCAGCGCGACGGCCAGCGATCGCAGGTCGTCCGCCTCGGGCAGCTCCACCGGCCCGCTGCTGTCGGCGGCCCGCACCGCCGAGATCAGGTGGCGGATCTCGAGCTTCAAGGGGTTGTCCTTGTGCACGAGGAGGTGCTCCACGAAGGACGCCTGGCGGTAGCGGATGGACTCGCGGTTGAGGGTGTACTCCTGGGCCGCGCGCCGGTGGATCTGGATGTCCTGGTGCGAGTAGTCGAGCAGGATGTAGGCGTCGGGCTGGGTGATGGCGAGGGTACGGATCTTCTCCTCGGTGGCCCGGCTCGCGGTGATGGTGGCCATCGCGCCCGAGTCGAACACGATCTGCACGTTGGCCACGTCGGTCGCGCGCGAGTGCACCGACGAGCCGACCGCGGTGATCTTGCGCGGCTCCCCGTCGACGAGCCCGAGCACGATGTCGATGTCGTGGATCATGAGATCCATCACCACCGAATCGTCCTGCACGCGCGGCACGAAGGGGCCGAGCCGCCGGGACTCGATGAGGATCGGCCGCTCCACGATCTTGCGCAGCTCCTGGACCGCGCCGTTGAACCGCTCGACGTGGCCGACGTGCAGCACGCGGCGCTGCTGGCGGGCGAGGCGGAACAGCTCCTTGGCCTGCTCCAGGGTGGAGGTCATCGGCTTCTCGACCAGCACGTGCGCGCCGGTCTCCAGCAGGTCGCGCGCCACCGCGAAGTGCTGCTCGGTGGGGACCGCCACGGTGGCGAAGTCGACGAGGCCGGCGAGGTCGCGGTGATCGCGGAAGGCCCGCGCCCCGTAGGGCGCGGCCACCTGCTGCGCGCGCGCGATGTCGGTGTCCACCACCCCGACCAGCTCGACCCCCCAGATCTCGGCGAGGGCCAGGATGTGGTACTGCCCCATGTGGCCGGCCCCCACCACGGCGCCCCGGATCCTGGGCTCGGTCCCGTTCGTCACGAGATCTCCTCCCCGACCGCGTCGAGGCGCGCGCGGCCGGCCCGGTGCGCCCCCGGGACCACCCCGCGCTTGGAGGTCTCCACGAACTCCACCAGGCGGTCGACCAGCGGGTGGCCGCCCAGCTCCTGCTTCACGTGCTTGATCGCGGTGCCGGGGGCCATGCCGGACCGGTAGAGCAGCCGGAACGCGGCCCGCACCTTCAGGCGCGACGCGGAGTCGATGCCGCCCCGGCGCATCCCGATCACGTTGACCGAGCGGGCCACCGCGGGGACGCCGTCCGCCGTGATGAAGGGCGGGACGTCCTGGGTGACCTTCGAGCAGCCGCCGATGTAGGCGTAGGTGCCGATACGGCTGAACGGATGGATGCCGGTGAGCCCACCGATGGTCACGCGGTCCTCGACCGTGATGTGCCCGGTCAGGCCCGCGTAGTTGATCAGGATGATGTGATCGCCGAGCACGCAGTCGTGGGCGATGTGGCTCGAGGCCATCACCAGGCAGTGGCGGCCGACGGTGGTGTCGTGGCCCTCGTGGGTGGCGCGATGGATGGTGACGTACTCGCGGACCACCGTGTCGTCGCCCAGGCTCACTCCCACCGGCGTGCCCTCGCGGAACTTGAGGTCCTGGGGCACGCCGCCGATGATCGCCCCGTGCCCGATCCGGCAGCGGGCTCCGACCCGGACCCGGCCCTCCAGCACCGCGTGGGCGCCGATCTCCGCCCCGGCCGCCACCGTCACCTCGGGGCCGATCACCGAGTAGGGCCCCACCCGCACGTCGGCGGCCAGCTTCGCGCCGCGGTCGACGACGGCGGTGGGGTGGATCACGACCGACGCTCCTCGAGCTCGCGCAGGCGCTTCTCGAGGGCGCGGACCCGCTTGATCAGCTCGGGGAGCTGGCTCTCCCCCGCCCAGATGCGCTTCTGCTCGGAAGTCGGCCGGCTCGGGATGCCGCTCCACACTTCCCCGGCGGGCACGTCGTTGGGCACGCCGGACTTGGCGGTGAGAATGGCGCCCGCCCCGATCGTCACGTGGTCGGCCACCCCGACCTGCCCGGCCAGCATGGCCCGGTTGCCCACCCGCGACGAGCCCGCGATGCCGACCTGGGAGACCAGGATCACGTCCTCGCCCACGTCGCAGTTGTGCCCGATCTGCACGAGGTTGTCGATCTTGCTGCCGCGGCGCACCACCGTCTCGCCCAGGGTCGCGCGGTCGATCGCGGTGTTGGCCCCGATCTCGACGTCGTCCTCGATCCGCAGGCCGCCCACCTGTGGGATCTTGCGATGGGCCTGCCCGTCGAACGCATAGCCGAAGCCGTCGGCGCCCAGCACCGCTCCCGAGTGGACGATTACCCGGTTGCCGATGCGCACGTCCTCGCGGACCACCACGTGGGGGTACAGGCGGACGTCCTCGCCGAGCACCGCGCCGCGCCCCACGAACGAGAGCGCCCCCACGCGGCTGCGCGGCCCGATGACCGCCTCCGCCTCCACCACCGCGAGCGGCCCGACGGACGCCGAGCGGTCGACGCGGGCGTCCCGGGCCACGCAGGCGGTCGGGTGCACTCCGGGCTCGGTGCGCGGCTCGGGATGGAAGAGCCCGAGCAGCGCGATCAGGGCCTGCGGCGGATGATCCACTTGGAGCAGCGCGCCCGGGAGACCGGTGACGTCGCGCGCCACCAGCAGGGCCCCGGCCCGGCTCGCCTGGGCGTGCTTGAGATACTTGCGATCGGTGAGGAAGGAGACCTGATCGGGGCCCGCGACGTCGAGCGGCGCCACCCCGCGCACCACGCGCCCGGAGTCACCGCGGAGCGACGCCCCGAGCGCGTCGGCGAGCCGGCCGAGCGTGAACGAGACGCCCTCGCTCACTTACTTCGTGGCCTTCTTGGTCTGGTCGTCGTAGGCCCTGAGGACGTCGTCGGTCAGATCGGCGTCGACGGAGGCGTAGAGCACGCCGGCGCGCTGCCGCTCGACAACCACCGCGAAGCCCTTCTCTTTCCCCAGGCGCTGGATGAGGCCGGCCACGTCCTGGAGCACCTTCTGGAGGAGGGCGTCCTCCTTCTTCTGGAGCTGGGCCTGGAGATCGTCCACGAGGCGTCGCACGTCCCGGACCTTGCGCTCGAGCGCGTCCTGCTTCTCGCGTCGGGCGTCCGCGGAGAGGAGCTGTCCCTTCTTCTCGAGCTCGTCCCGCATCTTCTCCAGCTCGACCTTCTGGCCGTCGAGCTGGCGCTGCATCGCCGCCTTGTCCTTCTCGAGCTGCTCGCGGGCCGCCGCGCCGGCGACCGACCGGGCGAGGATCCGCTGGATGTCGACGATCGCCACCCGCCCGTTCGACGCGGGGGCGGGGGCCGGAGTCTGCGCCTGGGCGTGGGTCCACATCGCGCCGCCGGCGCTCGTCAGGAGCGCCAGCCCCGCGGCGGTCCACCACCCTGCCATCCGTTGCCTCATGTGCTGCCTCCTCAGCTAGAACGAGGAGCCGGCGGAGAAGTTGAAATTGCCGAAGCTCTCGCCCTTCTTCTGGTCGAGTTTGATCCCGTAGTCGACGCGGATGGGGCCGAAGGGCGAGTTCCACCGGAGCCCCGCCCCCGCCCCATGCCGCAGATCGCCGAGGTCGATCTTGGTGCCCGCCGAGATGTCAGGTCCCCACACCTGCCCTACATCGTAGAAGACCGCGGCCTTGATCCCGAAGAAAAGAGGGATCTGGTACTCGACGGTCCCGAGCAGTTCGCTGTTGCCGCCGATCCGGGTACCGGTGTCGTCCTTGGGGGAGACCTGGAGGGACTTGAACTGCCGCAGGGAGTTCGAGCCGCCCATGTAGAAGCGCTCGAAGAGCGGCACCGGGTCCTTGCTCCAGCCGAAGGAGTAGCCCGCCATGAACCGGAAGCTCAGGACATGATCGAGCCACGGCATGGGCTGGAAGTAGGTGGTCGAGAAGACGCTGCGGGCGAACCTCTCCCCGAAGCCGACGCCCGCGAAGTCCACCCCGAGCGAGACGGTGGTGCCCCGGGTCGGGTCGTAGACGCTGTCGCGGGTGTCCCGGGAGAGGCTCAGCCCGACCAGCGAGGTGAGGTGGGTCCCCTCCTGGGAGATGAGCTCGGGGCTGCCCAGCGGGTTGACGTTGCTGATCTTGTCCTGGCTGACCCGGTAGATTGCGTTCCAGCGCGAGTACTCCCCGAGGGGATGGCCGAGCCGGATATCGCCACCCAGGGAGTTGACCGTGTAGTCGGGCAGGATCCGGCGGGTGTTGAAGATGTCGAAGCCGGCGGCGAGTGGCTGGTCGAAGAGCCAGGGCTCGGTGAACCCGATGGTGCCAGTCTGGAGCTTCTGGCCGCCCCGCAGGCGGAGGAACACCTCCCAGCCCTTGCCGAGGAAGTTCCGCTGCGACAGGTCGAGGGTGCCGAGGGCGCCGTCCTGGGAGCTGTAGCCGCCGCCAATCGAGAAGAGGCCGGTCGGCTTCTCGGTGACGTCGATGTTGACGATGATCTTGTCCTTGGCGGAGCCAGGGGCGGTTGTCGCGTTGACCTTGTCGAAGTAGTTGAGGTTGGTCAGCCGCTGCTTGGCCCGGGCGAGCTTCTGGCTCGTGAAGAGGTCGCCCTCCGCCATCGGGATCTCCCGCCGCAGGATCTTCTCCTCGCTGCGGGAGTTGCCCGAGATGTTGATCCGCTCCACGTAGGTCTCAGGACCCTCGTTGATCTCGAACACGATGTTGACCAGCCGGCCGGGCGTGTCCTGGAGGGTGTTGGGGTTCACGTCGGCGGAGGCGCGGCCGACCGCGCTGTAGAGGTCGGTGATCCCCTTGACGCTGTCGCGAAGCTTGGTCCGGGAGAAGACGTCACCCGTCTTCAGCTCCACCCGCTTCCGGATCTCCTCCACCGGGAGCACCGCGTTGCCCATCACGTCCACCCCGCCGACCTTGAACTGCGGCCCCTCCACCACCACGATCCGGATGGTGGCCCGGGCCTTCTCGCGGTCGACCTGGATCTCCGACGACTCCACCCGAGCCTGCACGTAGCCGTAATCGTTGTAGAGCTGGATGATCCGGTCCACGTCCTCGTCGAGTCGCTGCCGCTGGACGGTGCCCCGCAGGACGATGTACTCGCGCTCCTGGGTGTCCATCGCCCCCTTCACCTGCTTGGGGGTGAGCCCCTGGGCACCCTCGATCACGATCTGGTCGATGCTGATCCGCCGGCCCTCCGCGATGCGGTAGGTCACGGTGACGTCCCCGTCGGGGAGCTTCTCGACCTCGGGGGTGATGCCGACCTCGAAGTAGCCTTCCGTCTCGTAGTACTCCTTGAGCTTGTCGGCGCTCTTGTTCACCTCCACCGGGTTGTAGACGCTGCCCAGCTTGAGCTCGATCTTCTCCTGCAAGGTCGCCGAGTCCTGTTTCTTGTTCCCGGCGAAGACGATGTCGCGGACGAACGGCCGCTCCACCACCATGTAGGTCAGCTTGACGCCGCCCTCGAAGTCCTCGACCTTCACCTGCACGTCGTCGAAGAAGCCGAGGCTGAAGATGGCCCGGATGTCCTCCGCGGTGCGGTTGGCGACGAAGGGGGTGCCGATCTTGGCGCTCACCCGGCCGAGGATCACCGCCTCCTGCACCCGGCGGTTGCCCTGGACCCCGATCTCCTTGACGAGGATCTCTCGGTCAGTCGGGGTGGGGGCCTGCGCCAGAGCCGAGAACGGTCCCAGAAGGAGTGCAAAAAAAATGAGGAGAGCGCATCTCCCCCGAGCGGTCATGAAGGGCGTGGGTTCGTTCGCGTGGGTTCAGTGTTCCGCCAGCGCCAGCCGGGGCTCGGCGACCTGGACCTCGCGGAAGACGAGATCCTGCCCCTGCGCGTCCACCTCGATCCGGGCCCCGTCGCCGAACTGACCGCGCACGATGGCCTCGGCCAA
>Ga0207684_10003442_pt1 | contig 15450 bp, 12 predicted proteins | sample KBSK5501metaG_FD_184342 | JGI IMG/M metagenome (GOLD analysis project Ga0207684, IMG submission 184342) | Corn, switchgrass and miscanthus rhizosphere microbial communities from Kellogg Biological Station, Michigan, USA - KBS K5-50-1 metaG... | ecosystem: Host-associated > Plants > Roots >...
ACCCCGTCGAACTCATGCGGACACTGCAACGTGGTGGACATGCCACGACCTTAGCAAAAGCCATCGGAGAGGTCGGCCGCATCGCAAAATCGCTCTTCCTGCTCTCGTATATTGACGACGAAACCTACAGGCGGCGCATCCTTATCCAGCTCAACAAAGGGGAAAGCCGCCACAGCCTGGCGCGAAAAATCTTCTATGGGCACAAAGGGCAGGTCCGCCAGCGCTATCGGGAAGGGCAAGAGGAGCAACTGGGCGCCCTGGGGCTGGTGGTCAATGCCGTCATCCTCTGGAACACGATCTATATGGACCGTGCCTTGGAGGATATGCAGCAGCGAGGCATGACGATTCTGTCAGAGGATGTAGCTCGGCTCTCCCCGATTGGACATCAGCACGTCAACGTCTATGGGAAGTACTCCTTCACCCTTGCCGAGTCAATCCAACAGGGAGCGATTCCCCTTGATGAGCACAGCAGGACCTGACGCTGAGCTGGCTTCTTTCTTACTGTGATGCGGCCAGCGCTGTGGTACCCTCTCCGGTGCTTGCTCTTGCATCAAGCACCACTCGACTGAGAGCAGCTGTGGCAGTGCTTAGCGAGCGGAAGCTGATGCCGGCAGGTGATAGATCCGGCCATTGAAGACGAAGCTGTCCATCTCAGCGCCGATCCCCAGGCGATTGAGTTCGCGCCGCACAAATTCGACGCGAGTGAGACCTTTGACGAGGAAGATCCTCGGCTGAAGATTCATGAAGGTTCGCCCACCCAGCGGAAAGTCGCGATGCGTTGATCCCAAGGAGTGTTTGGAGGGCGTGCGGCTTGAAAATCACGTGCGTCGTTGTAGACGATCCTCTTGTGAAATGCATGACACTTGGCTCTGTGCCTGGTCCATAGAGAAAGAAGGGAGGTGGGCAGGCGTTGCACCCCGAATGGGTGATGATCTGTTCAAGAGCAGGCCGCCCGTTGTTGTTGGAAATTGTCTTGTTGCTACTGGAACCCCAAAATGGTGGGATTCGATTCCACACGGGATCAACTGATATAAAACTGACGCCCATTTATTGTAATATTTGGCTGTGCTAAACGATAGTTAAGATGAGTACCCAAACAACACGAGGGAAATAATGCAAGCAAACAGGCATATGACGCAGGCGGAGCAGGAAATGGCTCTCCTGTACAGGAAACACGCACCAGGTCTGCTTACCTATGTCCGTATGTGCGTTCCCTCACCAGAAGATGCGGAAGATCTGGTGGTGGAAGTTTTCATGGCGGCTCTCGAGCATGCAAAATTTGCCGCGCTCTCGGAGAAAGAGAAGCAGTTGTGGCTCTGGCGAGTTACTCGCAACAAAGTGATTGATGCCTACCGGCGTGCGAAAACTCGTCAGAACGTGACACTTGAGCATGTAGCTGACGGTCTTTTTGAAGATGAGATGTCCAGCCCCGAATATAGCGCCTTGCGGCAAGAAGATTACATGGATTTGTATGCACACCTGCAAAGCTTGCCCCCGCTTCAACAGCAGATTTTACGCATGCGCTTTGGCCAGGATTTATCCTGTGGTGAGATCGCGACGATGTTGGGAAAGCAGGAAAACGCTGTGCGCGTCACGCTTTCACGCAGTTTAAATCTTTTACGAAAAATCTATCGACGAAGAAAGGAGGAGCAGGAACGTGGCTGAGAAGGATGAGTTTTTTTTACCTGAAGAAGTAGACAGACAAATTGAGCGTGTGAACCAATTCAAGGAAGGCGATCGAAGAGATGCCGAGGCATTGGCGTATCTCCGCAGCTTTTACCAGACCGATGCCCAGCAGGAGCAAGACACGCTCGATCGGATCTGGAATCGCATTGCGGGCGCAACTCTTTTTGAACAAGAGACACAAGAAAGTGAGAAAGAGCTACCTATGCAAAATCCACCAACGCACTACAGTGCCAGGGCTCTGGGCAACTCGCGTGGATCGCACCCACGGCGCACTGCGCTGATGCAGCGACTCGGTCTATTGGCAGCGGCCGTCTTCCTGCTAGCCCTGGTTGGCAGTATGGCACTGGTTTTTTACGCGGTTCGACATACTCAAGGAGGCACTGCCTCTCCTCATCCAACACCGGCAATTTCAACTGCTCGTGTGCCATTGAAGGTTACTTCGGTCAGCATATCGGTCACACCTGGATCGATTGCGGGCTTCTCCTGCGGTACGAACTTGACCGTGACCTATACGGCTCTCTTCCACGTCAGGCCTAATAGCGTCGGCGGGACTGTCAAGTTCAATTACACGGTCAACAATGGGCGTGGACAAATCCCGGCCAGTATCACCTTCACTCCAGGAGAGACCACGAAATCGTACACATTTACCTGGAGTGGTGCGTTGCCCGCCGACCATACCTACCCTGAACCGGGTGGTATTGAAGTGACTAGCCCCAATCAACTAACTTCATCACTCGTTGGGCCAACGGGGCAGTGTACATCTTTGGCGGCATTTCAAGTCACGAACGTTGGGATGACGGTGAGTCCTGCATCCATTCAGGGGCTGTCTTGCGGTACATCGATAGTTGTGACCTATACAGCCACCATTCATGTTGCGGCCAATAGCCCCGGTGGGACCGTCCAGTTCAGTTATACGGTGAACAATGGGCGTGGACAAACTCCGGCCAGCATCACTTTCAGCCCTGGACAGACTGTTCGAACCTATACATTTACCTGGAGCGGCGCGTTGCCTGCCGATCATACGTATCCTGGACCAGGTGGTATCCAGGTGACCAGTCCCAATCAACTGACTTCTCCACTGGTTGCGCCAACGGGTATGTGCAGTTAAGCTGGATTGTCAGGGCGCCCTGCGCAGGGCGCCCTGACAATCTGAGTAGTGTACCCTTTGGTACTTATGGACAAACATTGACTCAAGTGGCACGAAGGCGTATACTTTTGAAGTCATCACACCAAGCGTGACCGCGGGCTTTTTGGGGTGAGGGCACTCCACTACGAGAGAAGAAGCAAGAAAAAGGAGTGAGAGACGAGTGTCCATATAATACGCAAGGGCATATCGTCTCTCTGAGCCGATGACCGTGTCATATACCATCAACACCGTCTTTCAGCGTCACCACCAGGAGATTCTCCAGGAGCTTCACCGGGCATTTCTCACACAAAATACATCTCTAGCAGAAGGGGTCAATTATGATACTCTCTTAAAGATGTATGGACAAATGCAGTATCACCTCGGTTGGGTCGATCAGCAGCTTCGCCCTGCCGATGGTCATCCGGGCAAACTGCTGCGTCCCAAACTTCTTCTACTGAGCTATGAACTGGCTTGGGCACAGGGACAAACTCCTTCAACAAATCCCCTTGCACTCTCTCTGCGACCAGCTCTGCCTGCAGCTGCCGCAGTAGAATTGGCGCATAATTTTACGCTGCTACATGATGATATTCAAGATGGAGACGTCGAGCGTCGTCATCGCCCTACTGTCTGGTCCGTGTGGGGTATACCTCAGGCAATTCTTGTTGGAGATGCTCTGTTTGCGCTGACTCGCCTCCATCTCTGGAAGGTGCTGGATGAAGGGGTAGAGCCTGTGATTGCACTGAGCCTGGCTAAACTGTTCGATACGACTTTACTCAAGCTAACCGAAGGACAGTATCTTGACATGTCCTTCGAACAGCAGCAACAGATTTCTCTCTCAAGCTATGAGGAGATGATCAGCCGCAAGACGGCTCTCTTGATGCGTTGTGCAACAGAGATGGGGGCTACACTTGGTACCTGTAACCAGGAGATTATCGAGGGCCTGGCTCGCTTTGGTCACGCTTTGGGGCTCGCATTTCAGGTACGAGATGATATGCTGGGAGTCTGGGCTACCGAAGCAGAATTAGGAAAGCTACCCGTTGGTGATATCTACCGGCGTAAGAAAAGCTTGCCTATCCTCCATGCCTTCCAATATGCACAACCAGATGATCAGCAGGCAATGGCGAAGATCTATAACCAGGATACGCCGATTACACAGGAACAGGCGCAGGAGATTCTGGCTATCTTCGTCCGGACACAGACCAGGGAGTACTGCAATCAGTTTCTAGCACAGCAGTGTCAACAAGCACGTTTGGCCCTTGATCAGGTAGCTACTACACGCAACGCGCTTGCCACTCGCGCCCAGACTGACCTGGAGGCAATTATCGATTTTGTAAAGGGAGGGTGACTCTGTTCCCCCAGCTCACCGCTGGCTTCCCAGGGGCTGTACGAAAAAGTTGTAGGCAGTCAGGCAACCAGAAGGGACTGCTGCTCCACGCAACTGTCTATAAATGTGATCACTCGATGGTGGCAAATTTACAGCGCAGCACCATCCGGCGGCAGTATGCGAGTGATCACAACCGTCCTGGGGTGTACTGCTCAACGATCTGGAGCACATCGCTGCGGCTGAGCTTACCGTCGCCACGGGCTAAGGATTCCAGGGTAGCATAGGCCAGAGCGAGCGGAAGGGCGCAAAAGTCCAATACGGGTCCAGGAGGAAGGGCACTGGTGTAGGCATCAGCCAGGGCTAGATTGCGACGTGCATAGGCATGCATGTCCTCTGCTCGCCAACCGGGTGGAAAGAACTCCACACCGCGCGCCACATCTTCTGCGTGGTTACGTAGGATATTGACGGCTTGCAGGCCACGCCCGAATCCCACGGCGTGGATGCGGTTCGATTGTGTTCCGTTGTACCAGGCCCACAGATCCGACAGTAACAGGCCAACCGAGCCAGCTACCCCAAACGTGTAGCGGTCCAGGTCCGCCTCTGTCCGGATCATCCAGCCATTGTCTGCCCACTGTGCCATGCGGTCCGCCATGGTCGCCGTTGCCTCCCACACGCGCGGAGCGACGGATGGGGGTGCAAGCAACGCCCAGTCGCCTACTCGAAGCGTCACCTCTGGAAGTTCCTGTTGGTAGCGGCCCAACCCTGCTGTGAAGTCGCCAGCGGCAAAGGTCGTTTGCAGCGTGTGGCTGATAGAGTGCAACAGCATGGCCTTCGTGCGATTATCCAGCTTGGGATGATCTTCCACTTCATCGATGGCACGCAGGCATAAGTAGCCCGACATGACCGCATCCTGCAGTCCAGCTGGTAAGCGGCTTATGGGGATAAAGAACGTTCGGCTGGTTTCTTTCAGCATGTCTAGTGCATCTTCACTCATGCTCACTGTGTCAGCTCCTTCCGCGGTCGAAAAAAAGTAATAGTCCTTTCTGCCATGGTAGTCTGGTTGAAAAAAGTAATAGTCCTTTCTGCCATGGTAGTCTAGTCGATCCTCCGTTATACAATCTTTACTCGGCAAACATGCTGCTTGGCCCAGTGCCAAGCCCGACTTTCAGCACGCGTGCTGCTCGCAGTGCATACTGGGGGGCCACACGGCTGAGCCAGAACAACTCCCGCCAGAGCGGCGGCTGCAGCAATGCCCTCGTGGGCCGCTGCCAGTCTGGGGAGATGCCATGTTCTGGACTATCTAGTACGACCCGGATTGTCGCCACGCGCAGGTTTCGTCCTGCGAGAAGGCCCGTCTCCATGTCGGCAGCCACGAAGCCCCGCTGGGACCAATCGCGACGATCGCCGCCGGTAATAAGAGATTGGGCAGTCAGCAGCGGCCCCGTGTCAGGTCGAAAGTGTAACGTGCGTGCGGCTGTCACCAGCGCTTGTACAAGTTCGGGATCGCAACGCACGATCCTCCCGTCAGCAAGGCCGACCCAGTCAGGTATCAGGACGGTCCCCGGACGCAGGCCGGGTGCGAGCGCTCCTGCCAGACCACACACTACCACGATGGAGCCCTGGCGTGCCCCTTTCCAGCGTGCTAATCGCACGCCCGCCCAGCTAGCACGAGCATGGGGGAGTGTGCGCCGCACGGCCCAGTACTCAAGGAATGTTGGTGCCAGGATCTCCACGCTACGCATCACCGGGTAACGATGAGGCACACCAGCTACGAGTCGTGTAATGATGCCCCAAGAAGTTCCCCCCTTCTTGTTAAGTGGCATACCCGTTGTCGCAGTACCATCGAACTGCCCGTTCCAGGGCTGCGGTTACGGATGTTGCTTCATAGCCAAGCTCAGATTGAGCCTTAGCAGAGCTGACGTACATATGATGGCGGGCCATCCGAACGCCTTCGAGTGGGATCAGCGGCGCGGCCATGCCGCCTGTCCCGTTGCGAAAGAGCCGGCAGCGGAGCTCGTCAGCCCAGCCGAGGGTAAGTGCCAACCGAAAGGGAATGTGGAAGGTCGGGGCAGTACGACCACAGATCTGAGCCAGACGCTCCCACAGCTGGGACAGGCTGATATTCTCACCACCCACCAGATAGCGCTCTCGGGGACGCCCGCATTGAAGCGCCAGTACATGCGCCCTGGCCACATCCTCTACTGCCACTATGTTCAGTCCGCCGCCTAACGTGGCAAAGATCCGCCCGCGCATGAAGTCCACTACCATTTTTCCCGTGGGAGTCGGCTTCCAGTCTCCTGGCCCAACGGGTGCGGTCGGCAAGACGAGAACGACCGGTACTTGTGCCGCCAGCGCTACCCGCGCTTGCTGCAGCTTCGACCGGTGATATGCTGAGGAACCAGCCTCTACATCCCAGTCATCCTCAGTCGCCGGACGCCCCCCATAACTCGGCCCCACGGTTGACGAGCTCGACGTGACGACGACACGCTCAATGCCTGCCAGGTGTGCCGCCTCCAGCACCCCGGTACAGCCGCGCACGTTGGTGGCGAACATCTTGTGATGCGCGCCCGGGGAGAAGGAGTAGAGAGCCGCCACGTGTACGAGATAGCGGCAACCCGCCATGTGTTGGGCCAGATCACCGGAGCGGAGGACATCACCCCATACAGCCGTACACCCGTCAAGTGGGGGCAGTGGTCTGGAACCTGGACGTACCAGAGCACGCACACGATACTGAGCCGCCAACAAGGCACGAAGCACGTGGCTACCCACGAATCCGCTGGCCCCGGTCAAGAAGACCTCGTCACCCGCTCCCGCCATCCGCTGTAACTCCTCAGCCATCAGCTTTGTACTGTCGTTCTTCTAGACTTAGTCAAACCTACTTTAAGTGAAGATAGATCGCAGGCTGCCACGCAGTACATCGGCCGTGGCTCGTACCGACTCACGAGGCGACTTCATGGTAGCTTCTACCGCAGAGGGCTCATAGCCGCAATGCGCCATGCAATTGGCGCAACGAGGATCCTTGCCCCGCCCATAATTCTCCCACTCGGTTGTCTCGATCAGCTCCTGATAGGAGCTGGCGTACCCATCGGCCATCAGATAACAAGGCCGCTGCCAGCCCAGCACTGAGTAGCTGGGGATACCCCAGGCGGTGCAGGTAAAGTCGACCTTGCCCTCCAGGAAGTCCAGGAAGAGAGGGGAGTGGTTCAGGCGCCACTTCTTGCGCCTGCCGTCTGCAAAAGCTTGACGGAAGATCTCGCGCGTCCGCTCGATGCCGAGAAAATGCTCCTGGTCCGGCGCTTTCTCGTAGGCGTAGCCCGGGGAGATCTGCATGACATCTACCCCCACATCGTCGTTCAGGAAGTCGAGTACGTCACGGATGCTGCGCGCATCGTCCTGCGTGAAGAACGTGGTGTTGGTGGTAACCCGGAATCCCCGGCGCTGGGCCTCCTTGATTGCTTCGATCGCCTTATCGAATACACCCTGCCGGGCGACTGATTGATCGTGGCGCTCCCTCAAGCCATCGATGTGGACCGACCAGGAGAAATAGGGGGATGGCTTGAACTGATCGAGCTTTTTGGCCATGAGAATGGCGTTGGTACACAGATAGATGAAGCGCTTGCGTTCTATCAACGCCGCCACAATCTGATCGATCTCCCGGTGGATGAGCGGCTCGCCGCCAGCGATGGAGACGATTGGCGCGCCGCACTCCTCAACCGCGTCGATACACTGTTGAACGGAAAGTCGCTGAGCCAGGATATCCAGGGGATGCTGTATCTTGCCGCAGCCAGCACAAGCAAGGTTGCACTGATAGAGTGGCTCTAGCTGTAACACAAGCGGAAATTTCTCACGGCCCCTCAGCCGCTGCCGGGCGATATATCCCGCGATCTGAAGATTCTGGCGTAGTGTGATCGCCATAGTTTGCTCTCCTCCCCTGTACAAACGATAAGCTGTACTGGATGGTATTGTATGCTATTCCCTGTGTAGTCTGCATAACAGGACAAGCTTATCATTACCAGGGATTTTTGGTTTACCCAATAGTCCCGAGAGAATAAAAAAAGATGCCATTTCTTGCTATAATAAGCAATGAGGAACGACTTGTAAATACCTTACCATATTCAACGAAGGAAAGCAAGCGGCCGGGAATTATTGGTCATAGAGGCAGCGTCCTTGCACTTTCCATTGAGGTAAATGACAGGTAAAAATCTGACTTATGGATAATAATAAGCTGATCGAGGAGGAGAAACCTCGGTTGAAGCAAGCATTGGATCGAGCAGTGCAATGGCTGCTGGAGCGCCAGGATGTCGAGGGCTGGTGGTGCGGCGAGCTGGAAACGAATGTAACCATGACGGCAGAGCACGTCCTGCTGCTGCGTTTCTTGGAACTCAGCCTGGAGCGGATCAGGGACGGCGCTATACGGCACATCCTGAACAATCAGCGAGATGATGGCTCATGGGCGCTCTACTTCGGCGGTCCCGCGGATCTGAGCACCACGATCGAAGCCTATGTCGCGCTCAAGGTACTCGGGGTTGATCCCGGCGGCGACGCGATGCAGCGAGCGCTCACGGTTATTCACCAACAAGGGGGAGTAGCGAAGGCCAGGGTCTTTACCAAAATCTGGCTGGCGCTATTCGGCCAGTACCCATGGTCTGGCGTCCCTAGCATGCCGCCGGAGTTGATCTACCTGTCGCCCAAGGTGCCGTTCAACCTCTACGACTTCGCCTGCTGGGCACGTGGTACCATCGCCCCGCTGCTGATAGTGATCTCCCGGCGTCCGGTAAAGTCGCTGGGTTGTAGCGTGCCGGAGCTGGTTGTTCCGGGAACCGAGGGCTTGCTCACCCGAGTCCCCGGGTCGGGGTTCTTCTGGTGGACCGATAAGCTCCTCAAGCTGTATGAGACTTTTCCGTGGCAGCCCGGTCGGTCACGCGCCCGGCGTCGCGTGGTCGATTGGATCGTGGAACGACAGGAGGCAGATGGGAGCTGGGGTGGTATCCAACCACCCTGGGTGTACTCGCTGATCGCTCTGTATCTGGAAGGTATGGGCACCGATCACCCGGTCATGCGCCGGGGAATCGAGGGGCTGGAGGGCTTCGTGCTGGAAGACGAGAGCGGGTGGCGGTTTCAAGCCTGTATGTCCCCGGTCTGGGATACCGCCTGGGCACTCCTGGCCCTACGCCGTGCCGGTGTGGATCGCGACCATCCAAGCATGCAACGCGCGGTCCAATGGATCCTGCAAGAGCAGATCTCCACAGGCGGCGATTGGCAGGTGCGTTGTGGCATTGTGCCGTGTGGTGGCTGGGCGTTCGAATTCGAGAATGACATCTATCCAGATATCGACGACACAGCGGTCGTCGTCCTGGCTTTGCTCGAAGCTGGGGCAGAGATAGCCGTGCGGGCCGCAGTGGATCGTGCTGTGCAGTGGGTGCTGGTCACGCGGTCGAGCAATGGGGCCTGGGGAGCATTCGACAAGGACAATACGCGAGCGATCGTCTACCAGCTGCCATTCGCCGACTTCGGGGCGATGTTGGACCCGCCCACCGAAGACGTTACGGCCCATGTGCTGGAAATGCTGGCACACGTAGATGCTCCGGGCAAGGAGCAGGTCATACGAGCGGCGCTCAAGTACCTGCGGCACGCGCAGCGGCCAGACGGTTCCTGGTTCGGTCGCTGGGGTGTCAATTACATCTACGGAACGTGGTGCGTCATCTCAGCGCTCGTTGCGCTGCGCGATGGCGGATACGCCGTGCAGGACATGATTGATAGGGGCTCCTCCTGGCTGCTCGGGCGTCAGAACTGTGATGGCGGCTGGGGTGAATCCTGCTACTCCTATGAAGACAGCTCCTTTGCGGGCATCGGGCAGAGCACGCCATCGCAAACGGCTTGGGCCGTCTTAGCCCTACAATTGGTTGGCTTGGGCCAGCATGCTGCCTGCTTGCGTGGTTTGACGTATCTTCGCGAGACCCAAGTAGATGGCACGTGGGAAGAGCGGGAGTATACGGGCACGGGCTTCCCGCGAGATTTCTACATCAATTACCACCTGTACCGGCACGTATTCCCGACTATGGCGCTGGCGGGGGCTTGTAAAGCGTAGGTGTGTCATGATGCAACAAAAGAGCGACACCGTGTTCCTCCGCTGCCGCCCGCGTTGATCGCGTAGCCGCCGCTCGGAGGTGACGTCGTGAGCGAGCCTTTCCACGTGAAGGTTACGGTCGCGCCCGCCGGCAGCGTATAGGTGAAGCCATCGATACCATCCCACAGCACCTGGAAGGTGCTGCTGCTCGCCCCGTTATTGTGAGCAACTACCACCTTGGAGCCGTCGGGATTCTTGAAAGCCACGTCCTCGACGCTGCCTGCGTTGTTGGAGTCGATGTGGTACGCGCCCGGCGTCACGAACTTACTGAAATGCCCCAGCAAGTAATAGTCCTGCGAGTAGCTCACGCTGCCGGTGGACTCGTCGATGGTCACGACACCCAGACAGTCGGGACAACCGCCCGTGTGCGGGCCGTGATTGGGATCGAGCACGATATTCCAGAGCTCGACTGTGCGTGCCCAGTTCTGGACCGATTGTACCAGGAGATCAATCGTGTCAATGGGGGCCACGGCAGCACCCGTCGAGCACTCCGTCTCGTAGGTCTCCGAGAGCGGGTAGCTGTTGTGCACGGTCGTCATTGCCGGCGGGCTGCCCCCGTAGCAGTGCCACGCGATCCCCGCAATATTGCTTCTGGTCGTCGAGTCGCTAAGGAGTGTCAAGGGGTAGCTCGTGTTATCCCAGTTATAATCGTAAGGGATGATCTTGGGATGCAGTCCCGAGCTTGACAAAGCCGGAGCGAGGTTATTCTTGATAAAGTTGTTCTCGTTGCTTGCGGCCCAGTACATGCCCGGGTAGTTACTCGGCGCGTAGAGCGGCTCATTCTGCGGCGAGATCGTGTAGATAGGGATGCCATACGACTGGTAGGCCTGAAGAAACTTCACGAAATACTGTGCCAGTGGCCCGTAGTCCGAGGAGATCAGTGTGCCTTTGTGGTGGTTGTAGACGCCCAGCATTGAGCCGTTGGTCTTCATCCAGGCTGGTGGAGACCAGGGATTGGCCATGAACTTGAGGTTGGGATTGAGTGAGTGGGCTTGCTGCAAGGCGGGAATGATGTAGGCCGTATCATGGTTGACCGAGAAGTGCGTGAGGTTGGGGTCGGTCTGGCCGGCGGGCAGGTCATCGTAGGAGTATGGCCCGGTGACGGAGAAGTCCGAGGCCCCCATCGGGACGCGCACAAAGTCGAGCCCGATGCCCAGGCTCGGACTGAAGAGATTCTGCATGAGGGTATCGCGCGCGCGCTGGCTCAACTGGGTATAGATCAGCCAGGCCGACGAGTCGGTGACGGCCGCGCCGAAGCCATCCATCTGCTGGTATTCCTGGTACTCGTTGACGTTGATCGTCGAGGAGTTCCCGCTATTGGAGCCGAAAGTGAGGCTCGGCTGCGATGTGAGCTCGTTGCTGCCGTCGCTAGTCGTCAGCCAGACCTGAACGGTTGGACCCACGGCCCTGGTTGCGAAATGTGAGAGAAACAGACCTAGTATTGTTACAATGACCATCCCGCAGAGAAGGAACTGAAGGATGCGAAGTTGACGAGGAAAAATGTGCATATATGTTATGTCCTCCTTAAAGGCACACTGGCTGAGCATCATGCTGTATATCTCATCGGGCTGTGTTGCAAAAACTCTCAGGGGAACACGATGGGCGTGATGCTCTCTTCTTGCTCGTGAAGTTCAAACTGGGCTCACTCTACCAGATCGCCATACTTTTTGCAACGAAGCAAGCCCTAGACCACTAGATGCAGGGGAGCCTGACTAAAGGGGTCTGGCAATGGGAAGATGTCGTCATAAAGGTCAGAGATCAACGTGCCGAGCCTCCTGGACTGGTAAGGACGATCAGAGCACCACGAAGTAGCCCTCCTCGGAGAGGATGCGCCGGGGCCAGTCCTGCTGCTGTGAACTAAGCTTTCTGATTTTCTCGACGAACGCCGGGTCCTGCTTGTCACCCCGATACACGGTCATGTCTTTGGCCAGCCAGGCAGGGAGAGCCGCGAAGCGGTGCGACGTTTGTGTCTCGAGATACCACGTGATATGAAGAACCGCGCCGCTCTCCTCGTACCAGGCCGTGGTCTCGATTCCTGGAGCTACCCGCTGGTAGTAGGTGTGCTGGATGGCATGCCGTCCGGCGTGTGGGTCCTCTTTCAGGGTGTATTCGATGATGTCGGGCCCGACAATGACAGGGTCGAAGACCCAGCCGTCGGCTAAGTGCCAGCGCAGGCGTGCACCGAGAATGCTGGTGAGCATGCTTATCAACTCCTTCTGAGATGCGACAACGAACTGTTACACTCATTGTAAATCCCAACATTCTGAGTTTGTATTTACAGTCTGCCATGAGACATGGTGGACCAGTTCCTCGCCGCAGCCGTCTCACGGCAGCAGCTTATCCAGGGTGATCGGCAGGTCGCGGATGCGGATGCCCGTCGCGTGATAGACGGCGTTGGCGATCGCGGCGGCGGTGCCGACGATCCCGAGTTCGCCAATCCCCTTCGCACTCATAGGATTGACATGCAGCTCCTCTTCATCGATCCAGGTCACGTCAATGGTGCCGACATCGGCGTTGGTCGCGATATGATACTCCGCGAAGTCGTGGTTCACTAAATCGCCGAAGCGCGGATCCAGCACGCTCGCCTCGTGCAGCGCCATCGACAGGCCCATCGTCATTGCGCCCAGGAGCTGCGAGCGGGCCGTCTTCGGGTTGATGATGCGCCCGGCAGCAAAGACCCCCAGCAGCCGTGGGACACGCACCTCGCCCGTGTCCGCGTTGACGCGGACCTCGGCGAACTGCGCGCCAAAGGCATGCATGGAGAACTGCTGCGCCTCGGGGTTCGTGTCGAATGCGCCGCCGGCCTCTAGCCCCCCGGCAGGGGCGCTCCCGCCGTACTCCTCGCGCAGCCGTGTGCGCAGCGCGCCCGCCGCGTTGAAGATCGCCCACCCCCACGAGGCGGTCCCCGCCGAGCCTCCAGCCACGAAGGCCCTCGGCAGGGAGCTATCGCCGATCTCGAGCTGCACGCGCTCGGGCGGCACCTCGAGGGCGTCCGCCGCGATCTGGGTCAGCACCGTCCAGGCGCCGGTCCCGATGTCCGAGGCATCGATGCGGACACGATAGTTTCCCGCAGGATCGACCTGCACGAGCGCGGTCGCTGGAAACTGGAGGGCCGGAAACGTCGAGGCGGCAACACCTGTCCCGACGAGCCAGGAGCCATCGCGTCGCGCGCGCGGCCTTGGGTCACGCGGCGCCCAGCCGAAGCGCTGCGCCCCTTCCCGCAAGCAGGCGATGAGTCCGCGACTACTGAAGGGATGCCCGGTCTCGGGATCGACCGCCGGTTCGTTGCGGATGCGCAACTCGATCGGATCGAGCCCACAGGCGATTGCCAGCTCGTCTATCGCTGACTCCAGCGCGAACATGCCTGGGCACTCGCCAGGGGCACGCATGGTCGTCGGCACGGGCATGTCGAGCCGCGCCAGCCGGTGCGTGGTGCGGCGGTTCGGTGCGGCGTACATCACCCGCGTCGGGACAGCGGCCGGCTCGGCAAACTCGTGGATCGTCGCGGTCTGCTCGACGACGTCGTGCGCGATCGTCGTGAGCTGGCCGCTGCGGTCGGCCCCCAGGCGGAGGCGCTGGATGGTCGGCGGGCGATAGCCCGCCAGTGCGAACATCTGCTGCCGGGTGAGGGCGAGCTTTACAGGCCGCCCCGCTGCCTGCGCCGCCATCACGGTGAGGATCGTGTGCGGGTGCGGGAACGCCTTGGACCCGAAGCCACCGCCGACATAGCGCGCGATGACGCGCACGTGCTCGGGCGGGAGTCTGAAAGCCGAGGCCACCGTATCCCGGATGAAGTGTGCGCCCTGGTTCGCGTCGTAGAGGGTGACGCCCTCGTCGCTCCAGATGGCGGTGGTCGCGTGCGGTTCGAGCGGATTGTTGTGCTCGGCGGGCGTCGTATAGGTGTGGTCAAGCGAGACGGCAGCCGGGGTCAACGCGGCCTCGACATCCCCGCTCTCGGTATCAGACTCGTCGCCATTGATGAGTCTCTCCGGTGTGGAGAGATCGCCGCGGTCAGCGCGCAGTTCGACGTCGTGCGGCTGCTCCTCGTAGCGGACGACGACCAGGCTCGCGGCCTGGCGCGCGATCTCGGACGTCTCGGCGACAACCGCAGCCACGAACTGCCCATGATAAGCAACGGCATCCGATTGGAACACCGTCAGGGCATCGTCAAGTGGCGCAAGCCGTGGGGCATTCTCGTGCGAGAGCACGGCGATGACACCGGGCAGCGCTCGGGCAGCGCTCGCGTCGATCGACACGACGCGACCTTTGGCGATCGTGCTTTGCACCGGGAAGACGTAGGTCACACCCTCGACCGGGTACTCGTAGGCATATGTCGCCGCGCCGGTGACCTTCTGCACCCCGTCGATGCGGTCCAGAGGCGCGCCGATGGCGCGCGTGATGAGTTGCGTTTTCATCGCCGGTCTTTCTCCTCCTCTGTCAGGTCAAGCAGCGTCCGCACCAGGGTGTTGCGGGCGAGCGGGACCTTGAACGCGTTACCGGGCAGCGGCTGTGCATCAGCAAGCTCGGCATCAGCGGCCCGGCCAAACACTTCCTCGGTTGCCGGTGCGCCGCGCAGCGCAGCCTCGGCTCGCACTGCCCGCCACGGCACAGGCGCGACGCCACCGAGCGCGATGCGCACATCCCGCACGACTCCGTTGGCGATATCGATTGCTGCGGCCACCGAGACAAGCGCGAAGGCGTAGGACGCGCGGTCACGCACCTTGCGATAGTGCGAGTGTGTCGCGAACGGAAGCGGCGGCAGGTCGACGGCCGTGATCAACTCGCTGTGCTCGAGCACGGTGTCACGTTGTGGCTCGTCGCCCGGCAGGCGGTAGAAGTCCACGAGCGGGATCGTCCGTTCCCCCTGCGGCCCCAGCACGCGCACGATGGCACCAAGTGCGGCCAGCGCGACCGCCATGTCCGAGGGATGCGTGGCGATGCACGCCTGCGAGGTGCCCAGGATCGCGAGCTCGCGGTGATAGCCCTCGCGCGCGGAACAGCCGCTGCCCGGCACACGCTTGTTGCAGGGCTTGGAGATGTCCTGGAAGTAGACGCAGCGCGTCCGCTGCAGCAGGTTCCCACCCGTCGTGGCGAGATTGCGCAGTTGGCCCGAGGCTCCCGCGAGCAGGGCCTGGGCGAGCAGGGGATAGCGGGTGCGAATGGTGCGATCGGCCGCCAGATCGCTGT
>Ga0207684_10003445_pt1 | contig 15430 bp, 4 predicted proteins | sample KBSK5501metaG_FD_184342 | JGI IMG/M metagenome (GOLD analysis project Ga0207684, IMG submission 184342) | Corn, switchgrass and miscanthus rhizosphere microbial communities from Kellogg Biological Station, Michigan, USA - KBS K5-50-1 metaG... | ecosystem: Host-associated > Plants > Roots >...
CAACCCGAGAAGCAGCGGCCACCCGATATCTGGGCGCCGGTTGACGAGTCCCTGGACGACGACGAGTAGTCGCTTGAGCGGTGCCGAGGTTTGCGGTGCCCGCGGCAAAAGGATCTGCCGGAGGCTGGCGCGCGGTCGGTTCGCGAGCCGGCCTCCGGGATCAATCTGCGCCAGCCGCGCGATGATATCTGCCGCGCGGGACAAATACTCTGGAGGCCAGCACAGCGTCTCGAGCGCCCACAGTAGGCCGGTGTGCGCTGAGGATACGCCCCACAAGGCCGTGTCCTGAGAATCGGTGAACATGAGTCGGAGCAGTGGTGGATCCCCGGCCAGTCCGACGTCGACGCCATCGAGGAACTGCCGGGGAGCTGCTTCGGCGAGTAGTGGCAGGACATCGGCGAGCGACTGCCAGATGTTGCCGGTGGGGTCGTCGTTCGCCTTGGTGAGCAGTCCGCTGACGAGTGTGGCGGCGTGGTCGGGTCCGGTCCGGCCATCGGCGAGTGGAGCGTCTCCGGCGGCACCGAGGAGCGCAGCACCCTGAGCCAGCCCTCGGCGCAGGTCGTCGGACCACGTGCGCCGGGCTCCGCGGATGGCTGCGAAGGGTCGGTCAGCTGGCGGCAGCTCAAGGGCGGGATCCGGCTCTGTGAGTACACGCAGGGTTGCATCGTGCCAACGAGCCAGGTCGTCGCGTGTCAGGACTGGCCGGAGGAGCGCCCAGGCGTCAAGTGGCGCGACGAGCCTCCAGGAGAGGCCAGAGCGGCGGAATGGCGGATCGTCGCCGGCCACCCACTCCGCCAGGTCGCGGTCGAGTCGAGCGTACTCAAGGTCGGCTATCGCGGCGACCGTATCGCGATCGGCGGCGGAGTCGACAGACCAGTCGGCAGACCACCCTCCAACGAGTACCAGGGGCGCGAATGAGCGGGCAGGAGGGCTGTGCGCCCACCCGGGCTGTGCACGCAAGGGGTTCACTGCGAGCTCCCGCCGCAGGGACCGGAGGCTTCTCCGAGCCTGCGCTGCATGCTTGTCGGCACGCTCGAACGGCCATCCGGCAGCCTGGAGCGCATTTCTGGCCTCGTCGCGAGCGAGACGTGGCAACACAAAGCGTGCGCGGCCCTCATCGTCGCCACTGCCCATTGGCACGAGGACGTGGTGGCCGCCGCGGACGGCGACAGCCACGTCAGCCCCGTCGAGCTCGTCGGGCACAAGGATGACGTGCGACGGTGATGCAGCCAAGCGTGCCCACACTTGAGCACCAGAGACGACGAGCACCCTCGCCAGCGGGTCGTCTTCGGGCGCGTACGCCTCGCCCTCGTCCGGGACGACCAGGGATGCGGCGAGGAATGCGATCGCTTCGTCGCGCGAGCCACCATGCAGCCCGATGGCGTCGGCGGTTCCCTGCAGCGCCCGCCGGAGCTCCCGGGACTTGTGCCGCCGTCCAGCGAGGAGCAGCTCAGCCGGGAGGGCAGGCCGGGTCTGCGCTGCCCAGGTCTTCCACCAGCGATCCAGGGTCTTGACCTCAAGCGGTCGCTGACCCATCTGTTCGGACAGCCAGACGTAGACATTTGGCGTCACCTCGAGCCACCCCTCCAGGTCATCGGCATCTAGAGCCACAACCTTGCGCCACTTGCCCTCTGCCTGCCGCTCACGCACCCAGGCGTCCTTGTCGTCCTTGTGCTCTCTCGTGCCCCACCTTCGCAGCGTGACGAAGACGAATGTCGTCGACGCCGGGGTGACGCCTTGCGGGTCATCGGTCCGCTTCCTGTAGTTGCGCTGGGCCTGGTCGCGGGGATCATGGCTCGTGCTCAGCTCCCACTGCGATGCCCCAGGGGGCACGTATGCGGTTCCGGCACCTCCATCAGCACGTCCGTCCCAGCCAGGCACACCGATGCCCTCGCCAGCGCGGACGGAGAGACAGGTGACCCCTGGGGTCGAGCTCAGAAGGTGGCGGATAAGCCGTGGGAGGAGTTCCTGGGCCTCACGGCGCGGCGCCCAGGCGTCGAGATCAGTGGAGTCGACAAACTCCGGGTTAGTAATTGTCATGCCCATTGAGACGTGCGAGCAGATCGCCGGTAACTGCTTGACTGCTTGGTAACTCTTATGGGGTATCTGGGGGAGGCATGTCAGGCGTCTGGATCTCAGCTTCGCGTCGGACGGCCAGCACTCCCGTTCGCCAGCGCAACGGGGAGCCAACTCCCCCTTCGAGGATCTGCTCCCGAGTGCCTGCGAGAACTATGAGCCTTGCATGCCGCAGCTCCTCTACCTCGGGACCGGGCTACCGGCCCGGCAAGTACGCCTCACGCGGCTACATCGAAGAGCGCAACCACGGCTCCGACTCCTCCTGGCAAGGTCATGGTGTCCTACGGAGCGGGCGTTTCGGTTGGTTCTTCGGCTGTCCCACCTATCCAGCCTGCCGGGGCACCCGTCCAGGTAGCTGAAGGAAGCCTCTGTCCCAGCCAGGGGCTACAACGACCCCCATACTCCCAAGGCGTACGTACTACAGTAGGCTGTCAATCTTTTGGGCGACTTTCGTGATATCCGTTTGGTCTAACCCGCCGCTGGCGTCATCCTCAGTGGTGAACAGGTTCTCACCAAGCTTGAACCCATTTTGGGTGTACCACTCGAGCTTCCAGGCCCAGGAGTCGCGGTAGCTCTGCTTGTTGAGCATACCGAGGTGCTCCCAGATCAAGGGGTCGCCGGCTGGGTCGATGAACGTAAAGTCGGGGCGCAATCGTCCGGGGGCCACTGTGCCGTCAAGTGGGCGCTCGTAATAGCAGCGATCCCACATTCCCAGTCGTTGCAGCTCAATCGCCACGGCCAGCTCGGATTTGCTTCGTACCATCTGACCATCAGAGAGTCGGTGAATGAGGTGTTCAGCGTAAGGCGCTTGGTCCGCATCCTCTCGGACCACTGATCGGAAGAGATTGGTGTTCCGGCGCGCCGTTTCTGATCGTGTCGGCAGGGTCAGGCCATACAGGGACGAAGCATCCGCGCCTTCGATGAATAGCACGAGCTTCTGCTTTGAGCGAGTGATCCCGGTGTAGAGCAGCTCCCGCGAGAGGAGGCGGGTCTGCGGAACGATTAGGAACACCGTGCCAAAGTCGCTGCCCTGAGCCTTGTGAACGGTCAGGGCGTATGCCAGCTCTAGCGGGCCCCCGTCTTCGTTCCACTCGGAAGAGCGATAGCCAAAGGTGATGCCTGGCCGACCGGCGAAGACGACGTCGAACCACCCGCCTTGTTGTTTGTATCGTGCGACGGTTCCGATTTCGCCGTTGGCAAGAAACTCGTCTTGCGGCCCCCCCTTAGGGCTCCAGCCCTGGCGCTTCTGATTCCGCAACTGAATAACCTTGTCTTTCGGACCGATTTGCTCGTCGCCCAAGGTGGGGGTCCATCGGCGACGAGGCCGAAACGTCCGTTGTAGCCATCGGTTGAGATCGTGAACGCCATGAGTGTGCATCCGCACAGGTGACAGGATCTGGAAACGCTCCGCGCCATCAGGATCGTCGAATGGGATCCAACCTTCTGTGGTGAGGCCAAACGCTCGGTCAAACCCTGCAATGTCGGATGGCGAGGTGAGGGCCAGTTGCGCTTGTAGCTGCTCCTCAACGCGCAGGCGTAATTCCTCGGGCGTCTTCCAGGTCACGATCTTGAGATCATTGAAGTCCTGGTTGAGTTCCAGGTCGCTGAGCACCCGATCAGCGTCCTTGGGTTGGGGCTAGTTGGTGAACCAGGCAGCAAGCCGCAACGCATCCGATGGTCCGCCGAGCGCTGTACGCACCTCAACAGTGAGGCGCGCACGAACATCCGCAGCAATGCGCTCAGCTTCACTCGACGGCTCATCGAGGACGCCGAGTAGATCGGCGAATGGTCGGCCAACGCCGATTGGTGGTAGTTGGTTGGGGTCACCAACCAGGATGAGCCTCTCAACGTGGCCGAGGTCCAGCGCTAGCAGAACTGCACAGAGATCGTCCATTGTAAGCATTGAGCACTCGTCGATGACAACCGTCTTTTCCCCGCGGTGGGTCTGAGTGCCCGAAAACAGTGGTCGTTGGCGCGCACCGTCGTACCGTCCCAGCTGGTAGAGGAACTGGGCGATTGTGAGGGCCTCGTGATCAGTCGCTCGTTGAAGCCTGACCCGAGCCTTCCCAGTCGGCGCTAGGAGAAGCACTCCGCTATCAGCAATTGGCTTGCAACGCACCAGTGCGCCCAGGACGGATGTCTTGCCCGTTCCGGCCCGCCCCACGAGGACGCCAAGGCGGTGGGTGGTGATCCGCTCAAGCGCCTGCTCCTGCTCTTGCAGTGCGTCAAGGTGGCGAGGGTTGTTGAGGTCCACCTGAGTGGCGGTCTTGGTGATTGCTTCGATGAGGAGCTCGCGCCAGGCGGCGCCCACTGAAGCCACCTGCTTTTCTGCTCGTTTCAAGAGAGTCCGTGCTAAACGGGATTCCGTGTCAGCGTGAATGGAGAGTTGGAGTGCCATCACTTGCTGTGAACCACGGTTTGCGGCGCTCGGAATCTCAACCGCGAGTCGCTTCACGACCCCGTCGAGGAAGTCCTCGTTACCTGCGAACCAGTCGAGCGGGACGATGCAGGGGCGGGCCAGGTCGAGCCGTTCGAGCCGTGTGAGTACCCGACTGCGCTGAGCAGGCTGTCTCCTTCTTCAGCTGCGCGTCGTAGGGCGCTTACTACTGCTCCTCGCACACGGCGACGATCGTGGTTCGTCTCCACTCGTGAGGCTTGGGGGGTAGGGCATTTGACAGCGATGGCCGGTTCAGGAAGAAGCCCTCGGTCGATAACGCCTACGGAAACGGCAGCATTACCCAGTGCTCCTAGATCGCATTCCGCGATCCGATAAGGGTTCTCCAGTATCTCGCGATCGGTGAGTTGATCGATACTGGCTGCGGCTCGCTTCGTCGGATCGAATAACCTCCGGGCCTGCTCTGGCGTGAGGGCAAATCTTGAAAGAAGTTCTAAGAGAGCGCGACGCTCCTCCGTGATCCTGGCCCATGTCGCGGTAACAGCATGCACATCGGCGGCATAAACGCGCTGAGGGGGTTGGAGCTCGCCTCTCAGCAAAGCGGCTACGACCGGCCACGGATCGGCATCTGAGGCCACATGGCCGCCGGCGATAAGCTCAAGAGCGAGTGCGGTACCGAGCCGCATTCCGAGGGCCTCGAGGGCAGAGCCGAGCCCGGGGAAAGCACCGCGATCTACCCAGGTTCGCGCGATCTGTTCATTCAGCCAGACCTCACGAAGATCCCATGCTCCGTCAGCTATGCCGTGCCGGCGGATACGTCGCACTGAATCTAGACACCGTACGAGGGTGGAGAGTGCAACGTCGGCAGAAGCGTGCTCTGAGAAGTAGGAGAACCTCCGCGTGTGTCCGGGTTCCGGGACCACGGCGATCTCTCGCAATAGAGCGAGTCGTCGAGCATCCTCCTCGGGATCGCCTGTTGGAGCCAGGTAGTCATGGTAGGGCAACAGGAATCCGTCAACTCCATTTGGGCGGATGGAGTGATGAACCACCCGGTCCCACACGGGATAGGGGGCTTTGGTTCCGTCGCTGTCGTAGTTGAGCATGGCGCCGACCTTGGTCAGGCGGCCGACCCCGACCACCAGCCGATTGATGGAATCACTGATCGGCTGCCCCTCTTTGGTATAGAAGAAGATCAGCGATTGGGTTGGACTGAGGCTATCAAAGAAGGTCTTTGAGAGTGCCTCTTGGCGCGCGCGCCCGAATACCCAGGGGCTGGGAAATGGCGGCTCCTGATCCTCTGGCAACCGGTCGGGCAGGCGCTCGTCGATCTCGCGTTGGTCGCGACGATTCATCCAGGCAAACGGAACGGCGAAGGTCGCATAGGGTGGGACCTTTACCGGGGTGGGCTTGAGGTGCCCGTGTGTATCTCGCGCCTTGCTAACCTCTTGGTAGGGGTGCTTCAGGACCCTCGTCCACACGCGGTCGTTCATGAAGCCAGCGGCCTCGTGCTGGCAGGGTGGAAGGTCGCTCTCCTTAAGGTCGGCCCAGTGCCTACCCGCGACTGCTTCCTCACGCATGTCGTCGCGCCCCTCACGTATTCGGTCGAGGGCGAGGCAGAAGGCATTGCTCACGGGGTGGCGGCATATGGTGCCATCCCAGGCATGGTCGTGCCAGGCAACGCGCTGTGTGAGATGTTGCACCTTGGCGAGTCTCCTTTCTGCTCCAAATCAGGTTCTGCATTCTGGAGCGCGATCGGCATGTTAGCGCCCAGGCATTTTCACATAGGCACAAGCAGATCGTAATCCGCGCCAGGCCAAAGCTATTTCAGCGGTGGTGTTGCTGCGAGCTCCCCACCTCCAGCACCTTCATGACCTCATCACCGTAGTGGTTGATCACCTTCACGGCGATCCTTCCCGTCTCCGGCGTCGGGAACGGCCGGCTCGTCGTCCGATAGAGGCTGCTCCACGCCTCCTCGTCGATGTCTGCACGCAGTGCACGCTTCAGCGATTCGTACGGATCATTGCCACCGCAGAAGTATGCGTGACGCACGAAGAAGCTCTCGCCGTTGTAGCTTGTGTCGATAAACCAGCAGGCGATGTCATCGGTGGAGTGTGAACGAATCTCCCCGGTCGTGGGATTGTAGACGTCGACCCCCCTCACCTCGATCTCCCACAGACCATCGGAAGTCGCACGCGATTCGATGTCCGGCTCGCCGAAGACCATGAAGAGGTTGCCCGATCCCGTCTTTTTAAGGAGTTCATCGCCCATCGCAAGGTCAGGATTCATGGTCGCTTTAAGAATGGTCAGGTTGCCGAGTTTGCGCAACTCACCAGCGATGTAGCCATCGAAGGCGAAACCGCACACGATGAGGAGGTCGAAGAACCCGGCTGCCTCCTTGGCGGCCTGGCGAACAAGGTCGGTGTCGACCGTGCCATACTCGGGGCCGATGCAAATGGCGGCGCGCTTCTCAGCCCCGTTCTCGCTGTAGAAACCCACTGCGTGGACGAACCGCCCGGCCCAGGGCTCGAGGCTGGCGAAAACCAGGCGTTCGGAACGCACCGTGTTCTGGACACCTGCCTTGCGGAGGTGGTCGAGGATAACCTGCTGAAAGCGCTCCACATCATTATCGTATACTTTACTACTCCTGCCGTCGTTAGCAGGCGCTCCTGAGAGTGGAAGCGTCACATGAGGAGAAAGGCTTTCGACTGTGAAGGGTCCGGTGACACGAACAACCTTCCTATCCTCGTATGGCCGGTCAAATAAGGTCTCCTGATCGGTATGACGGGAGATTGCCAAGTCAATCTCCTCGCGGCTCATACCATCATGAATGTCCGGGTTGTTCGCAATTGATTTGAGGGTGACATGCGGCACGGTCTTGTACACAAATCCCTTGCGTAGGTCGCCGCTTGTCGCTGCATGAACTGCATCGAAACGGCCCAACTGCTCCGCGAGCAAGCGTGCGCCCACCTGGGAGTCCGCAAGAATGTAGTAGGGTAGCGTTGCCGTCATGAGGCGCTGGCGTGCAAGAGCGAGGGCCACACGGCTCGTGTCAATCGTGATCCACCGACGCCCCCATTGCTCCGCCACGAGGGCTGTGGTGCCACTTCCACAAGTCGGATCGAGGACTAGATCGCCGGGGTCAGTGGTCATAAGGATGCAGCGCTGAATCACCTTATGAGAAGTCTGGACAACGTAAACCCTTTCATCTGTTTGTGTGCCAGTGCCCGTATCATTCCATGTATTACTTAGAACCATAACACTGAAATCATCAAAAAATCTTTTATATCGCAATGTATCCCCGACTGAAGCCAGCCTATCAGCGGCAGCGAGTCTGCTTAGACCTTGAGGAGATGTTGACCAGTATCTACCTTTAGGTGTGAAAGCCTTGCCTGCAAATTTAAAAGGAGGACTATCGTAATAATGTGAGGAAGTAAGGTCACCTAATCCAAATAATTTCCACTCCTTTTGCAAAGTTGAGGGTGAGGATTTTTCTTCTGATGTCAGCCTTCTCCATTTTCCATCAGGGAATTGGGCGCAACCAAAGCTATCGGTAGAAGTATTTTGAAAGTCTTTCTCCACAAACATTTGTCTATATTTCATGTTTTTATAAGATTTTGCATACCACAAAATATAGTCCATAGAGCCAGGTAAATATTCAGCGGTGAGATTGCTGGTCTTTCTAAATATGATTTGTGAAACAAAATTATCACTCCCAAAAACCTCATCAAGAATATTCCGTACCAGGTGGACATTCTCGTCGCCAATCTGGACGAACATCGAACCGGTTGCTGAAAGCAGATCGCGTGCATTCACCAGGCGATCGCGTAAATACGTGAGATACGAATGGATTCCGAGTTCCCAGGTGTCTCGAAACGCTTTCACTTGCTCAGGCTGGCGTATCACATCTTCTGCTTTCCCATCCTTCACATCGCGCTTGCGCGTCGATACCTGCCAGTTCGACCCAAACTTGATGCCATAGGGAGGATCCATATAGATCATCTGAACCTGGCCCTTCAATCCTTCCTTCTCGGCCAAAGAGTTCATGACTAACAACGAGTCACCGAGGATCATGCGGTTTGACCAGTGCTGCTCATGTTGGTAAAACTCGACCAAGTCCTCGAACTGAATGCCGTCAAAGTCCCCCCAGAGGTTCAGTTGGGCTTCCGCTCCGGCTTTCTCTGCACGCAGAGCCTCGATCAGCGCCTTGGAATGGATCTTCTCCTGAATATAGATCGGCACTGCAGGCACTTCGAGCGGATGCCGATCCTGTTCGTCCTTGCCTTTCCAGACGAGCTGCGGGTCCAGGGACGGATCGCGCGGGTAGAGTACTGGCCTGGGCTCCTTGTCCTGCTCGGCGAGGAACGCGCCCAGTTCCGTGGTCGGGATGTTGCTGCGCCGCGCCTCGCCGTGGACGGTTGCCTCGATATGGGTCTTCTCCTGCTGGCTCTTCTTAGGCACCTGCCGCCTCCTTCTGTGCGCGCGCTGCGATGCGGGCGCGAATCTCGTCCATCGCCATGTACGGATCGTGCAATTCCATGTAGTCCCATTGTCCCAGGCGGCCCCAGGCATTGATGGCCGGGAGCCAGAGGTTCAGGGCTGTTCCTGCCTTGGCCAGCTTGGCCTCGCGCCGCTCGCCCGTCACCTCGATGAGGAGATGCCAATCTGGTCCGCCTCCTCCGCGGATCCGGACAATGAAGTCGGGGATGTAGTCCTGCTGCTTGCCGGAATCAGTGTAGGGGATGCGCAGGCCGCGGCGGTCCGGGCCGATGCGCTCGTTCTTCACCCAGGCGGCCACTTCAGGCAGGGATTCGAGGACCTGGCCCACCTTTTCCTCCCACCCGCTGTCGATGACGAGGCGATTGAGGGGGCTTCGCTCTACGTCAATCACTGGCTTGAGCGTATCGAACTCGACGCCCTCGGTCGAGCCGATGGGATGAGGGTCCACCAGGATGGGGTGGATCCTCGCCTCGCCGCCGAGGGCTGGGATGATCGCCTGGTGGATGCGGCTCGCGGCCCGTCCGCACTGGCCGTGGAGCAGAACGAGCTGCGGATACGTCTCCTGTGAGCACCGCAGGTATCCCTCGTCGAGCCACCGCCGGCAGACCGCGACGAGCTGGGGGAACAGCCAGACGCGGGGGTGCCCGTCCTCGTCGCGGAAATGGCTCTCGAGGAGTCGCCGGGCGAGGCCGAATGCGACTGCCTGCATGCGCACCCCCCGAAGGTCGTCGAGCGTGTGGACGTCGTGCTGGCCGACGATCGGGTCGCACTCCACCCGCGTGACCACGTCCTTGGTGGTGAGAGTCATCGCGTGCGACTCGTCGAAACGAACGTCGATCCGCTCGGCCGGAGGGTCATAGCGGTAACCCACGACCCGGGGAAACCGGATCGTCAGGTCGGCGCGCTCCGGTACCCAGGAGACGTGGTTAGGCACGACACCGATCTTCGGCCCCGCGTTCTTTGGTGGTGCGGTGGGGATGAACGAGAAGGGCACGCCGTACACCTCGGCGTACTCCGGGTCGAAGCGACCCTGCTCGTTCGGCACATAGCTGTACCGCCGCAGTGCTCGACCGACGACCTGCTCGCAGAGCAGCTGGGTGCCGAAAGCACGAACACCGAGGATATGGGTCACCGTGGTCGCGTCCCAGCCCTCGGCCAGCATCGACACCGAGACCACGCAGCGGATCTCCGCCCCGAGCCGGCCCGCTTTGCCGACCGTGTTGAGCACTTCGCGCAGCAGCTCCTGGTCGGTAATCCCCTCGGGATCCTTGCCCCCGCTCCGCTGCCGGTAGGCCTGCTTGAAGTCGTCGAGCTCGGTGGCCGCCGCCCGCTTGAACTCGGGGCTCATCTCCGCCTGGTCCAGCTCCACACTGTCGATCAGAAGGGAGCGCATCCGAGAGTGCCCTTGGCCGCTCTCGTCGACGTTGCTGAAGAGCTTGAGGCGGCCGGGCACATGCACCAGCGTCCCATCGGGGAGTGTCTTGGTGTAGCCGGCGATGTAGTCGAAGACCCGCTTGGAGACGCGGGTGTTGTTGCAGACCACGATGAAGACTGGGGGCGTCGGGATCTCCGACCACTCCGTGAAGGTTCGCTCATAGTCCTCATACAGCGTATGGAGCGCCGCTGCCAGATCATCGGGCAATATCGGATCGCTCTGATCGTCCAAAGCGCCCCGCGTGCCCTTGGGCATGTTAGGGTCGTTTCGGATGTTCACCCATAGGTCACGGAAAGCCGGCAGAAGACCGCCACCACGATTGTCAGCGACTGGCACCCGCGGTACCTTGACGATCCCGGCCTCGATGGCATCGATGAGCGCGAAGTCCGACACGACCCAGGGGAAGAGGGTGCCCTCGATGTAGCCGGAGCCCTTCAGGAAGAACGGTGTGGCAGAGAAATCGTAGACGGCCTTGATCCCGAGCTTCTCGCGGATCGCTTCCAGGCCAGTGATCCATACCTCGGCGGTCTTCAGCTCCGCTTCGGCCTCCTTCCGGTCCTCCCCCGTCAGCGTCTCCTCCACCTCGGGCTCGCGGCGGCGGTAGTAGCAGTGATGCGCCTCGTCGTTGATGACGACGATCTGCGAGCTGCGACTCCCGAATGCCCGGCACACGCGATTGACCATCTGGGCCGGCGTTTCCTGGAACGGGTCGGCGTCACGGCCGCGCGTCAGGATCTTGCGGCTGAGGCTGCCCACCGCCATGGTGTCGCGGTGGAGGAAGGCGTGGTAGTTCGTCAATTCCACGGTCGCCTGCTGCAGGCGCTCGAGCAGATCCAGGGGCACTATGTCCATCGCCGTATACACGTTGTCCGGATCGTTCGGCCGGAGGACCCGCAGGCGATCGCGCACGGTGATCCCCGGCGTGACGATGAGGAAGCGATCCGAGAACCGCCGGTCCTGCCGGGTGGCGGACTTGTTGAGTGCTTGCCAGGCGATGAGCATCGCCATCACCAGGGTCTTGCCACCCCCGGTGGCGATCTTGAAGGCGATGCGGTAGAGCGCCCCGTTGTGATCGGTGTTGATCCGGCGCAGTTCATTCTCGATCCAGGGCACGCCACCGCGCCCCGCAGCCTCGCCGATAAAGATGGCTGTCTCCGCCGCCTCGATCTGACAGAAGAACAGCCGGCGATCGCGGTTGGGATCCAGCCAGTGGTCGAGCAGTTGGCGGGTGGTCGGGCTGACGCCCCGGTAGCCTCCCTGGCGCCAGAGAGCCACCTCCTCACGGATGCGGTTGATGAGCACATTGGGCCGCATCCTGTCAGCGGTCATCATGCCCTCGATCTGGAGCTGGACCTCCTTCCGCTTCGGCGGAGCAATGGGGATGAAGAACGTGCTCGTACGGCGTCCCTCGGCGACCTGGTTGGTGATGCCCTCGTTGTCGAAGACGAACTGCTGCCGCGGCTCCTCGTAGGGCGAGTTGATGACGGGATTTTCGATAACGTTTGGCACGGGAGCCAGGGATGCCTCAGTGGAGGGGCTCCCCGGGGGCTCGTTCATCGAAGTGAGATCAAGACGCTCCATAAGATTCATCGTCCCTCCACCGAATAGAGCACAGTGTAATCAATGAAAAGTGCAAGGCAGACACCGTGCAATATACAGCTTTTCATGAAAATACAGACGTATAGGCATTGGCAAAGTAACTACAACCACATCTATAATGCAAAGTGGTATCACAGATATGAAACGTGTCGTATCCTCAGATCCCTTTCACCAATGAACATCTCAAGCCGTTTTATCCATCAATGAACCTCGCTCAGACAGTAGATTTGACAGTAAAGCCATTTGTAGAGATATTTCATGAAGCGCTCTCCACGGAAAGGTTCTCCGATGAAGCGAAGCAAGGATGATTTGAAGCCACCATTATAAGCCTTTTAAAATAGATCAATTGTACGAGGCACATCCTCCTACGTTGATACCTATCCCTTTTGCTGCTGCGCCTCGTCTCACGTCAGTCTCTCTTGAGGAGGCCTGTGAGACTCAGGACGACAGCGGTGGCGAGGATCCAGCCCATGACGATGAAGAACACACTCCACCACTGCGCGGCACCGTGCGCTATCCAGGAATCACGCACGTGGAGGCTGGCGACGGGAAGGAGGAGGTCGAGGGTATAGAGGAAAGGCTGGAAGGGCGGCGGGACGTCCGGTTTGTTGGCAAGAGTCAAGTCGCCCCGGTAGACATATTCGAAGAGGACAGTGCCCAGGGCCAAGAGCCCGGCCAGCCACAGCACGGCCAGCCACGTGCGATAGCCGTAACCCACCGTCCAGTAGAGCAGGAGTCCCCACACCTTGCCAGAAAGGTTGCCTTCCGCGGAACGACGGCGCTGCTTGGCGATGAGGACGCGTCGGGCATCCTCGTCACGCCCGGTGCGACGGTAGACGGCAGCGAGCTGCTCGTAGATCTGTGGTGAGTAGCCGCTCTCATTGCGGAGTAGCCATTCAAGCCGCTCTTTCGCTAAGGCACCTTCAATGGTGTCGTAGACAAACCTATCGAGCCGAAGCCTCTGCGGCCAGGATGCCGGATTGTCGTGGTAGCTGCTCGTCGTAGCGGCGGTCAGGTCCAGAATACCCTGCAGTACGGCTGATTCCATGCGTAGTGGACCGCTCACAGTGACTCTCTCGAGATCGAGCGCCGAACCGCTGGGGTTGGAGAACTGGCCCTCTGTGCAGTCAAGCACGCCACCGATGCGAGCGCCAGGCAGGTGTACCTCGCCAGTGGCCGAAAAGCCGGTGCGGCAGAACATGCCTCCGTCGACGGTGAGCCTACCAGCGGTGAGCGCCGAACCGCTGGGGTTGGAGAACTGGCCCTCTGTGCAGTCAAGCACGCCACCGATGTGGGCGCCAATCAGGCGTACCTCGCCGATGGCCGAGAATCCCTTATTGCAGAACATACTGCCGTCGACGGTGAGCCTACCAGCAGTGAGCGCCGAACCGCTGGGGTTGGAGAACTGACCTCCCGTGCAGGCGAGTTGGCCACCAATGTGGGCGCCGGGCAGGCGTACCTCGCCGATGGCCGAGAAGCCGGGGCGGCAGAACATATCGCCGTCGACAGTGAGCCCGTCAGCGTTGAGGGCAGGGCCACCGGAGTTGGAGAACTGGCCTCCCGTGCAGACAAGCACGCCACCAATGTGGGCGCCAATCAGGCGTACCTCGCCGATGGCCGAGAACCCCTCACTACAGACCATGTCCTGGTCGACAGTGAGCCCGTCAGCGATGAGGGCCGAACCGATGGGGTTGGAGAACTGACCTCCTGTGCAGGCAAGCACGCCACCGATGTGGGCGGCAGCCAACTCGACCCCACCCGAGACGCTGAAGCCCTCGTCGAGCCGGAGGTCACCGCGGGTCCGAAGTTGCCGTGCGCGAACGGTTGGAACATGCGATCCGCTGAGGCGCACCGACACCGCCGTTGCCTCGTCGAGGGTGATAGCGCTGGCGAAGGAACAGTCCAGGAGGGCGAGCGGGCACCGCAGCGTGGCAGCCTCGAGGTTGAGATCGCCCACGATGCGGGCTCCCCGCAGGCGCACACCCCTTATGGCCACGGAGGCCGCCTCGCCGTCTCCGATGAGCAGGTCCGCGACTACCTCGGCCCGTACCGTTCGCTCCGTCCCCCACTCGGCCCACTTCTCTGGGGAGTCGAGCTTGCTATCGCCTACCCGGAGATCCACCAACGTACCCGTCGCCGCTGCCTGCCAGACCTTCCTCTCGGACTTCGTGAGATCGCTGAGCTTCATGGCGAGTTCCATCTGCGCCGGGATATCGTCTCGACCAGCTCGACAGGCGCGATGTGCCGCAGGTAGGCCTTATCTGGACTCACTATCTCAGGAGGGAGAGTGCGCCCAGCGTTGTCAGGCGTCTGCCCGGCGCGGTAGCCAGGGAGAGTCACAGGCGAACGACTAACCCACATTCCGCAGTCTAGTACATAGCTTTTCAGAATATTATGGCTCGCCAGAGGAGCAGCGAATTTATACACGAAATGCGCGCTAAGCCCGACCTATATAGCGTGTATGACGAAAAATAACAACGTAGAGACATCAGAATCGTGAAGTTCTATGCAATTTTTGCGTTATTCCCTCGCGAGTTCATTCACCTTGAGCATCAGACTGCGGATCCTTCCAATCTTCCGGCATCATGATTCTCGCATCTACGCCAGCATACTCTTTCAAAAGATACAGAAGATTGCTCCCACCGAGTAGCTCAAGAGGCTTTCCTTCAGCGAATTCAAAGGAGGCTTTACCATACCCGCTAGTTGTGACCAGTATCCCCTTCGATGCACCTTCGTTTTGTACCGTGCCAAAGAGATCACGCACAGCACTTACACCAACAGTATGCTTATACCGTTTAGCTTGAATGACCACCTTCCCGCCGAAAATAGGCCGAGGATCATAGGCAACGCAGTCTACACCACCATCACGTGATGCCTGAGTCAGTCGTGTTTCCAGTCCCATCTTTTGGAAAAGATTGGTGATAAGTGACTCAAACTCTAAAAAGGTGAGATCCATGAGGTTGGGGCGTTGATCCAATCCTGAAAGCACATCTGTTTCTTCGATGAAACGAGGATCAACCATATTGAACTCGAGTACGGGACGCACTGGGGCGAGTTCCGCTGGACTTATTGAAACGGATGCATTGAGCACTTTGAGACAGGCTAAGGGGTCAACTTTGCCCAATTCGAGTTGAGTAAAAATATCACGACTAGTACGCAATGTCACCAGGCAGGTTCGTAAGGGTCGACCCGTACCCTTATCAATGGCGGCAACATAGCCGTTGAACACAATCGTTTCCACAAATCCTGAGCGATCGGCTTTGAATAGCTCTTTCAGCGTGCGCAAAGTCACCTGGGCAATAACAGAGGAATAGAGAGCTTTTCGTTGTGCCAAAGGCCTCACCAATTTTGTGACTTCATCTTTTGTCTTGACGTATTTGTAGGAGCTAACCTCAGGAACGACCTCCAAGGAGGGAAGGTCATACTCA
>Ga0207684_10003448_pt1 | contig 15423 bp, 18 predicted proteins | sample KBSK5501metaG_FD_184342 | JGI IMG/M metagenome (GOLD analysis project Ga0207684, IMG submission 184342) | Corn, switchgrass and miscanthus rhizosphere microbial communities from Kellogg Biological Station, Michigan, USA - KBS K5-50-1 metaG... | ecosystem: Host-associated > Plants > Roots >...
CGTGCACGTGCAGTTCGTCCAAGCCGGCCTTCCGGGGGCGTTCCGCCAAGCGGTGTTGTTCATCGCCTGGATCGGCCGGTATGGCATGACGGGCTGCTCGTCAACGTTCTTTACGCGTTCGCGACGCCACACGAAGATGAACTCTTTATGCACGCCGCGGACGGACTCGATGACGGACTGAGCCACTGCGTTGCAGACCACCACGCGCGTCGACGACCCTTCACGTGCTCACGAGGGACTTCGAAGACCGAAACGCCCAGTTCGGGCACTCGGATCTCCGGATCTCCCACTCCCATCGCAGGCTGCACACGACATCGTCGTAAGGGTTGTCGGACACCGCGGCGCCGGATTCGACATCGGCGTCGGGAAGGTCGCGCGCGACGGGGGAGGGCTCTTTGAGTTCGCTGGCCTGCGGACTCCAGCGCAGCTTCTTGAGGGCCAATCCACGCAGGGTCGAAATCTGTTCGGCGGAGGAGATACAAAAGCTCGACAGCGGAAACGGGTGCCGCAACCAGCCCATGTCGAGGTGCACGAACATGCCCACGCGCAAGGCGTCCACATCCACGAGCGGCAAATTACGGGTGTCTTTCATGGTTCATGTCCGCGCCGGCGCAACGACCGTCACGGCGCCTCGTTGGCCGCATCGGCGTTCCGCGCGGGAGGCAGTTCACCCGTGTCGGGCCGCGTTTCATTGTGCCGCGCGATCAATTCGCATACGACGGAGTATTCGTCGTCCGGCAGCAGCCCGGCGCGCAACAGCTGGCCGCGTTCCAGCTCGCGCAGTCGCCATTCGAGCTCGCGCACTACGGTCATCACTTCGACGTGCACGGCAGTGTCGTGCAGTGCCTCCAGCTCGTGTAGCAACTGCTGCGGGTTGTGAGCGTCCAGTCCCGTCATCGAGAACGCCTTCTGAATCCGCAGCATGCGCTCCAGTCCTACTTCCAGCGCCAGCTTCAAAGGCGGGCTCGCCTCCCGGATGCGCTCGAAGATCCAGTCCTGCGATTCGCGAAAGCGCCGCATGATGCGGGCGATCCGCAATACGCGGGGGACAGCATCCTCCAACGGCGCGGGCGTCGCCGCCGGCTCTTGCTCCTCTTCCACGGCATGCGCAGCGAACGCCAGTTTGTCGAGCACGGCCTGACCGAATTCACCCTGAATGAGCCGCGTGGCGACGCTGGCACGCACCAGGGGTGCGCGCCCGCTCTCGATCAACGCCATCAGCCATTCCGCAACGGCGAGAATCTGACCGTCCAGCGGCAGAGCGTCACCGGCAATGCCGCGCGGGTACCCGAAACCGTCGAGCCGTTCATGGTGATTCAGCACGGCGTCGGCAATGCCCGCGCCAGCACCCACCATGTCACGCAGCACGCGATGGCCGACCAGTGGGTGGACAGCAATGTGCTTCCACTCCTGAGGGCCGAGGCGGGTGTCGCGGCGCAGATATGTCGGGTCGATGTAGAGCTCACCCACGTCGTGCACCAGTCCCGCCATCGCCAGTGTGCGATGGCGGTCGATTTCGCCCGGTAGCAGCTTACGCGCCAATGCGAACGCGAGCATGGCGACGCCGACAGTGTGCTCCAGCCGGTTTTCCTGGAATTCGCAGTACACCGTGAGCAAGGACTGCATCGGGACCGACAGCCTGAGTTTGACCAGCGACGCCGGGATCGGTTGTGCGGCCACGGTGGCGCACATCGCGCGCAGCAGTGGATGCTGCTCCAGCAGCCGGTCGGCAACCGGCCCGAAGCGCTCGGGGATCACGCCGTCGACCACCCGTACGCACTCTTCGAGTGGCTTGCGAAGCTTGTGCTGCAACAGGCGGTCGCGCACGACTGCGTCAATGCGAGCGCCCCTGGCCAGCAGTTTCATTCCGTTGCGGGCCACGATGTCCTCGCTGACCTCCACGCCATGTGAGGCGCCGACGGCGATCACCTGGTCCAGGTAGTGGGAGTTGACGGTGTCGATCGGACTGGCTTGATCCGTTGACACGGCGGCCTCGAACGCAGCGGTCATCGAGGCGGCAGCCAAAGCCGCTCCAGCTTGGACAGCTTCCACTGGCTGGGAGATTCGACGCTGGCGATCTTGTGTTTCCCCCCGGCCGACGCCAGATCGATCTCGAACGGCGGGATGTGCTGGCGGCACGCGATGTCGTAGAAGACCTTGACCTTGGGCAGGAGCAGGTTCCCCTGCCCCTGCAAGGTGACCACCGCGAGGTGCCCGGACTGCATCCGGACCAGCGAGCCGATCGGATAGATACCGACCGTCTTGACGAACGCTTGGAACACCAGTGGGTCGAAGTGGCCCTTCCACTGGGCCATCTGGCGCAGTGCTTCGCCGGGGTCCCAGCCGGCCTTGTAGGGGCGATCGGATGTGACGGCATCGTAGACGTCGCAGACGGCCCCCATCCTTGCAAAGATCGAAATACGGTCTGCCTGCAGGGCATCCGGGTACCCACTGCCATCGATCTTCTCGTGGTGGTGCAGGGCCACGTCCAATGCCATGTCATCGACTGCACCGCCCTCGAGCAGCAGCGCGTGCCCGAGCACGCTGTGGCTGCGCATGATCGTGAACTCCTCGTCGCTGAGCTTGCCGGGTTTGTTCAGGATCTCCAGCGGCGTTAGCGCCTTCCCAACGTCGTGCAGCATCCCGGCCAGGCCTGCCTGCCGCACCTGCGCGGGTGTGAAGCCCAGTTGGCGCGACAAGGCCACCATCAGGCCGCACACGGCGACCGAGTGCATGTAGGTGTATTCGTTGCGCGCCTTCAGCCGACTCAGGCTTATCAGAGCGCTGGGGTCGCGCAACACGGACTCGCTGATCTCCTGCACGACCGGAAGGCACAGTGCCGGGTCGATCGCGCGCCCGAGGCGCACGTCGTCGAAGATCCGCGTCACGGCCTTCTTGGACCGTTCGCACACCGCGGCAGCGTTCTTCCACTCGGACCCCTTCGGCTCCGGCAGGTTAAGCAAGGGCATGGGTGAAGTGGCGGCGTCGACGAGCTCGCGCTCCACCTGCACGCGCGCTTCGTCCTGGCTCACACCGCCCACCACGTCCAGGCCCTTGGAGGTATCTATCCACGCCTCCGCGATCCCAGACTCGGCGATCTTGCCGATATCCGCCTTCGTGAGTGCGAACGACGACCTCCAGAACGGGTGATCCATCCAGGACCCGCACACTTCATGCAAGTACATGCCGGGAAGCAGGCGGTTGACGGGAATGCGTTTGATCGCTCTGGACCGCACCGAACCCTGGCGAGCCTCGCGCGGCGCTGTCGCCGGGATCGTCGGGTCGCCGGTGGGCTGAGCGCATTGAGGTAGCTTCATTTTGTTTCGGGCGCGATGTGCGTTCAGAGGCCTTGTCGAAGCCTCGTTCAGAAGCTTTCCCAATCATCGGTCCCGGTTCTGACCAAAGCGGGGACGCGCCCCTCTACCGGTACCGTCGCGATTGGCGCAGCACGGCTGACCTGCGCCCCGAACCTTGGGCGCGTGACGTTGGTGGCGCGACAGGCGCCGCGCCGCTCGATCGCAGCGTAGGTGAGGGCAGCCGCGGGCTCGGTGTGCACAATGCCTTGGCCGAGCTTGAACACGGCCACCGCCTGCACCAGTTGCCTCGCCTGCACCTTCAGGCTCTCGGCCGCGGCGGCGCTTTGCTCCACCAGTGCGGCGTTCTGCTGCGTGGCGTGATCCATCTGGCCCACGGCTTCGCTCACTTGCGCCACGCCGGCGCTCTGCTCGGCGCTGGCCGAGCTGATCTCGCCCATGAGGTCGGTCACTCGCTTGATCGAGGTGACGATCTCGATCATGGTCACGCCGGCCCGGTCGACGAGTGCCGTGCCTTGCTCGACACGTTCCACGCTGGCAGTGATCATTCTCTTGATCTCCTTGGCCGCGTGAGCCGAACGGCCTGCAAGGTTGCGCACCTCCGTGGCCACCACCGCGAAGCCCCTCCCCTGCTCCCCGGCTCGCGCCGCTTCCACCGCCGCGTTCAGCGCCAGAATGTTCGTCTGGAAGGCGATGCCATCGATCACGTTGATGATGTCGGCGATCTTCTTCGAGCTGTCGTTGATCTCCTTCATGGTGCCCACCACCCGGCCGACGACTTCACCGCCCGTGACGGCCACTGTGGTGGCGCGCATCGCGAGCTGGTTGGCTTGCCTGGCATTGTCAGCGTTCTGCCCGACCGTGGAGCTGAGCTGCTCCATCGACGCGGCAGTCTCTTCCAGCGCGGACGCCTGTTGTTCGGTGCGGCTAGACAGGTCGTTGTTGCCTTGGGCGATCTGTGCGGATGCGGTCGCCACCGACTCCGAGTTCCGCCGCACGTTCCCCACCACCATCGCCAGGTTTTCCTGCATCGCCTTCAGCGCTTGCATCAGCTGGCCGATCTCGTTGCTGCCGCGCACCGGTGCCGTCACGGTCAGGTCGCCCTGGGCAACCGCTCGCGCAACCTGCAAGGCCTCTTGCACCGGCATCGCGATGCTGCGCATGACCGCCAGCGACAGCACGACCGATGCAACGAGCGCGCTCACCAGAACGCCCAGCACCAGATGCAGCGCCTGCCGCAGGTCCTGCACGCGCATGTCGAGCAGGTTCACCAGGCTTTGCGAGGCGACCGCATTGAACTCGTACACGCGGTCGATCGTGTTCGTGAATTCCTGGAAGTATGCGTTGGAGGGCGGCGCGGGCTTCGTGGCCTTGATCAGGCCCTGGTCGGCCATGGCCAGCGTCTGGGCGATTCGGACCTTCAGCGTGTCGGCCTTGGCGGCCAATTCGGCCCTCACCTCGGCGTTGGCCGCAGTGGCCTTGCCCAGGTTACGCATCATCTCGCCAAGGATCTCCTCGGCCCGCCCCTGCTCAGCCGTCAGCACGGCGCGGCCCTCCGGCGACAGCGTGCCTGTGACAAGGTAGCCCGCGCCTCGCGCACGCATCTGGCCCAGCTTCTCGGCCAGCCCTGGCGTGTTGACAAATGCGCCCATGACCAAGGCGTAGCTGTCGGACTGCGGGTCGAGCGACAGGCCGAACTCGTCCAGCACGTCCGCGTTCAGAGCAAGGAGTTCGACTATCAGCTGAGTGTGCTGCGCAAAGCTCTCGGCGGGCTTGAGCTGACGCGAAGCGACTGCATGTTCAAGTGCAGCCCAGCGTTGTTTGCGCTCGGCCCATTGCGACGTAATTTGTCGGGAGGCGACACTGGTCTCCAGACTGGCGTCAAGCGCCTCCATGGCTTTGCCCAAGGCAACAAGCGTTTCAGGTCGCCTGGCCGCCAATAGTTCGTTGCCGCCCAACATGCCCTCTGTAATACCGCGGTGCTGCTGAGTCAGCTGGACCACCCTTTGCAGAGCGATCACGGGCGCGGTCCCCTGGGCTTCCAGTCTGGCGGTGTTGATCTCGGCGAGGGTTTGCTTGAAATACATCCCCGTGGGCAGCGCTGTCGTCAACAGGGCGACGATGCCAAGGATGATGAATTTTTGACACAGGCTCAGACGGTGAAGGATGGGCATGGTTCGCTTTCCTTGCGGGACGGAACAAGAGGGCCTGCAGGGTTTGCTCGACCCGCCCCATCGGCGGCGCTGAGCATCGCTAAGGCCATGCGGTTCTTCGGACGGGTCGCGATGAAGGGTTGCCTGTGTTTTCGGCGGCCGTCGGACAATCATTAATCACAATTTAACCATATTTATCACATCACGAGCCTGGCCGACAGCATCGACGATCGCCTTGCGGCACTGCTGGCGTTGGGAACCGGATGTTCTCGGTTGCGTGCAATGGGTCGACCAAAAATATGATTTATTTGACTTTGTCTTCGAAATTGCCGAATCAGGTCGAATGCCGGTGGGCGCGGCGGCACCGCGAGCCCGTTGGGCCTGCAATGAGTCTTGACGAGATCAAGTCCGAGCGAATGCAGAACTTCAAGTTGGAGTCGAGTGGCTGGAGATCGCGGCTGACTCCGATCAACAAGCGCCGGGCCGGGTGTCGGCACGCTATCGACCACAATCCGCGATAGTCGCTTTTCATGCTCTTGACCCCGAGGGCTCTGTGAGTAGGACCCGCGCATTCCGCGGCGGCCTATTTGGCGCAGCCCGGAGCCCCTCTCACGGCCAACGATGCCGTCGGATCCGAAGGCGGCACACCGCTTTGACCATGACCCCGACGGCCAAAACTTCGCCGAGTGTGGGGATGACTAATAGACTTGCTCGCGGGAGAGCGAGCCATGAAACACCGGTGGGAGCAACTGTGGGCGGTGGTCGTGGCGCGTCGCCGCGCCGGCCGGGCGACGCTGCCTCCGGTTGCGGCCAGCGGGCTGTCCGACGCGGCCACGGACGAATCGGCCGACACGCTCGGCGCGTTGCTCGCTTGGCTGTTGCATACCGGTGCACCGCACGCAGCCGCGCTCGACGCGTCCGAGCTTCAGAGTATCGAGCGGCTGGACCTGCTGATCGGCGCCGCGCACGCGCCCACCGATCTGCTGCCTCGCGCGCCCGCCGTCATCCCGCAACTGCTCAGCCTATTGCGGCAGGGTGATGCGTCCCTGCCGGCGATGTCGCAGCGCGTGACCAAGGATCCGAGGCTGACCGCCGAGGTGCTACGCCAGGCCGGTAGCGCCGCCTACCGTGCCCAAGGGGCGGTGGCTGATGTCGAGCAGGCGCTGGCGCTGCTCGGCACCGACGGCCTGAAGGCGCTGATCGCGCGCGTCGTGCTGCGGCCACTTTTCGATGGCCACGCCGGTCGGCTCGCCGGCACCTCCGCCGCACGCGTGTGGGCGTACGCCGAGCACGAGGCGCAGTGCGCCGCTGCGACGGCCGCCGAGCAAGGACTCGGCCGCTTCGATGGCTACCTGGCCGGATGGGTCCATTGCACCGGCTGGACCATGGCGTTTCGCGCGCTCGATCGCCTGGCCGTACCACTGGCGCTGCCGTTCAGCCGGGCCTTCGTGCAGTTGCTGGTCCAGCGCAAGGATGCGCTCTTCGGCAAAGTGGTGGCCGGCTGGCTGCTCACGCCTCCAATCACCGCCTTGTGCACCGAGGTCTGCCAGCGCGGGCTGGCGCAGGCGCAGTCGCCATTGGGAGCCGTGCTGATGCGTGCACAGCTTCGCGCGGCGACGGACCTGCTGTGCGATGCGGTATTGCAACCGCCGTGCAGCGAGTCGCCCACCGGGGCGAGCTATTGATTTGGCATCAACCAACTTGACTCAAGCGGCGCAGCGACCCTCACCGTTGCGGAACTCGCCGCCGCACGACGCGGATCAGAGCGCCAAGACTGGCGCGCGTGGGTACCCGGGACAGGATCGATGGTCTTATGTGCGTTTGCGCACCGACGGCATTTACAGACTGCCCTATGCTCGTCTCTGGAGACGCTCAACGCCATGTCGGCCGCTGCAGCGTGCTCGTCAGTCTCACTCCCGAGGAGCATCGCATGAACATTCCCATCGAAACCAAACCTGCTCTTTGGGGCTTTGCGATCGGCGCCGTTGCCGCGGCCATCGTCGGATTTTCGTGGGGCGGCTGGGTGACCGGCGGAACCGCCGACAAAGTATCGCTCGCACGCGCGAACGAGGCCGTGGTTGCCGCGCTCGCGCCGATATGTGTCGACAACTTCCAACGAGCCGGGAACGCCCCGAGCAACTTGACCGCGCTGAAGAAGGTCGAGACCTGGTCGCAGGCGGATTTCATCGAGAAGGGCGGATGGGCCGCGATGCCGGGCGCGAAGGGCGCATCCGAACACCTGACGGCCGTGGCGAAGGCCTGCGCATCGCTGTTGGTGCCAGCATAGGCATGGTCGCGACTGCCCTGAAACGGGCGCCGATCGCGCCCTCGCTACGGCGCCATGCGTTGCGCGACGCGTTGCCTGGCACGGTGAGATTGCTGGCCGCCCGGCGTGCACAGGCGATCGAGACTGGCTTCATCGATGACTACGTCGCGTTGGGCTGGCTCGAATGGCAAGGCGGAACGCTCAAGGCGACGGTCGTCGGCGAGAACATCTGCAAGCAGCTCATGTATCGGGTTTAGCAGCCGTCTTGGTGTCCGGCGCCGGATTCGCCGCGAGGGCCGCGCTCATCAGCGGCGGCCCGCGCGCTGAGCGAGCCATGCCTGGTACGCCAACAGCACCGCAGCGCACAGCCCCACACCGAAGGACAGCAGCGCCGGCCCACCGTTGCCGAGCATCCCAACCGCGACAAACATGCCGGTGAGGCACGAGCAGATCGCGGCAAAGCCCAGTGCCCACACACGCGTGTGGCCCAACTTGATACGCATGTTGTCGACCTCGGTTCGGCGAATCAGGTCCGCAGATCGTGCTCGCGCAACATCACCGGCTTGTACGAGCCTGCGCTGACCCGCCGTCGAACCGCGGCCTCGATCTCGGTGGTGTGTGACTTGAAGGTTTGCAACGGATCGTTTTCGCTCGCTGTCGAGCGGAAGTAGTAGTGCAAAGTCGCTTGCCCGATGCTCGCGCCGACCGCCTCCCCATCGATTGGCACGTAGAAGCGAACCTCTTGCGATTCCGCGTGGAAGAACGGTTCGGCTGTCATGATCATGTTGCTTGTCATGCTGCAGGATGCCCACGGCGTCGGTCGCTCGTCTGTGCGCCGGCGCACTCAAGTCCAGACCAGAGCCGGCAAGTCGCGAAAGACCTGCCGAGTACCGGCGAGCCATTGCCGCGTCAGCAACTCGAAATACGGGTCACCCGTGTCGAAGCGACGCTTCATCGTGATGCCGAGGCGATCGCGCTTGTAGCAGAGCAGGTCGATGGGCATGCCCACCGACAGATTGCTCAGCATCGTCGAATCGAACGACACCAGCACGCACTTGGTCACGTCTTCCAGCGTCGCGTCCGGCGTCACGGCGAGATCGAGGATGGGCTTGCCGTACTTGGCCTCACCCGTCTGCAGGAAGGTGGTGTCACGACCTGCCTCGACGAAGTTGCCTTCCGCGTAGATGCGAAACAAGCGCATATCCTCGCCGGCGATCTGCCCGCCGAGGATGAACGACGCGTTGAACCTCAGGCCGCTGTTCTCGAGAAACGGCGTGTCGCGCCGCTCGATGTCGCGCATCGCGTCTGCCACGAGATTCGCCACATCGAACATAGTACCCACTGACCAGATGTGCGGCACCTCGGCCGTGGCGCGCTTGCGCAGCACGCCGATCACAGCCTGCGTGGCGGCCAGATCACCGGAGCTCAGCAGCACCAGAACGCGATCACCGGTACGGTCGAACACGGTCATCTTGCAGAACTTGGCGTAGTTGTCCACGCCCGCATGGGTTCGCGAGTCGCTCGCGAAGACCAGACCCTCGTCGAGCTTGACGCCGACGCAGTAGGTCATTCAGGTCTCGATCATTCAGGTCTCGACGACGTCGGTCCAGACCTTGAAGCCGTCGAGCTTGGTGGGACCGAAGGTGCTCGACAGCGCCACGTCGCAGGCATCGCGGCCGCGCGCGATCAGCACCCGGCCGATTCGCGGCGTGTTGTTGCGCGCGTCGAACGTATGCCACCCATCACCGAGGTAGGCCTCGAACCAGCCGGCAAAGTCCATCGTTCCGTACGGGGGCTCGGTCGCATAGTCGCCGAGGTATCCGGTGCAGTACCGGGCCGGAATGTTCATGCATCGGCACAACGCAATCGCCAGATGCGCGTAATCGCGGCAGACGCCGCGGCCTTCCCTGTAAGCCTGCAGCGCCGTGCGCGTGCTGCTCGCGTGCTCGTAGCCGAACTCGATGTGGCGATGCACGAAGTCGCAGATGGCCTGCACGCGCGCCCATCCGTGCGGCCCTTTGCCGAAATGCTGCCAGGCGATCTCGGAGAGTTGATCCGTATCGCAGTAGCGGCTGCCGAGCAGGTAGACCAGCGTCGACTCCGGCAGATGTTCGACCGGCACCTGGCGCGCATCGGGCATCTGCGCGTCGGGCTGTCCGTCGTCGTTGACCAGGGTCTCTGTGCCGATGACGATGCGGCCCTTGGGCGCGACGAGCCTGCTGCACCAGTTGCCGAACCCGTCGCGGTAGGCCGTGATCGCAACGGGCGGATTCGTCAACAGGTGATCGGGACGAACGAGATCCGACGCGCGCGAATAGTGGATGTTCAACGCCAGGATCATCGGCGTCGGCTGTGGGCACAGGTAGGCGATCTCGAAACCGACACGAATCTTCATGGGCGGCTTGACGCAAGGGAATGCAGTGATCTTGGCAAGTTCGCACCTTGCACCGCTCACGTCGGTGCGGTAGCGCACCCATCGGCATTTGGTTGCCCGCGAAGTCCGTCCATGGCCGTTCATGCAGCGCTTCGTGCGCCAGCGTACCGACGTCGGCATGAGGCGGAGCTATCTTGCGGCCTAGCGACGAGCCGTCGCCATCCCACCGCCACAACAGGTTCTCATCATGAACATCCGCACCCCCTTCGCCATCGCCGTCGCCGCACTGGTTCTGCTCGCCGGATCCGGCTGCGCCGTGACGCGCGGCCAGGAATCGACCGGCGCGTACGTCGACGACGCCGCCATCACGACGGCGGTCAAAGCCCGCTTCATCGACAACAAGGACGTCGACGCGGTCAGCATTCACATCGAAACGCTGCGTGGCACGGTCATGCTGTCGGGCTTTGCGAAGAACGTGACCGAAAAGAGCACGGCCGAAAGCTTGGCCTGGAAGGTCAACGGCGTGAAGTCCGTGAAGAACGAGATCACGGTTCGTCCGTGAGTCCGCGGCCCATCGGGTCGGCAGCGCAAGGCCCCGTGCGCTCCGCACATGCGCTCTTCTGGCTGATCGGCGCCACGCTCGTGGCGCTGGTGCTGCTGGTCGCCGCGTTGTTTCGCCCGGACGGCGGCCTCCTCGGAGTGGTCGCGCTGGGCGTGGCCGCGGCGACGTGGCTGGCGTGGATGACCGTCGACTTCGCGTTTGCGTCGCCGCGCGCCGGTCGATCCGCCCACGCGTCCGCGCTCGCCGAGAGCACTGCAGCCGCGCCGGGGTTTGTGGACACGGAAGCGAACTGGCAATTGCGTTGAATCGCGTTGAATGGCGTTGGATGCGTAGATGTGCAGCTGATCGGCGTCATCCCAACCTGGCCGCACAGCAAGAGTTGGGCTACGGGCCTGGCCGACCCTTCCCTGCCGCCAGAGCGGTCATTTGACGGATCCCCTTTGCGGATCGCCGATGGGTGCCACCGTGCTCGGTGAGACGATTTCGCGCGTCACGAGTTCGCGATAGATGCCGCCTGAAGCGGCGCTTCCGGTCGCGGTGCCTTGCCCATGCATGCGCGCCGCGCAGGCCTGGCGATCGTTGGCAGGAAGCGCTTCGCAGCGCTGGAGTGCGTTGCGTTCGTACTGTGCCGGACTATCGTCCAGCCCCTCGCGTCGGGCCTGGGCGAACGCAGCGCCTGCTTCGCGCAGGCAGGTGGCGCGATCCTGATTCGACCGGCCGCTCGTGCACACAGCACGATCCTGCCGATAGCGCGCCTGAGCGTCGGTCGTGCCGGTCTTGTCAGCCGCCAGCGCAGGCGCGCAACCCAGCGCGACGCCTAGAACGAGCAGGCACCGCGCCGTGCGCGATAGTTCCATAGGGCCCGTGGTCATGCATGACTCCTTCGATTTCAGTCTATCCACCTTACTTCCAAGCTCGTTCGTCGTCTGTCTGCTGCGGCACATAAAGCAGCGAAGCAAACTCACGCCGCGTGTCGGGTGCTCATGGGCTACGTGTCATGGGCAACGTGGCGAGCGCGGCGACATCATCACGAGAGTGACGTCTTCTTCTCGATCAGATTCGCCAACAGCTTCAACTGCTCCTTCTGGAGCGCGAGCAGTTCCTCCCACTGCGTCTCCCGCAGCTGATCGATCTTTTCGTGCAGCAGCATGATCTCCACTTCGGCCTTGAGGTTGACTTCGTAGTCGTGTTCCGCGTGGACGCGATCCTTTTGGGATTGGCGGTTCTGCGACATCAGGATGACCGGCGCCTGGATTGCCGCCAGCATCGACAAGAAGAGGTTGAGCAGGATGTACGGGTAGGGATCGAAGGTCGTCCCGTGGCTCATCAGCAAGAACGCGTTGAGCCCGACCCAAAGCAACATCGCGGCAGCGAACAACCCGACAAAAGTCCACGATCCTCCGAACGAGGCCACCGCATCGGCAGCGCGCTGGCCGGGCGCGGCTTTCGCATCGAACTCTTTCGCGACATTGCGGGCGATGGTCGTTCGCTGCGCGATGTGGCGTGCAACGCTTCTCGCGCGCTCGTCCAGCGGCTCACAGGATGCGTTCAGAGGATCGTTCATGGCGATCTCGGTTCCAAGCTGAAAAGTCACATTCGATTCCGTGCTGCATTTCGGCGCTTGAACCTAGCCACCCAGAGGGAGACCGTCTGTGCGACAGCGCACAATGCACCCAGGTCCGACGCGGACTTGGTCTTTTTTGCGCTGATGACCGGGCCTCGGCGGTCCGGTCATCGGCGCCGGATGTGCCCCTGGAGACTGTGATGGCGATTGCCCCTGACCCTCGAAGGAACCAGCTGCTCGCTGCGCTGCCCGAGCACGAGTGGCAACGCTGGTCGCCGCAGCTCGAATGTGTCGAGATGCCGCTGGGTGAGGTCATGTACGAATCGGGTCGCACGCAGAGCCATGTCTACTTCCCTATCGACGCCATCGTCTCGCTGTTGTACGTGATGGAGAACGGCGCATCGGCCGAGATCGCGGTGGTCGGCAACGAGGGCATCGTCGGCATCTCGCTGTTCATGGGCGGCGAGTCCACGCCCAGCCGCGCCGTGGTTCAGAGTGCGGGCCAGGGCTTTCGGCTGAGTGCCCGGACGATCAAGGACGAATTCAACCGCTCCGGGCCCGTGATGCATCTGCTGCTGCGCTACACGCAGGCGCTGATCACGCAGATGACGCAGACTGCTGTGTGCAACCGCCACCACACATTGGACCAGCAGCTGTGCCGCTGGCTGCTGCTGAGCCTGGATCGGCTGCACGGCACCCAGCTCGCGATGACGCAGGAGCTGATTGCCAACATGCTCGGCGTGCGTCGCGAGGGCGTGACCGAAGCCGCGCTGAAGCTTCAGAAGGCCGGCTTGATCCGCTACTCGCGCGGCCGCATCTCCGTGCTGGACCGCCCCGGCCTCGAGGCGCGCACTTGCGAGTGCTACGCGGTGGTGAAAAAAGAGTACGACCGCTTGCTGCCCGACAAAGTGGCGACCTGAGGTCGGCGTTGTGTGCGCTGGAAGACAGTCGGGCGGCGGCGTTGCGCGCAGACTGTGGCCGCTGCCCCGTGTGGCGGCCGGCGCCGGCTCGCTGTCTTCCTACCCCGCGATGGCCGACCCCGCAACGAACGGAGGCCTTCCTTGTCCAGCGTCCAGAACCACCTGATCGAACTGCTTCCACGCAAGGATCGTCTGCACCTGCTCGAGGTTTGCGAGCCCTTCCAGCTGGTGTTGGCCGATGTGTTGAGCGAGCCAGGCTCGCCGACACGCCACGTCTACTTCCCGATCGACGGCTTCATTTCGCTCGTGGCGCCGGTCGCCAGCCACCCGGGTCTCGAGGTCGGCATGGTCGGCCGCGAGGGCATGCTGGGCGCCCACCTGGCACTGGGCGTGGCCCCTGCGCCCTTGCACGCGCTGGTGCAAGGCCCCGGCTCGGCATGGCGCATCCCCGCCGGCGCGTTCCGAAGCGAGCTGACCCACAGCGCGCCGCTGCGGCGCGCGATGAACCGCTACCTCTATGTGCGGATGGCGCAGCTGGCCACCTCGGCCGGGTGCCTGCGCTTTCACATGATCGGCCCGCGGCTGGCCCGCTGGCTGCTGATGAGCCAGGATTGCGCACATGCCGACAACTTCCGCGTGACCCACGAGTTTCTCGCCTACATGCTCGGCGTTCGCCGTGTCGGCGTCACCGTGGCGGCCAGCGCCTTGCAGCGCAGCGGGCTGATCGAATACCGGCGTGGCGACATCAAGGTGCTCGACCGCCCGGGGCTCGAGGCAGCCGCATGCGGCTGCTACGCTGCCGATCGTTTGGCCTATGCAAGGTTGATGCACTGAGCCTTGATGCACAGAGCCGCCAATCGCAGGCTTCGGCAGGCATCGCGCCTGTGCGCGAACGAGTAGTTGCCCTGCGCGGCTTTCATGGGGAAACTCGCCATCGCAATACTGCCGGTACGGGACGCCCAAGGGGACGGAGAATCACGATGGCACAGGCCCAACGCGAGTTGACGCGCACCCTCCTGGGCGTGATCTTTCTCGGGGCGCTGATCGTCGCCTCGTTCTGGATCCTGCGGCCGTTTCTGGCTGCCGCGATCTGGGCGACGATGATCGTCGTCGCGACCTGGCCAGTCATGCTGTGGCTGCAGGCCCGGCTGTGGGAGCGCCGGTCTCTTGCGGTCGCAGCGATGATGGTGATCTTGCTCCTGTTGTTCGTGGTGCCGTTGACGCTTGCCATCGGCACGATCGTGGCCAACGCCGACGAGATCGTTGCTTGGCTGAAATCGCTCGCCGCCTTTCGCATGCCGGCGCCGCCGGACTGGGTTGCCAATCTGCCGTTCGTCGGTGCCAAGCTGGTCTTGGCGTGGCAGCAGGCGGCGGTTTCAGGCGTAGAGGGGCTGCTGGCGAGATTGATGCCGTACGCCGGTAGCGCGACGACGTGGTTCGTCGCCAGGGCCGGCAATGTCGGGTTCCTGTTCGTGCAGTTTCTGCTCACGCTGGCTCTCGCGGGGCTGATGTATGCGCGTGGCGAGGCTGTGGCGCAGTGGGCCGGGCGCTTCGGTCACCGCCTGGCCGGCGAACGCGGCGAGAACGCGGTGCAACTCGCCGGCCAGGCCATTCGCAGCGTCGCGCTCGGCGTGGTCGTCACGGCGGCGGCGCAGTCCGGGCTCGGCGGCATCGGCCTCGCGATCACCGGCGTGCCATTCGCCGGTCTGCTCACGGCGGCGATGCTCCTTCTTTGCATCGCGCAGGTCGGGCCGTCCCCGGTGCTCGTTCCGGCGGTGATCTGGCTTTACTGGACCGGCGAGACCGCCTGGGGCACGTTCCTTCTCGTGGCATCCCTGATCGTGGTGACGATGGACAATGTCCTGCGCCCGATGCTCATCAAGCGCGGTGCCGATCTGCCGCTGCTGCTCATCTTCGCCGGCGTCATCGGCGGCCTGCTGGCATTCGGCCTGGTGGGCATCTTCGTCGGCCCGGTCGTGCTTGCCGTGGCCTACACACTGCTCGAGGCCTGGATCGGCGACGGCCAAGCGGTAGCGGCGCAACTGCCGCGAGAACGCCGGCACGATCATCCCCCCAGCGCAAGTGCAACTGGGCAAGGCTCAGCGAAGTCCCCGTGAAGCTGGAGATCCGCGATCTTGCGCGCCGTGATGTCTTGCGAGGTGCCGGCGATGCGCAAGGCTTGACCGGCCAGCCTTGCGATCGGGACAGCCTTTTCGGCGATCCACTGCTCCTGTCCAAGGCGTATGGTCGCGCGGTATTCGATGGCGTAG
>Ga0207684_10003449_pt1 | contig 15421 bp, 16 predicted proteins | sample KBSK5501metaG_FD_184342 | JGI IMG/M metagenome (GOLD analysis project Ga0207684, IMG submission 184342) | Corn, switchgrass and miscanthus rhizosphere microbial communities from Kellogg Biological Station, Michigan, USA - KBS K5-50-1 metaG... | ecosystem: Host-associated > Plants > Roots >...
ACGTCATGCTTCTGGACCTTCGCATGACGGGGATGAGCGGTCTCGCAGTGCTTCGTAGGCTTGCCGAGACGGGATTGCCCTGCGAGGTCGTCGTCCTCACAGGTCAACCTGACTACGACGACTGCGTCGAGGCCATGAAGCTCAGCGCGTTTCACTACTTGCGCAAACCGATGGAGCCCGCCCTAATCGAAGAGACGCTTCTCCGAGCTGTCGAGCACGGCGGACTCCGGCGCGAGAACGCCGCGCTGCGCCGTATGCTCGCGCCGGCGAACACATCGGAGTTCGTCGGTGAGAGTTCAGCCATCCGCGCGGTGCTGCAGCTCGCCGAGAAGGCGGCTGTTGGAGACTCGCGGGTTGTCATCCTCGGCGAATCGGGTACAGGGAAGGGGGTTCTCGCAAGGAGGATCCACGAACTCGGCCGGCGTCGAAGCAAGGCATTCCTTGACGTTCATTGCGGCGCGATGGCTCACGAACTCCTGGAAAGTGAGCTCTTCGGACACGAGCGCGGCGCCTTTACCGGCGCGGTGACCGACAAACCAGGCCTCTTCGAGCTCGCCGACGGCGGCACGCTGTTCCTGGACGAGTTCGCGGAGATGCCGCCGGAGATGCAATCCAAGCTGCTGAAGGTCCTCGACCATGGCGAGCTGAGACGCGTCGGTGGCATCCGATCGATCACGGTCGACGTGCGCGTCATCGTCGCGACAAACCGTGACGTCGACGCGCTCGTATCGAGCGGTCGGCTGCGTGAGGACTTGCTCCATCGCGTAGACGTCATCCGCATCACGATGCCGCCGCTGCGCGACCGTCCCGAAGATATCCCGCGCTTTGTAACCCACGTCCTAGCGCTGCATCAGCGCCGCGGACTGGGGGAGAAGAAGGTCACGCCGCAGGCGATGCGCGTGCTTCAAAGCTATGCATGGCCAGGAAACGTGAGAGAGCTTGCCAATACCGTCGAACGGCTGTTGATTCTGTCGCCCAGAACCACGATCGACGTGGATGACCTTCCCGAGAACCTACACTTCAGGAAGCCGCCGACCGCGATGACCGACGAGCGGTATCTGTCGCTGGCCGAGCTCGAGCGACGGCATATCCTTCGCGTGCTCGAAACGAGTGGCGGCAACATGACCGCTGCAGCCAAGAGGCTCGGCGTGGACCGGGGAACGCTGCACCGCAAGGTGCAACAGTGGCAGGGGCACGGAACCCAAACGGGGTCAGCATGAAAAGTGTTTTGATCGATCGAGACCGAGATGTTTGCGTCGTCACTATCAATCGACCGCAGGTACGCAACGCCATCGACATTGCGACATCGGAAGTGCTCCTCGGAGCATTCGAGGAATTCGAGCATGACGACAGCGCGAGCGTGGCGGTGCTCACGGGCGCCGAAGGTACGTTCTGCGCGGGTGCGGATCTCAAGGCAATTGCCTCGGGCCAGCGCCGCCGACTTGTTGAAGACGGGCCGGGGCCCCTGGGGCCGACTCGTATGCTGCTTGGGAAGCCAGTGATCGCGGCCGTCGAGGGGTACGCCGTCGCCGGAGGCTTCGAGCTGGCCCTGTGGTGCGACATGCGCGTCGCTGCAGACGACGCCGTGTTCGGAGTGTTCTGTCGCCGATTCGGAGTGCCGCTGCTCGACCTCGGGACCGTCCGGCTGCCGCGGCTCATCGGCCACAGCAACGCCATGGACCTGATCCTCACCGGTCGCGGTGTGCACGGTGAGGAGGCTCTCCGGATGGGCATCGCAAACCGGCTCGTTCCCCACGGCCAGGCGCTGCAGTCTGCAGTCCGCCTGGCCCACGAGCTGGCGCAGTTTCCGCAGCGGTGCCTTCGGTCAGATCGGCTCTCAGCGTACGAGCAATGGTCGCTTACTTATGAAGAAGCGATGCGGAACGAGCTTCGGCGGGGCCGCGATGTTGTCGAGTCCGGTGAGACCGCGGCGGGTGCTGCGTCGTTCGCGCGCGGCAAAGGTCGGCACGGGGCGTTCTAGTTCGCGTGAGGGTGCAATGACAGCAGAGTGCTCGACATGACCACGTCTGCGGCCCCACGTACGGACAGCGCGGCGCGTGGGCTCTCCGCACGGGCTTACATCGACGCCCATCGCGAACGCCGCCACAGCAATCGTGTGCTGCATGGCCATCCATCGCCGGTCTTGTGGCGGCAGACCGACATCTCGGTACCGGCCCTCATGCGTGCAAGGGCCTCGGATCTCAATAACGCCCCGAAGCGCCTCAACCTGTATGTCGCAACGCCGTATTGTCTCCCCACGAACCCGGACCGCTGTGGCTTCTGTCTGTTTCCGAGCGAGATCTACGAGGGCCGGCCGCAACTCGACCGGTATCTCGGCTATCTCGAACGTGAGGGTGAGCTATACAGGCGATTCCTCGAGGGAAGCCCGCTTACCAGCGTGTACTTCGGGGGCGGCACTTCGAACCTGTACCGTGCGGACCAGTACGCGCGATTGCTCCATGCCGTCCGGAATCTGTTTACGCTTCAGCACGACGATACCGAAGTCACGCTCGAAGGTATCCCGCAGCTTTTCACGCTCGAGAAGCTCGATGCGATGCGCACGGCTGGCTGTACACGCATCAGCATCGGGGTGCAGCAGCTCGACGATGACATGATCGCGATGAGCGGCCGCAAGCAGAAGGCGGCTCAGGTCTTCGACACGATCGCGTGGTGTCATCACCTTGCCCTCGCCGTGAGTGTCGACCTCATTTTCGGCTGGCCGCGGCAGACGACTACGGGCATGATTCGTGACCTCAAAGCCGTTGTAGACGCCGGCGTCGACCACGTGACCCACTACGAGCTCAATGTCGGCGGCCGGACCGATTTCGCCCTGAACCGTCGTCATGAGTTGCCATCCGTTGCCCAGACACTGGAGATGTACTGCGTGGGCCGAGACTTTCTCCGCGAGAACGGCTATCGGCAGGTAACGACCTACGACTGGGAAAGAGTCGGTAGCCCGCGGCCGCAGCTCTTCTATGAAAACGAATGGCGGCACCGGCTCACGGCAGCGCCGGACACCTCGGCAACCGGGTCACAAACATGGGGCTGGGGCTTTGCCGGGATCTCGCACTTCTTCGGTGGCCGCGCTGACAGAGGGTGGACTTACATCAATCACTCGCGCGTCGCCGATTACTTCGACGCGCTGGACGCCGGCCGCTTTCCGATCGAACGCGGCTTTCACTACGTAGAAGAGGCCGACTTCCGCCTCACTGTGCTTTTCCAGATGGTCATATCGATGAGTGTGGACCGCGTGCTGTACACGTCGATAGCCGACATCGATGTCGTTGACGAATTCGCCGAAATCTGGAACGTGCTGATCGAGCTCGGATGGGTCAGGGTTACACCAACGCGCCTCGAGTTGATCGACGACGGCGTCTTCTACACGCCACTTATTCAGAGTCTCCTCGCGCAGAACCGTGTCCTTGAGCTGCGCAGGAGCATGTTCGCTGGCGCAGTGTCTAGGACACCGGCGGACCGACAGGAGGCCATATGAGACGCGTAGTCGTCACAGGCCTCGGCGTGGTGTCGCCGGTGGGGATCGGCGTAGATCCGTTCTGGAAGCAGTTGACCGCCGGTGCTAGCGGTGTCGGGCATATCACGAAGTTCGATCCAGCCGGATTGCCTTCGCAGATTGCGGCTGAGGTCAAAGGCTTCGATCCGGAGACCTATCTACTGCGCCGCGACGTCGTTAGGACGGACACATTCATCCATTTCGCGCTCGCGGCGGCCCAGGAGGCGCTCGCAGATGCCAAGCTGCAGCGGTCCTCCGGAGATAGTCGGACTGGGGTATCGATAGGGACCGCTCTGGGAGGCCTGCCCCTAATATTCAAGACCTACGACGGGCTGATCAGCGAGCAGATGCGAGGAGTGAATCCGTACGCCATGCCTGGTTTCTTGCCGAACATGGCCGCCGGCTGGGTTTCGATGCGCACCGGCGCTCGCGGCCCGATCGCGTGTGCGACGACTGCGTGCGCCGCCGGCGCACAGGCGATCGGCGATGCGGCTCGATTCATCGAGCGCAATGACGCGGACGTCATGATCGCCGGTGGTGCGGAGGCGCTAATCAGTCCGTTTGTTATCGCGTGCTTCGCCGCGCTCCGGGCGCTGTCCACTCGCAATGAGGCGCCGATCGAAGCGAGTCGACCATTCGACAAGGAGCGAGACGGCTTCGTGCTCGGTGAGGGAGCTGGGATTCTTGTGCTCGAGGAGCTCGAGCACGCCGTCAGTCGTGGCTGCCACATCTATGCCGAGCTCGCCGGCTACGGCACGTCGGCGGATGCTTACCACGCCACAGCATCTTCGGCAGACGGGCACGCCCGAACTATGAAGCTGGCCCTGGCGGATGCCAGGGAGAGTTCGCAGAACGTTGATTACATCAACGCCCACGGCACGTCGACGCCTCAGAACGATGTCAACGAGACCAACGCCATCAAGAAGGTATTCGGTCCTCACGCCTACGAACTGGCCGTCAGCTCGACTAAATCAATGACAGGCCACCTGCTCGGCGCCGCCGGAGCAGTGGAGGCGCTCGCGACCGTACTGGCGCTCGAGCATGGTGTGCTGCCCCCGACGATAAATTACCGATCGCCGGATCCCGACTGTGATCTCGACTACGTCCCAAATGCGGCCCGATCGCGCAAGATCGGCGTAGCGCTCTCAAACTCGTTCGGCTTTGGCGGCGTAAACGCGACCCTCGTCTTCAGACGGCTGGATGCCTAACTGAAAGCCGTGAGGCAAGGAGGTAACCATGAGTAGGGAGAGTCTCGTCGCCCAACGAGTGACAGCCGTGCTGATACAGCGCCTCGGCATCTCACCTGAGCTCATTACACCGGCTGCCCAGCTCGCGGATGACCTGGGCGTCGACTCGGTCGACGCGGTGGAATTCGCGCTGGCGCTGGAGCGAGAGTTCAAGGTTCGTCTTCCCGACGAGGTGATCGCAGACGTCGAGACCGTCCAAGACGTGATCGACCTGGTAGATCGACAGGTGACGAGCCTTACCGAGGCGGGCAAAAGTTGAACGCTACGACCGCGCCGAACGTCGGGGCGCGCGGGCCTAAGTCGATCAGCCATACGGAGTCGGTGGAGAAGGCGGCGGCGAGGCTGGCTGGCGACGATGAGGCGCTCCTCCAGCGATTCCGAGCTGTGCGCTCATTCTCGCGGAGTATTCGAGCGTCCGAGTACCACATAACGAATGCCTGCAATCTTCGGTGCCGAGGATGTTGGTTCTTCGCGTTTGAATTCGACAGGGCAACGAAGGACCAGACGCGCCCGGACGAGCTCCGGGCCTTCATTGAACGCGAGCGGGTGCGGCATATCAACGCGGCACTGCTCATTGGCGGCGAGCCGACGCTGGTCCCGGACCGCGTGGCGGCGTTCGTGAATGGCATGGAATACGTGACTATTTCGACCAACGGATTACGGCCGTTGCCTCGTTCCGGCTTCGAGCGTGTCAGTATTGGCATCACGCTCTTCGGCGGCGGAGATCTCGATGATCAACTGCGCGCTATCAGGCCTGGAGGCCGCCAGTTCACCGGCCTGTTCGACACCGTGCTGCGAAACTACCGAAATGATCGGCGCGCGATCTTCAACTATGCCGTCACACAGAGCGCAATTGATCGCATTGACGAGACGGTGCGTCGGATTCGCGATAATGGGAACGTCCTCACGTTCAACCTCTATACCGATTATCGGAGCGACGGTACGCCACACCATTCGACCGACCAGCCTCTTCTTGACGAGTTGCTTCGTGTGGCAGACAGCTATCCAGATGCCGTAATTGCGCACCCGTACTACCTTCGTGCGCTAGTTACCGGCGAGACTTCCTTCGGAGGCTTTAGTTATGACGTCTGCCCGAGTGTCAGCTGGGACCATCCAGTGCATGCCGAGCGCCGCGCTAACGGCAATCCCACGCTGCCGCTGTTCAATGTTTATGGCGCTGATCTCGCAACACTTCAGTTCTGCTGTACCTCAGGACACTGCGACGGTTGCCGTGACAGTCAGGCGGTGCAGACCTGGCTCCTCATGGCGGCCCGATCGTTCTTACACTCTCAGACAGGGCTGCGGACCTGGATCGAACTCGCAGAAACCTATTGGCGCCAGTTCTTGTGGTCGCCGTATCGTACCTAGTGATGTAGGTCAGCGGCAAGATATCGGCGCCGGCGCGAGCCATTCGTAGATTCGGGGCGTGACGGCGTGGCGGTGCCCGACTTGGACCGCAGGACTCGAATTCGCATTCGGTGTGGCAGCCGACACTGTGCGCTGATCGAGATGGGCAGGCACGGGTCCTCCGCAATGGAGGAGGGGCGCCATCGCGCGCGGTAGCCGCGGCGCGTCTTGCGTGCACTGAATTCCGCCTGAGCCGCCAGCGCGCGGAGGGAAACCGCATCTGCGCGTCACTCCGGATGTCCCGATGCGGTCCCCACCGCCGGACGGAGCCACCCACTCGCCGGCGAACAGCGTCGGGCTGACCGTAAGCGCATAGAACCTTGCCATGTTTCAGCGTGGCATCGCAGCGCTCAAAGTAAGCCCTCCCGTAGAGGGGCGGCGGCAGTTAAGCGACTGCTTCTGTCATTGCATCCTCGCGGTTCTGTTGATCTTTCCTGCGGCCGCTACGGGGCCTCTGGCGGTAGGCTTGATAAGTATACAAGGATACGTATACTTGTATAGTGAAACGCGACGTCAAGCCGTTAGTCTGGATGGGCTCCAGCCGAGAGGATCTGAAAGGCTTCCCGGAGCAGGTTCGCCGGGATATCGGCCAGGCGCTCTACACGGCGCAGCAGGGCAAAACCGATCCGGCCGCAAAGCCGCTGAAGGGCTTTGGCGGTGCGAACGTGATGGAGATCGTCGACCGGCATGCCACGAACACGTACCGGGCGGTCTACACGGTGAAATTCGCCGGCAAGATATATGTCCTTCACGCCTTTCAGAAGAAGTCGAAGAAGGGCATAGCGACGCCGCAGAAGGACGTGGAACTCATCCGGCAGCGGCTGGCCGCCGCCGAGCGGCACCACAAGGAAAGGCAGAACTGACTATGAAAAAGGCAAAGAAGATCTGGGCGGAGGAGGGAAGCGGCAACGTCTTCGCCGATCTCGATCTGCCGCAGGCCGAGCAGGAGCTGCTCAGAGCGCGCCTGACGCTTGAGATCTACAAGATCATCAAGGAGCGCGGCTGGACACAAGCGAAGGCCGGCGCCGTTCTGGGCATTAGGCAGCCGCATGTTTCCGCCCTGATGCGGAACCGGGCAGGAATGTTCTCGGTCGAGCGGCTGATGGAGTTTCTAACCGAGCTCGGCCAGGACGTCGAGATCACCCTGCGGCCCACGCCCAAGCCGCACGGCAAGATGTCAGTCGTCGTGACGGCGTAGTCGCGCCGCCAGCTGCCTCCTGAGCGACATAAGCCATCGGCAAGCCCCCGAGAGAGACGCTCAGTGCGCGGATGAGCCGTATTCGGAAGACGAATACGAAGCCCGAGATGGTCGTCCGCCGCCTGGCGCACGGCATGGGCTTCCGCTTCCGGCTTCACCGCCGCCATTCATACATCGCGGAAGCCTTCAAAACGCCGTTCCAGGTGTTCGTGCTCATCCATGCCGTTCGCACCCCTGACTAAAACGACAATCGTTACGCCGGCGGCAGTGTCGTGATGGAAGCACCCTGAAGTGGTTTCGCGGGCTGTTGGCCGATGCGACAGCAACGATCGGCTCCGCCTACTTCCTCTTGCCCGTCGCCAACGCCGACGGAGGAGCGCCTATTGAGCAGTATCGTGAACGCGTCTACGCCTACGAGCTATACCACCAGCTTCGAAAGCGGTGGCCTGACTGTCCTTTCTCGTTAGAGGCGGCGAGGTCGACAAGCGCGGACATCCGGTCATCCGCGGCGAGTACCTCGACAATGCGAAGCCCGATTTACTGGTCCATGTTCCTGGCGACATGGGTCGCAACCTTGGCTGTTATCGAAATCAAGCCGATCAAACCGGAACCGCCAGTCGGCGAGCATGAAGCATTCTGGCGGGATCTGCTAAAGCTGAATTGCGTTTCGCAACATCGGATACGAGGCCGCGTTCATGCTGGTTTTCGGTGAGCCGATTGATCGGATGATCGACTGCGGTGCGGAGTTGCGGAAAGCAGAAAGCCCCATCGATCTCATCGAGCTCTGGCACCACGAGGCGCCCGGTGAACCTGCGCGACCGCTAGCCTGGCGATAGCGGAATACTCTAGGCGACCTGCTCTCGCCTCATGCACCTGGCCGAACGCGAGTTGATCGAATTCGCGAGCTGCGTCAGCACGGCTGAGATGCATTACCGGGCCGACCGCCGCGACAAAGCCATCCCGTCGGGTCTCGATGCCCCGCGTGCAAGGCTCCAGACGAGATCGACATTTGCGCCGCCGTCTGGATTCAGGGTGTCGAGCGACGGGACGGACGTCACCGCGGCCGTGAATGGCGATCACGAATGGGACGACGACAGCCCGGCGGCGTGCGGTGCCTGCGGGCACCGTGAAGAGCTTCACGGCGGAGCGGCGCTAGTAAGGAAACGGCGCGGGGCTTCGGGGCGCCCTGCGCCGCTTTCATGGTCTTTGAGGGAGCAGGCCCACGCGGTATTTGGCCGGCGGGGACGTTCACGCCCTGGCAAGACGTGCCGGCCCTGGCTGATGCAGCCAGTTGGGGGTCCGCGTCATTCCCAGCCGGGTTGTATCAGAGAGCCCCCGAGCCCTCAGCACCGATCCCGGCCGCCGGTCCTTGTCTTAATGCCGACGACGTGACGGGCAGCGCTCCGGGAGACCACGGTCCCGGTGCTCCGAGCGCACGCCGCTACCCGTTCCTACTCCTGCGCCTGCCGCAAAAGCTTGGTCAAGGCTGCGCGCGTCGGTCCATCGTGATCAGCCAGATCGGAGCATCGTGATCACCAGGATCGGTCCATCGTGATCAAGAAAATCGGCATCGTGATCACCGGGATCGGGGCATCGTGATCAGGGCGATGGCCGCAGCATAGCGACGCCGGGACCGTCGGCCGGACCGTCCGCCCCCGAAAGGGGGATGGATGGCCACCGAGCGACTGTCCATGCGCCAGACACGGGAGATCCTGCGACAGAAGTGGGGCCTCGGGCGCACCCACCGCCAGGTGGCGCAGAGCCTGGGGATCAGTGGCGGCGCCGTCGGCACCACGGTGCTGCGCGCCCGCGCCGCGGGGCTCGATTGGGCGCAGGTCGATGCCCTCAGCGACGAGGCGCTGCAGGCGCGTGTATACGGGCCTGCGACGCCGCCCACGCACCATCGCGCCGTCCCTGACGGCGCCTACCTGCATGCCGAGCGGCGCAAGCCGGGCGTCACGCTCGAGCTCCTCCACCTCGAATACCTGGAGCAGCATCCCGACGGCTACCGCTACACGCAGTTCTGCGAGGTGTATCGCCGCTGGCTCAAGCGCCGGGGCTTGTCGATGCGCCAGCTCCATCGCGCCGGCGAGAAGTGCTTCGTCGACTATGCCGGCCAGAAGCCGAGCCTCATCGAGCCGACGACCGGGGAGCGGATCACCGTCGAGCTCTTCGTCGCCGTCCTCGGCGCGTCGAACTATACCTACGCCGAAGCCACGCTCACGCAGCAAGTACCCGACTGGATCGCCAGCCATCAGCGCGCCTTCGCCTTCTTCGGCGGCGTCACCACCGCGCTCGTCTGCGATCAGCTCAAGAGCGGGGTCGTCATCCCGTGCCGCTACGAGCCCGGCCTGCAGCGCACCTACGAGGAATTCGCCCAGCACTACGGCACGGTGATTCTGCCCGCCCGGCCGGCGAAAGCGCGCGACAAGGCGAAGGTCGAAGTGGCGGTCCAGGTCGCGGAGCGCTGGATCCTCGCCCGCCTCCGTCACGAGACCTTCTTCGCCCTCGCTGCGCTCAACGCGCGGATCGCCGAGCTCCTCACGGATCTCAACGCGCGACCGATGCGCCTCTATCGCACCAGTCGGCGCGAGCTGTTCGAACGCCTGGACCACCCAGCCCTCCGCCCGTTACCGGCGGAGGCCTTCGTGTACGGCGAGTGGAAGACCGCGCGGGTCAACGTCGACTATCACATCGAACTCCACGGCCATTACTACTCCGTCCCGTACGCCCTCGTCCACGAGGCCGTCGACGTGCGCGCCAGCGTGGGCACCGTCGAAGTCTTCCATCGCGGCCAGCGGGTCGCCGCCCATCGGCGCAGCGATGTCCGCGGCCGCCACACCACGGAGGCCGCCCACATGCCCAAGGCGCATCAGCGCCATCTGGAATGGACGCCCTCGCGCCTCATCGAGTGGGCACAGTCGATCGGCCCGCAGACCGCCGCCCTCGTCGCCGCCATCCTCGCCGACCGGCCCCATCCGGAGCAGGGCTATCGCTCGTGCCTCGGCATCCTGCGCTTGGCCAAACGCTACGGCGCTGCCCGCGTGGAAGCCGCGTGCGCCCGCGCCGGCACGGTCGCCGCGCGGCTCCTATCGCCACGTCGATTCGATCCTCAAGCACGGGCTTGATCAGGTCCCGCTGTCCCCGCCCGCACAGACCGTCGCGCGGCCCCTCGTCCACGAACATGTCCGTGGCCCGCAGTACTACCTGTGAAGGAGAACATCCCGATGCTGACGGCTCCGACCGTAGAGAAACTTCAGCACTTGAAGCTCGACGCCATGGCCCACGCGTGGAGCGAGCAGCAGCAGCACGCCGAGATGACGAGCCTCGCTTTCGACGAGCGCTTCGGCCTCCTCGTCGACGCCGAGTGGCTCGCGCGCGAGAACAAGCGCCTCGTCCGCGCCCTCAAGGAGGCCAAGCTGAAATTCCCGCACGCCTGCCTCGAGGCCATCGACTATCCTGCCCGGCGCGAACTGGACAAGGCCGTCATCCGGCAGCTCGCCACCTGCCGGTGGGTGCAGGAACATCAGAACGTCATCATCGTCGGCGCCACCGGCGTCGGGAAGAGTTTCATCGGCTGCGCTCTCGCCGCCCAGGCCTGCCGCAGAGGCTTCCGCGCGTACTATCGCCGTGCGCCGCGGCTCTGGCATGACCTGACTCTCGCGCGCGCCGATGGCACCTACGTCCGCGTGCTCGGCAAACTCGCCCGCGTCGACGTCCTGCTGATCGACGATTGGGGCTTGGCGCCGCTGGCGGACCAGGAGCGCCGCGACGTCCTCGAGATCCTCGAGGACCGGTACGGCGAGCGCTCGACCATCATCACGAGCCAACTGCCGCCGGCGCAGTGGCACGACTACCTCGCCGATGCGACGCTCGCCGACGCGATCTGCGACCGCGTCCTGCACAACGCGCACCGGATCGTGCTAAAAGGACCCTCGCGAAGAAAGGAGACCAAGCTCGAGAGCTGACCGACGGCCCAGCGTCGCTACGCTCCGATCATGATCCACCGATCTTGCTGATCATGATCGTCCGATCTAAGTGATCACGATGACCGAAATGCGCAGTCAAGGCGACCTCCCTTCTGCTCTCAGCTATGGAAACGGTACCACAGCGTCCAGCCGCCGCCCTCCGCCGGCACCATCTGCTTGTGGCCGTCACGCTTGTTCCGCGGGAAATCCAGCCGCATGTCCCGCTCGTCTTGCTGAGCCTTCGTGGCGAGTCCCATCTCCGCGGCTTCGCGCAGGAAAACCTTCCACGCCGCCAGCTTCGTCGCGCCCCACACTTGATCCCTGATGCCGGCCACACGCCACCTCGCCGCCTAATCGCGCCGCAACCAGCATAGCGGCCGTGGTGCGCGCCGCTGTCGAGCCGCCAGGCTCAGCCACCGCGCCTTCGGTGGGTTGGGCTTTCCAGTGCTCCACGCTTCTGCAGTCCGGTTTCATCTCCTCCTTTCGTTGGGTCACTGTCGCTGCTCGCCTAACTGCGGCACGCCGCGCGTTCAACGGCTGGCCCGCTCCATTCGCCCTGCGTCGCCTTAAGACCAACACAGGCTCCGCAGGGCTCCCGTGTGGCCGTTTCCCCTTCGGGTGAACGAGCGGCGTGAACGGCTCGCTGTCTCCGCGAAGTGACCGCAAACGAAAGGAGACAGACGATGAAAACCTCCGCCGCCACGCCGCGAGCTGACCTGTACACGCGAGTCACCGAGCGCGTCATTGCCGACCTGGAAGCGGGCGTCCGACCATGGAGCAAGCCTTGGGACGCTCGGAATACGCACGGCGCCGGCCTCCCCATCCGGCACAACGGCCTCCCATATCGAGGCGTTAACGTCCTGATCCTCTGGGGCGAAGCCCTCGACAAAGGCTACAGCTCCCCCATGTGGATGACCTTCAAGCAGGCACTTGCCCTTGGCGCATCCATTCGGAAGGGAGAGCACGGTTCCATGGTCGTGTACGCCGACCGATTCACGCGGATCGCAACCGATGCGAACGGTAACGAAGTCGAGCGTGAGTTCCCATTCCTCAAGGCCTATACGGTGTTCAATGTCGCGCAGATCAACGGCCTGTCGCCGCAGTACTACGCGAGCCCTGAACGGTCCGCGGACAATCTCCGCCTCATAGAAGCAGCCGAACGCTTTTTCGCCGCGACCGCGGCCGTCATCCGACACGGCGGCGACGCCGCGTACTACGCTCCCGGACCCGATGTCATTCAGCTCCCTTCGCCACAGGCCTTCCGCGATGCTGAAAGCTACGCCGCAACCAAGGCGCACGAGCTCACTCACTGGACGTCGCATCCTCACCGGCTTGCTCGCGATTTTGGCGCGAAGCATTTCGGCGACACCGGGTACGCGCGCGAAGAACTGGTCGCTGAGATGGCGCCGCTTTCTTGTGCGCTCAGCTTCAGATCACTGTGGAGCCGCGCGAGGACCACGCCGCCTACATCGCCCACTGGCTGAAGCTGTTGCGTGAAGACAAGCGCGCGATATTCTCGGCCGCGGCATACGCACAGCGGGCTGTGGACTTTCTTCATGGTCTGCAGCCTGTCGAGGTCGAGAGCGCGCTCGCTATTGCGGAGCACGCCCCGTGAGGGCCTCCGCCTTCAGCGTCTTCCACAGCGCTCAGTCTGCTTAGAACCCAATGATGATCGACAGCCGCGGTGCCAAACACCGCGCCAGGTGCATACTGCCGCTCCTGTCACGGGTTTGTAGGAACAGCCCCGCGGCTGAGCACCAATCGCGAATGACTCCGACCTTGGACTTTTCTGGCTGGACCCTCGGGCAGGGGTGAGAGGGCCAGCCAGAAAAGTTTGATGGGGCTGCTCTGGGCTGGGCGCGGAGCGGCGGGTCGGCGGCGGCTGGTCGCCGGTCACGGTGTTGCCCAGAATGCGCGCAGCGGTGGTGCCCTTTCGCAACGCCGCGCGGTCGGAGGATCGGTGATGGTCAACCGTATCGTGCTCGTAGGCAACCTCGGTGGTGATCCAGAAGTCAGGACGTTCGGCGATCAACAGAAAGTGACTCGGCTTTCAATCGCGACGCACGAGCTGGTCACGAAACGAAGCGGTGAGCGAGAGCGGCAAACCGAATGGCACCAGGTCGTGGCGTGGTCGGCGTTGGGCGAGCGGGCCGCGAAGCACCTGCGCAAGGGCAAGACCGTCCTCATCGAAGGCCGGCTTCAAACCCGCGTGTGGGCCGATGCGCGCGGCAATAAGCACATCACCGCGGAGGTGCGAGCCGATCGGATCGTATTTCTGGGACGGAGCAACGGCGGCCGAGGTGGTCCGGAGGAAGCCACCAGCGGCGTCGAAGCGCAGTCGCTGGGCGAGGTTCGAACGTCATGACAGCGCTGCGCTATCGGCTCAAGCTCGCGACGTGGACGGTCGTGCGGGAATGCGGTGCTCCGTCTCCGCGGACCCTCAGCACGCCGGCCGTGGTGGCAGAGCTCGCCCGGGATCTCTTGGAGGAGCACGACGACGACAAGGAGCATTTCTGGGCGATCCTCCTGAACGCCCAGAATCACTATCTCCTTCACACCGAGGTATCTGTCGGAACACAGTCCGCGTCCCTGGTGCACCCGCGAGAGGTCCTCGGCCCGGCGCTCCGGGAAGGAGCCGCGAGTGTGATCCTGATTCACAACCACCCCAGCGGTGATCCGACGCCATCGCGTGAGGACTTACGGTTGACGAGACAACTCAGGGATGCCGCAGCACTCCTAGACCTGAATCTTCACGATCACATCATCATCGGAAACGGCACTGAGTCGTGGGTGTCGATGGCGGAGCGCGGTCTCATCTAGGGGCGTGACCGTATGCGACGGGGTGTCCGGTCGGGATGTGTCTCCGGCCGGGCACGACGTCGGCACCGACACGCTGCTGACTAACTCCGGCACGCTGCAACTCGCAACTCCGCGTTGCGCGTTGCCGCATCACCGACACTCGGGCCGCCGGGCTCGCGATCGGTGACTTACTGAGTCCGTCAGAACTTAGCTCGCACTTCACGCTGTGGCACTGGATTTGGAATGCGACGCGTTTCCAGTGAGTCGCATGACGAAAGACTTGAACCCGTACGTCGAAGCCCGGCGCGAATGGAACGATCGGTATCTCGATTTGGTCCGCGCGCGTCGCTGGTGGCAGCTCGCAGCATTCGCTGAGCTCGCCCTCGTCGGTGGGCTCGGCGCCGGCCTCGCCGCGCTAAGCCTGCAGCACAAGACGGTGCCTTACGTGGTCGAGGTCGACGCGCTCGGCGCCGCGGTCGCCGTGAAGCCCGTCGAGGCCGCGGGCCGGCCCACCGACGAGCGCATCGTTCGGTACCAACTGGCCGCGTTCGTTCGAGGCGCTCGAGCCGTCATGACCGATCGCGCTGCCATGAAGCGAGGCCTCGACCAGGTCTACGCCTACGCCCGGGGCTCGGCGCGGAGCTTTCTCGACGACCACTACCGCGCCAACAACCCCTTCGACATCGCCAAGACGTACACCGTGCTGCCCGCCGTCATCAGTCTCCTGCAGGTATCGGAACGCTCGTGGCAGGTGCGCTGGAGCGAGGAGCAGCGCGGCCTCGACGGGACGCTTCTCGGTAAGAGCACGTGGGAGGCGGTCCTGGCGGTCGAGACCGTGCCTCCGACGACGCCGGAGTCGATTCAGCTGAACCCATTCGGACTGTATGTGACGGAGATCCGATGGACCAAGCAGCTCTGAGCCGAATCGCACGCGCCGGCGCTCGGGCGGCCCTCGGGGCCGCCCTCGCGCTCCTCATCGGCTGTGCCACTCAGACGATGACGCAACCGATCGATGAGGACCTCGTCAAGGCGACGCCCGTACAGGAAAAGTCGGAGCCCCAGCCGCCTTCGTCGGTCGCTGAGCTGATCGCCCCGGACGACCCCGAAGTTCAAGCCGGGATGCGCGCGTGGAAGGCAGGCGAGTCGGCTCCGATCATCCGGACCACCGAGTTCATTCAGTACCCCTACGGGCTCACCGAAGCGATCGTCGTGTGTGAGCCGCTGCGCGTCTGCGACGTCGAGCTGGAGGCCGGTGAGGAGATCCAGAACGTCTCCATCGGAGACTCGACCC
>Ga0207684_10003454_pt1 | contig 15413 bp, 15 predicted proteins | sample KBSK5501metaG_FD_184342 | JGI IMG/M metagenome (GOLD analysis project Ga0207684, IMG submission 184342) | Corn, switchgrass and miscanthus rhizosphere microbial communities from Kellogg Biological Station, Michigan, USA - KBS K5-50-1 metaG... | ecosystem: Host-associated > Plants > Roots >...
CGGCGGGACGACCCAGCGGGCACGCCTGATGTGTCTGCCCGCGACCGGGCGGTCAGCCCGTTCTACTGGACGCTGGCGGAGTTCTGCGCCGACGAGTTGCTGCCGTTCGTGTTCGCTGATGCCGAGGACGAGCGGGCCCAGTACACGATGCTGGTCGCCCAGGTCGCTGCCCGGCTCCGCCGCGACACGGTCCCGGCGGGGGACGACGGGGCGGTCCGGGTCCGTGACGTTGACCCGGCCAACGACAAGATCATCCGCACCTTCGGCGACCTGATCACCTTGCTGGAAGCCGAGCTCGGCGATGACGGCACGCGCGGGTCCTGGGTGGCCGGGAGCACCGTGACCGGCAGCATCAATGCGCTGCTGCGCAGGCTGCGGTCCGCGGTCCGGCCCTTGTCCGCGGTCATCCGCGGCGACCTGGCCCATCGTGGTGAGCGTTCGATCACGACATCGAGGGCGCAAGTGACCGTGGTCGACCTGCATAACCTGCCGGACCGGGCGCAGCGGTTCGTCGTCGGGGTCACCTTGCGGGGCGAGTTCGCCCGCAAGGAACGGCAAGGCACGGCGCGCCCGCTGATGTTCGTGATGCTGGATGAGCTGAATAAGTACGCGCCGCGTGAAGGTGACAGCCCGATCAAGCAGATCCTGCTCGACGTCGCCGAACGCGGCCGGTCACTCGGGGTCATCCTGATCGGGGCGCAGCAGACCGCCAGCGAAGTTGAGCGGCGAATCCTGTCGAACTGCGCGATCCGCGTCGCCGGCCGGCTCGACGCCGCGGAAGCCGAACGCCCGGAGTACGGGTACCTGCCGTCAGCTCAGCGGCAGCGCGCGACCTTGGCCAAACCTGGCACGATGTTCATCGCCCAGCCCGACATCCCGGTACCGCTGGCCGTCGATTTCCCGTTCCCCGCCTGGGCGACCCGCCCCAGCGAAAAAGGTGAATGGGCCGGCCACGACACCGGTCCCGCACGGCCTGCTGATCCGTTCGCCACAATCCCCGGCGCTGACGACGACCCGCCACCGTTTTAAGGCACGGCCGCCCTCTCAGATCTGAGAGAGAAGAATTCGGATGAAGATCCTGCATACCAGCGACTGGCACGTCGGGAAGGTTCTCAAGGGCCGGGACCGATACGACGAACATGTGGCCGTGCTCCGCAGCATTGTGCGGACCGCCCGCGACGAGGACGTGGACGTGGTGCTGGTCGCCGGGGATCTCTTCGAGACTGCGGCGCCCACCGCGAAGGCGCAGGGGCTGGTGATGCGCAGCCTGCTGGCCCTGCGCGAGGGCGGCCGGCAAGTTGTGGTGATCGCCGGGAACCATGACAACCAGGCGCTGCTGGATGCGGTGTACCGGCCGGTGCTCGCTGAGCTGGGATTGCACGTGCTGGGCATCCCGAAACGGCCAGACTCTGGAGGCCTGGTGAGCCTGAGTACCGGCGATGGGGAGATGATCAACGTCGCGGCGCTGCCGTTCCTGTCCCACCGTTACGCCGTGCGCGCTGCCGAGGTCATGCTGCATGAGACCGCTGAGCACACCCTCGACTACGCCCGCCGCGTCGCCAAGATCGTGGCGCTCCTCACCCAAGGGTTCACCCCCGACGCGGTCAACGTGGTCATGGCGCACGCGACGCTGCTCGGCGGGCGCCGCGGCGGCGGCGAGCGTGATGTGCAGACCACCCTGGACTATGAGCTGTCGGCGAGCATGTTCCCGGCAACCGCGCACTATGTCGCCCTCGGGCACCTGCACCGCCAGCAAGAGATCCCCGGGCCCTGCCCCATCTTCTACTCGGGCTCCCCGCTGGCCATCGACTTCGGTGAGGAAGCGAACGAATCAGTAGTACTGATCGTCACCGCAGCCCCTGGCATTCGCGCCGACGTCACGCCCGTGCCGGTCATTGGGGGCCGCCGGCTCCGCACGCTGCGCGGCACGCTGGATGAGGTCATCGCCGAAGGCGAGCAGGCAGGCGACGCGTACCTGAGGGTCGTGCTCGCTGAGCCCGGCCGCGCGGGGCTCGGGGACCTGGTCCGGGGGAAACTGCCCAACGCGCTGGAGGTGATGCTCGACGACGAGCACCGCCCGCGGCCGGGCACCCGCGGCGGTGACAAGCCAAGCCGGGTCGGCCGCAGCCCACTGCAGCTGTTCGGCGACTACCTCGGCGAGCAGAACATTGAGGACCCAAGGATCGCGCGCATGTTCGCCGATCTGCTGGACGAACTTACCGGCGCACGCGATGATTCGGCCGACCTTGCCCCCGCGGCCCCCGGGGAGGCGTGATGCGACCCGTGCGGCTGCTTCTCGATGGTTTCGGTTCCTACCGCCAGGTTGCGGAGGCTGACTTCTCCGACGTCGATTTCTTCGCGCTGGTCGGGCCGACCGGGTCGGGGAAGAGCACGCTCATCGACGGCTTGTGCTTCGCGCTCTATGGCACCGTCCCCCGGTGGGGGAAAGAGAACGCCATCGCCGACGCGCTCGCCCCCGCAGCCAACGCGTGCCGTGTCTGCCTGGTGTTCGAGGCGGCCGGGAAGCGCTACGCCGCCGTCCGGGCACTGACCCGCGACAAGAAGGGACTGGTGCACACGAAGGAGGCCCGGCTGGAGCTGCTCGACCCAGCCATCCCGCCCGGTGCGCCCATCGCCGACCTGCTGGGGGCGAGTATCGAGCAAATCGCCGAAGGCCCGGACCTGGTCACGTCCCGGGTGGAGGACCTGCTCGGGCTCAGCTACCGGCACTTCACCCAGTCAGTTCTGCTGCCCCAGGGCCGGTTCTCGGAGTTCCTGCACGCGAAGGCCGGCGCCCGCCAGGACCTGCTGGTGCAGCTGCTGGCCTTCGGCGTCTACGAGAGGATCGGACAGCGGGCCCGCGAACGCGCCAAGCTGGCCGCCGAACACATGCGGAACGCGCAGCGGGAACGTGGGGAGCTTGGCGCCGCGACCGAAGAAGCCGAAACTATGGCCGCCGCCCGTCTCGAGGCGCTGACCAGCCTCGCCCGCACCGTTGACAACAAGCTGGCCGCCCTGGCCCAGCTCAAGGTACAGGCCGAACAAGCAGCCCAACAGGCCCGCGCAGTCCGCGAGGAAGCTGGTTTGCTCTCCGCCCTCCGGACCCCGGCCGAGGTCCCGGGTCTCGCCCAGCGGATCGCCGAGGCAGACGATCTCATCACCGAACGCAGAAAGCGACGGCATGACGCGGAGCTACTCGAAACGGCAGCGGAACGGGCCCAGGACGCGTTGCCCGACAAGATGCGGATGGAGACGTTCGGCAAAGCGCATGAGGAACGCCGCGAGCTGACCGCCCAGCTGAAAGAACAGGAGCAGGAACTCGCCGCCAGGCAAGCCGCGGAGAACACGCAAGCGGAAAAACTACAAGCAGCTGAACGAGACCATAACCGGGTCAGGGATGCTTTCGCCGGCGCCGGGAGGGCGCATGCCGCTATCGCCCTCGCCGAGGACCTGCACGTCGGTGACGACTGCCCAGTGTGCCTCCAGCCAGTCGCCTCTCTCCCGCATCACCTTGTTCCCGCCGACCTCGACGAAGCCAGGGCAGCAGTCACCGGAGCCGAGACGGAACTCAGCCGAGCACGGTCCGCTCACGGAAGGTCGGCTATGGCCGCGGCAGTGGCCAGCAGGGTTTCCGAGGCTACTCAGCTGCAGTTGGACAAGGTCTCGGCCACCCTGGCCGATGCCCCCAGCGAAGCCGACGTCACCCAGTCGCTGGAGGCGATCGCTCAGGCGGATGAGACGTTCCGCCAGGCACGCAAAGAAGCGGCAGCGCGGCGAGCGGACCTGTCCGCAGCGGACAAGGGCCGCTCGTCCCTGGCCGGAGAGGAGCAGAAGGCGTGGGCCCAGCTGCATAGGTCCCGCGATTCCGTGGTCTTCCTCGGCGCCCCGGCAGTCGAAGACGCCGGTCTCGCCGCAGCGTGGGAAACGCTGACCACCTGGGCCAGAGCGCAGCACGCCGACCGCGCCACGCGTCAGCCCGAACTGGACGAAAACGCGTCGACCCTCCAGCACGATGTGCGTGGCGACATGGCCGCGGTCATCGCGCTCCTGACCGAGCACGACATCACCGATGTCGCCGACCCTGCGCGCGCCCCGGCCGCCGTGGCCGCGCACACGATACGAGCCGAGAACGAGCTGAAGGCAGTCCGCCAGGACCGCAAGAAGGCAGCGAAACTGGATGACCAGATCCGCGACCGTCGCGAGGAGGAGCAGGTCGCGACGATGCTCGGCCAGCTGCTGCGGGCGAGTTCCTTCGAGCGCTGGTTGTGCAGCGAGGCACTCGACTCGCTGGTGACTGAGGCGTCGGAGACGCTCATGGAACTGTCCGGCGGCCAGTACCAGCTCGACCGGGACGACCGGAACGACCTGGTCGTCATCGATTACCAGGACGCCGGCGCCCGCCGCCCCGTGAACACACTGTCCGGTGGGGAGACATTCCAGGCGTCGCTGGCGCTGGCCCTCGCGCTGTCACGCCAGGTCGTGGGGCTCTCCGCCGGGATGCGCGACCTGAACTCCATGTTCCTCGACGAAGGATTCGGCACTCTCGACGAGGCCACCCTGGAAACCGTTGGCACAACACTGGAACGGCTCTCCGCCGACTCAGACAGAATGATCGGCATCATCACCCATGTCACCGCCCTGGCCGAACGTGCCCCCGTCCGCTTCATCGTCAGCCACACTGGCGCGACGTCAACGCTGCGCAAGGAACGCGTATGACCACCGGGACCGCGACGGCTCCTGTCGCTTTCACGGTCGATCCCTGGGATCCCGGGTACGGGCTGGCATTCAGCGAGGACCTGGACGGCGGCGCCCTGGAGGAGTCGAGCGCGGAACTCAACCTGGACCTGGAAATACCAGCCGCCCAGTGGCACGCCATCAACCCCGACCCAGTACCTCCATTGCCCAAGACGGTGCTGTTCCTGGATGGTGTGCGCCGCATTGATGCACGAGTGTGGGTACACGGCGGTGGCCCGCAACCCGGCCCCGGGATAGCCGCGTCATTCGCGGCCGGACTCGTGTCCTGTGACGGCGCGGCACGCATCGCCAATGTAACTGTCGAGCGCGGTATGTTCACCGCCGCTGCTAAGGCAACCGACATCAATACCCGCCATGCTCGCTACCCCGCCCGGCTCGCCGGCAGTGGAGGACCCGAGCAGCTCTCTCTCGCGCTACAGCAACGCCTCACTGAAGCGGAAGTACAGCTCGCGCTCATCTTCCGCGCACAGAACCCAGCCGGAGACGACCTGCTTGTCGTTGACGGGCCCCTCCGCGGCCGTACCCACCTCGACCGCACCGTCGGCTACATCAAAACCCACCACGCGTCTTACCTGCCCAGCGAGCAGGCCGCCACCGTCGCGGCTCTCATGCCTGGGCAGCGGACCCCAGCCTTCACGATGGGTACCTCATGGCGGCGTAACTCCTGGTACCTCCAGCTACCCGGAACACCCGGCGTCCCCTGGTCTGGCATCGTCCGCCTCGAATGCTCAGCCGACCTGCCCCCCGCCGAAGTCATCCGGCTAGCCGACCTGACCACCCGGCTGCTCCCCCCATTGGCCAGCACCCCGCACAAAGACCCCCGCGCCCCCCAGAACCTGGTGCCCATCGGCGGCCTCGAACGCGAGCTACGGCACCGCCTCGGCGACCAGCAGGTGCTGTACCGGGCGCTGCGCGCCGCGGCGATGTCGTCTCGCGGCGATGCCGGGGAGGCAGGCTGACACCTGCCTGCCTCCCTGGCAATCAGCGTCCCAGCACGCAGGGAACGACCGCACCAGAGGAACAGACATCAGTTCCCAGCGCCTCCGAACGCCATGTGTCCGTACCGACGGGCGAAGACCGGGTGGTGCACCCGGTCTTCCTGGCTTCTCAGGCAGCTGGCGCGTCAGGCCGTACAGTACTCCCGGACAGCCGGGGCGCCACGCGGCCAGCAGCTCAGGTGGTCCCGCTAACGATGAATGTCCCGGCCATGCCTTTCTGGGCATGCCCGGGGACCGGGCAGAGATAGTGGTAGGTCCCCGGCGTGCTGGCGGTGAAGGTGAGCGTGCCGGCGTGCATGCCCGCGGATGTGGGGTTGCCGAGGAACCACAGCGCCGAGCCGGGGAACGCAGGTCTGGCGGTCATCATCGGCATCCACGAGGACCTGGCAGGGCTGGCGGTGACGACCAGGCCGTGCGCGGTGTCCGGGTCAGCATTGACGACCTCGATGCTGACGCGGGCGCCGGCCGTCACGACGATCGCCGGGTTGACTATGCCCGCGACGCGGAAGGTCTCATCGGGACCCCCCGCCGGGCTGGCGACGACGGTCAGCCGCACAGTCGTGCCGGAGAAGGTGATCCGGTTACCGGCGCGGCTGGCCGTGCCGCCAGCGGGGATCTGGCTGCCGAGCCGGGTGGCCTGGGCCGGGCTCACCCGGGGACCGGGGGCGTTCGCGAACAGCGTGCCCATGATCTTGCCCGGGTCTCGGGATGTGCCCATCATGAAGCCGGGCAAGGCGTTGCCCCGCATCCAGGCCGGGGCGGCCAGGCCGCCCATCATCCAGCGGTAGCCCGTGCCGCCCATCATCCAGCCGTAGGACGTCCCGTCCATCATCGAGCCGGACGAGCCGGGGTACAGGCGCCTCATCATCGACCGGTAATACGAGTACGCGGAATCACCGGGCGTGGCTGCCGCAGCATGCGTGGCAGCCGCAGCGGGTGCCTTCGCGGTGGAGCCGCAGGCGCTGATCGCCGCCCCGGCCCCGAGTCCTGCCGCGGTGATGGCGGCGGTGCCGATCACCGCGGCAAGCCGGATGTGCTTCATGGAATCCTCCGTTAGGTCGGATGCTGCCGGTAGTTGCTCAGGCTGTGCGTCATGGGCACTCAGGCTGAGCGTCGCCCGGCTGGCTCAGCATGCTCGGCTGGCTCGGCTGTCCTCGGCTGGGGGACGGTGGCGGGGGTAACAGCTGCCGTCTGGCCGGGAACCGGGGCGGCCGTGACCGGCTGCCCGGAGCCGGGGCGGCGGACCTCGGCGACCTTCCACCACCAGGAGATCTTCTTCTCGAGGTAGTAGTCAACGCTGTAGCGGGCGGGGCCGGCGTATGCGCTCAGCGCCAGCAGGCCCAGGAAGAACACGGCGTAGATGACCGCGGTGCCGATGTCGGAGGAACCGGAAGTATACGGCCCGCCGAACCCCTCTGCCGTAGCCCAGATCAGCACGCTGAAGCCCGCCGCGGAGATGTAGGTGAGCTTGCGGGCGAACCCGGCGATCACCGCCACCGCGATGAGCGTCTCAACGGCCGCCACCAGGTAGGCGAAGAAGACCGCCCGGGGGTGCTGCAGGTTGATCCAGAAGTCGAACCAGCCCTTGAGCCAGCCGGGCTGGCCCTGCGCCTGGCCCATGATCATGCCCATGTAGCCCGACCGGAACCCCGGCAGCCACTTGAGCACGGCGTCGATCAGCCAGATGACCCCGAAGCTGACCCGCAGGGCGTCCTTCGGCCACGCCGGGATGCACCTCCCGGTCGCGTCTGCTGTGCCTGCCATCATGACCCTCCTTAATCGGGCGAGACCATCATTTGCCTCGCTGACCCTCAGAGTCCGCCGGGCATACGGGTGGGGGGCAGGGCCAATTGCCACCTGGGCCCGGGCCGTCCGTCACGTCCCGGAAGGACTGATGGCGCTACCCCCCACGGGTAGCGCGGCCAAGGCTGGGGGAAGTGGCCCGGGAAGGCCGGGCCGGGAGGAGATGGTCGTGATGATGTTCGGATACGGCGGCGGCTGGCCGTTCTGGGAGGTCGGCCTCATGTGGATCGGGATGATCGCGTTCTGGGGGCTGCTGATCTGGGCCGTCTACGCCCTGGTGGTGAACGCCACGCGCAAGCCCGATCGCGACCGGGACCCGCAGGCCGGCAGCGCGGCCCGGATCCTCGACGAGCGGCTCGCGCGGGGCGAGATCGACGCCGAGGAGTACCGGCGGCTGCGGGACCTGATCAGTTCCGGCCGCAGTGACAGTCCCGCCAGCGCAGGCGGCGGGCGATGACTGTGCTGACCGCCTCCCGCCCCGGCCCGGGCTCCGCACCCGGGCTGGCCGGGGACGGCGGCCCGCCCGCGGTGATCCCCGGCGAGCGCCCCCGCCGCGGGTACGCCTCCGGCAAGGCGGACTACCTGTCCCGGCTCCGGAAGATCGAGGGTCAGGTGCGGGGCCTGCAGAAGATGGTCGAGGCCGACACGTACTGCCCCGCCGTGGTGATCCAGGTCGCCTCGGTCACCCGGGCGCTGCAGGAGGTAGCTGTCGGGCTGCTCACCGACCACCTGCATCACTGCGTGGTGAACGCGGTACACGCCTCGGAGGACGGCGGCCAGGCCAGCCTGGGCGAGGTGGCGAGCACGATCCGCCAGGTGATCCGGCTCTGAGAACCCAGGCCCATCCGCTCTAGGGCAGGCGCAGGAACGGGTCGCGGGGGCGGTGCAGGAGACCTATGCGCATCCGCCTGATCCCCGCCCCGCCGACAGACCCAGCCATCCGGGCCGCCCTCGCTTACAACGGCATCGGCATCCCGGTCGCCGCCGGCGTCCTCTACCCGTTCCTGGGCATCCGGCTGTCCCCGGTCATCGCCGCCGCCATGGCGCTGTCCTCGCTTTCGGTTGTCATCAACGCCAGCCGGCTACGCCGCTGGCACCCTGCCGCGCTGCTGCCCGCCAGCGAGAACCCCGGTGAGCCGCAGGTCGAATCCCCGCAGGCCGTGGCACTGGCACCACACCTGGCCTGCCAGAATCCACCCACGGGACAGTAGCCGCCCGCGTCGGCGGTAGCGCCCTCGTCACCGACCCGGAGCGTTAGCTTGGTGGCGGCTCGCCGACCGGAACTATCCGTACCCCCAGCGGCACGAGGGACACAGGGATGATCTTGAAGCTGGCGAGCCCCAGCGGGATGCCGATGATCGTCACGCACAGCAGGATCCCGGTCACCAGGTGGCCGATCGCCAGCTCCCAGCCAAACAGGATGATCCAGATGATGTTGCCGATCAGGGAGCCGACGCCCATCCCCCCTTCGCGCGGGGCGATGGCCCGGCCGAACGGCCACAGCACGTAGTTGGATATCCGGAACGCGGCAATCCCGAACGGGATCGTGACGACCAGGAAGAACAGGGCGAAGCAGAGCAGCCCGGCCAGCGCGTAGGCGATAGCCATCCAGATGCCGCAGAGTACGAGCCAGATCAGGTTAAGGATGGTTCTCATCGCGCCGCCCCCTGAGCTTGTCCGGCCCGATTGCCCGCTGGTCCAGGTTATCAATAGGTGACTGGTACCGGCGGCTGCGGGGAGAGGGCCCGCATGTCGGAGCCGGGGAGCGCCTGCAGTCCGATTTGCGACGAACGCGAATGCTGCTGGTGCCGATGCGAGAGCGAGTTCTCACGCGGGCCCCCCGGATAACTGCCAGCCGACGCCGGTACTGCACGGCCGTCCGCGGCTCCCACGAGCCGGACAACCGGACAACGGGGAAGACGCTCCCGCCAGGCCCCCGACCTGCTGACGTAAGAGCCGTCCGACAACAAGCTGACGCCGCCGGGCGGGCGGTTCCGGTCTCTGCCTTGTTCAGAATGGGCGAACGCCGCATGTTCTTGCGGAGTGGCCCAACAAGCGAGGGAACAGCGGCCTGTGACAGCATCCACGTACTGGGTGATCAGTTCAAATGCCGGAGTGTCATCGGCATGCGGTGGCCGGGTGACGCGCTGCATAACGAGCTTCTCGCCACACGCACCGAACGATGCGCGGAGCTATATGTACGGCCAGACAACACCACCGCCTACCGTGCGTACCTGAAGTGGGGCTGGCGCAGAGTCGGAGAGACGCGGCCGGACATGCCGGATGCGCCGCTGTTCGACGTGCTCATACTGCCGCTGCACATCGCCTGATAAATAGCGCAGCCAGGTCGGGCCGGCTTCGGTTCGACCGCGCGATCTCCCGCATTAGGCGTCCCCGCGCACGGTGGGGCTGTAGTCAATGACGTCCTCCGGCGGATCCGGCTTTGGCTAAGTTCTGTGTCCCGACCACATCTTGCCCTCTGTGGCGCGCTGGCCACTAGCTGTGATTGCACATTGTCATCGGGAACCAATGGCGAAATTTAGCGATGGCGTCCACGATGTTTTCCACCCGGGGTTTTTGGCGTGTCCTTTGGGTTCGTGGGAACTGGGGCGGATTATCTGCTTACGCCGCGCGGTGGCCTGCCGGGAGTCGTGGCGGCGAGGCGTTATGAGGAAAGGATTTTGATGGTTGAGACCGATGGGCCGTTAACCGAGTGGGGGCCGGATTCGCGCGTGCCGCCGGGCCGGGGGTGAGCTGTCTTGGCGCACAGCGCTGCGGCGGGAATGCGTGCCGAACACCGGCCGGTCCCGCCCGCTCCCCCGCCGCCCGGGCCGGGTGAGGCGGGCCAGTGGCCGCTGCGGAGCTTCCTCGAACTCGGTGCGCTGTCCGGGGCCGTTCCGTGCGCGAGGCTGCACGCCAGGCAGCTGATGTGGGAGTGGGGGCTGACGGGGTTGTGCGACGACGTCGCGATCTTGGTGTCGGAACTGGTTACCAACTCGGTGGCCGCGTCCCAGTCCGTGGCGCGGGGCCTTCCGGTGCGGCTGTGGCTGCTGTCTGACAGGGCGCTTGTGCTGATCGTGGTCTGGGATAGTTGCCCGCAGCCGCCGGTCCGCATCGACGCCAGCGGCGGCGAGGAAAACGGCCGGGGGCTGCTGCTCGTGGAAACCATCAGTGACCAGTGGGGGTCGTGCCCTACGCCGGCGACCGGCGGGAAAGCGGTGTGGGCGTTAACGGCGGCGGGGTCGTGACTGGCACGGGTGAGCCGGTGCCTGGTTCCGGTCTGGTGCCTGGCCGGGGGCTGGGCATGCGAACCGTAGGCCGTCTGGTGCCCGGTCTCGGGCCGCTGGAGTCGGCGATCATGAACGCCGTCTGGGCCTCCCGGCGGCCGCTCACCGTCAGCGATGCTCGCAAGCGCCTGGACTACCGCGCCGGGCACGGCGGCGAACCGTCGTACTCCACTGTCATGACCGTGATGAACATCTTGTGGTGGCTGCTGTTCGGTATCAAGAGCCCGCTGCTGAACTACATCATGGTGGCGAGTGTGGCCATCCTGATAGGCGCCAGCCTGGTGCTGATCCTCTTGCTGGAGTATCCGTTCAGCGGCACCGTCGCGGTCCGGCCGACGCCGTTCGAGCGCGTGGCGGCGGACCTGCGTTCGGCAAGTGTAACCAGCACCAGCCGATCCGGGGCGATACCTTCCGGCTTCACGTCTGGGCCAGGCCGAATAGCAAGCTTGCGAGGAGCAGGAGGCTTCCCACGATGAGGACCAGTCGGGTGGCCCAGGCCTGACGCAAGGCGGCCTCCCTCAGACCATGTCGAAGCGCTCGGTGCTGACCTGCCGGAACGGTACTCCCACCTCGGTCAGCGCTTCCTCCATGGCGTCCATCATGGCGGAGGACCCGCAGATGAGGTACTCGTAGCGGCGGTACTGCGGGGGGAGGTGACGTCGCAGTATGTCTGGCGTGATGCGGCCAGATTCGCCCGTCCAGCTTTCCGGCGGCTGCCCGAGCACGTGGATGACCTGAAGATGGGGCATGGTTTCGCTCAGCTCCGCCAGCTCTTCCCGGAGCACCACGTCGTCCCAGGTCGCGCTGGCGTAGAACAGCGTGACTGGCCGGACGTCCTCGCGCTCCCGCATGGTCAGCACCATGCTGTACAGCGGGGTCACGCCGACGCCGCCGGCGATGAACACATATCCCGGTGCCTGGCGCCGGTCCATCGAGAAAACTCCGTGCGGGCCGTCGAGATAAACGCGAGTTCCTGGCGTCACGTCGGGCACTGTCTGGGTGAAATCTCCGGCCGCTTTGATGGTCATGGCGACTGGTCCGCCGGGTGGAGTGTCGGCGGCGGAGGAGAATGAGAAGGGATGCTGGGTAATGGCGAACGGCGACCGGCCGACGGCGATCCACCCGAACTGTCCGGGGTCGAACCGGAACCCTTCGTGGCCGACCGGCTCGATCACCAGCGTGCTCGTGCCGCCGCGCTCGGCATCCACCCGCACCACGCGCCACGGGCGCCGCAGCCTGATCAGCGGGCTGACGAGGCGGATCCACACGAGCAGGAAGATGAGCCCGCCGATGTAGCCGTCATAGACCACATGACGAAGCAGGCCCGTGACGTAGTAGCCGACCAGGCTGGCGTGCAGCAGCGCAAAAAGCACGACGATGACGGCAAGGAGTCCGTGCGTCGCGTGCCACAACTCGTAGCCGAGGTGAAGGGCGCGCCGCCACACGGAAAGCCCGACGAGCACGAGAAGAGCGATGACGCTCGTGAATGCGAAGCGGGCCCGCCACGGTGCCGTCAGCAGATTCAGCAGGGCAAGGTACTTGGAGTCGGCAACGAACAGCAAGACTGGGTGCGCCAGGGCGAACGCCAGTCCGACGAACGTAATCTGCACGTGATACTGCAGCAGCGCATCGATTCCGAACGGCGCGGCGACTACCTTGAAGCGCGCGATCAGCGCGAACTGCAGCGCCAGGATCGATAGACCCACGAAGCCAAGCGCCACCGAGAATTCAACGAGAAACGGGCGGCCTGGTGGCCTGTTCTGGCCCAATGCCAGTACGAGCGGTGCCAGGCAGAAGAATAGGTAGAGGAACACCCAGGCCAGCCCGCTCAGCGCGTTCTTCATTGCGTGATCACGTCGATGGGCCCGGGGCCGCGACTCTGCCCATCGGGCGGGAACTACGGATTCCTGGCCGAATGCCGTTCTCGGGCAGCATTACCTGCGCGCCCGCCGGTCCTCCGCCCGTCCTGAGGAGTCTCATCTCGCGTCCGGCCTCCAGGTTCAGCGCGTCGGCGGGCCGCGCCTCATGTCCATGATCCGCTCTAAGACCACGGGCGGATTGTCGGGCCAATGGGCATTCCGTGGCGGACCGTCACCGACACGTCGATCCACCCTTCGCCTCCCGCACTGGTCATGCCCACTCAGCCGGAGAGACCATTCGAATGGAACTCGCGGGAAACCTCGATCGGGCTGATCGAGCACGGGGTCCGTGCTCGACAAGCTATCAGCAGGCGGGCATCGTCGACGTGACGCCGCCGAGCAGACTACGCCTTGAGGAGCTTGGCCTTCTGGGCGGCGAACCCCTCGTGTCATCGGCGTGCGGTGGCCGGGTGATGACACATTGGAATTGTCGGCTGACGGCCTGCGTGCTTAGCCTGGCAGCCACCGGTGAGGAGGCTGATCATGGCGCAGGCGCGGCTGTGCCCGGCATGCCGCAAAACCAGGCTGTCCCGGTACAACCCCGAACCGCTGTGCGCGCCGTGCACGCGCGCCGCCCGGACGGCCGGGTGGCCCGGGGGGATCTCACCCCCGGGCTCCCACAGACTCCGTACGTGACGGTCTCCCGTCATACGGCTCTTCTCATCTGATCCGTCAGAACTCGGTCATCCAGGACCAGTGGGCGAAGAGGGCGGGCTGCCTGTGCAGCAGCCCATTCCACCACCGTTTGGCCCGTTTGAATGCCCGCAGCCGCCTGAACTTCCGCCGCGCCCAGCGCATCAGGTAGGTGTTGATGCGCCGCAGGAGGCCGTGCAACTCGGTCCGGTAGAACTTGCCGTAGTAGGTCATCCAGCCACGGATGACTGGGTTCATCCACTGGGCGAGCTCCCCGATGTCCGAGGTGGTGCGCAGGTTGATCCGCCAGCGGCGGACCTCGCTCCCCATCTCCTTGAGAGCGTCCCTGCTGACCGCTGGGAGGAACGCGCTGAACATGCTCTGCCCGTCGCGGGTCGGAGCTTTCCTGGCGCGGAAGGTGTACCCCAGGAAGGTGAACGACGTGTTCTCGCAGTCGAGCCGCCGTTTCCTGTCCTTGCAGTACACGATCTTGGTCTTCGCCGGGTGCAGTTCCAGCCCGACGCTTTCCATCCTCTCCGCCAGCGCGGCCAGGACCAGCCTGGCCTGCCGTTCGGTCGCGCAGTGCACCACGGCGTCGTCGGCATAGCGCTCGAACTCCACGGCCGGGAACTCACGCTCCAGCCAGGAATCGAACGCGTAGTGCATGAACAGGTTCGCCAGGACGGGTGATACCGCTGATCCCTGGGGGGTTCCGCGGTCCCGCACAGCCAGCCTGCCGTCAGGCATGAGGATCGGCGCTTTCAGCCACCGTTTCACATACAGCACCACCCACCGCTGATCGCGGGTGGTGTTGGCCTCCACCGCCTTCACCATCAGGTCGTGATCGACGGAGTCGAAGAATTTCCGGACATCAAGATCGATTACCCAGTCTTTCCTCCAGCACCGCTCGCGGCATTTCGCCACCGCGTCCAGCGCGCTCCGCCGCGGCCGGTACCCGTAGGAGTCGCGGTGAAAGATCGACTCCGTGCGGGGTTGCAGCGCCAGCGCGGCCACCGTCTGCGCGACCCGGTCAGCCACGGTAGGCACGCCGAGAATTCTCGTGCCTCCCGAAGCCTTAGGTATTTCCACAGCCCGCACCGGAGGCGGAAAATAGGTCCCCGAGGACATCCGGTTCCAGATCTTATAAAGGTTGTTCTTCAGATCGGACTCGAAGTCCTCGATGGACTGCCCGTCCACCCCGGCGGCACCCTTGTTCGCCTTGACTTGCTGATAAGCCTCCCACACCAGCTGCTTCAGTATCTTGAACGGTTTCCCTTCCGGACCTGGCATGCCCACTCGTCTCCTCCCAGAACATCGCCTGGTTGCTCGCGCGAACAAACCACAGATGAGCCGGCCCCTTCGCTCCGCCCCCATTACAGGGGCCTCGCCGCTACTACGAGCCGGTCCGCCAGCGCGCGCCGCGCCGGTACTCAGCACCTCGCGGTTTCAGCCGCTGCGGTGCGCTCCCTCTCGCCCCGGCACCCAGCGCCGGGAGCATTATCGGCACGCGCCTTCCCACGTTCCGCGCAGAAGCCGCAGACCAGGCTCACGCCACCTCCATGCCGGGCACCGCCTGGCCAGTAAACGGGCACCCGCCAGGCTCATCCCGGGACCGCATTGACGCCCCGGTTCCGATGCCGTTTCCTAAGATCTCGACACGTCAGCAGTGGTTCACTCGCGTTCGTCTTCCTGGTCCCTATCTGACGGCTCTTACACCGCCTTTTCCTCAACGCTCAGCACGACAGTCTTCAGCTAACGCACCTTGAGGTGATTTGACGCCTCCCCCCGCAGGGCGGCGCCGAAGGGCCACAAAACCTTCATCTCCTGCGCAGCAACACGTCAAGAACGTCGCTACCTACCTTGCAAACGACTCCTTTCCGCGCGCGTGGCGGGGACTGTAATTTCAACGGTGTAACTCCTGACAAACGAGGAGACACCAGTGACAGACGTGACGAACAGTGAGAGCCAGGGCGCGACGGAGCTGCCGGCTGCCGATGAGCAGCTGCTGCGTGAGCTGA
>Ga0207684_10003459_pt1 | contig 15401 bp, 16 predicted proteins | sample KBSK5501metaG_FD_184342 | JGI IMG/M metagenome (GOLD analysis project Ga0207684, IMG submission 184342) | Corn, switchgrass and miscanthus rhizosphere microbial communities from Kellogg Biological Station, Michigan, USA - KBS K5-50-1 metaG... | ecosystem: Host-associated > Plants > Roots >...
TTCAAACGACCTAGGCCAAAGCCGATGTGTGTCCACCGGCCCGGAAACGATCTTTTAGCCACCAGCGTAGCCGCCCAAAGCTCTTCTCGGAGTCATAAAATCTCGAACTGGGGATAGGATCTAAGTCACATCATTCATTTTTCCGCATCCTGCTAGGTCGGAAACCTCAGAATTTGCTTCCGTGCTGACTGCTTCACCTAGCCGCACCAGCACACCCGCATTTTTGGCTGCACGTCTGACATATTCCACCGTGGCAAGCAGGCGCTCACGTTGAACCTCGCGAAAGACCTTCGGAGTCAAGTTCGCTCTAAGAAATCGCTCTTCTGATGGATCTATGAGATTTAAGAAGGCTGGTAGATCTATGGGTTCGGTCAAGCGCGGAAGCTCATTTAGACTGCTAATCTGGGCGGTATTTCCGTGAACTGTTCGAAATAATATACGCAGCAGAGCGATCGAAGCGAATATGACTATCGTGACGGTCATCTCCGCAACAGGTTCAGAAGGGCCTGGTTCCAGGATTCCAGGTCCCACGTCGGAATGTGAGGACTGAGTTTACGAAGTATGGGCTCGCGCGCATATAAACTGACCAGCCAGACAAGGACGGCGCAGTTGTACCCGGCGCTTGAGATGAACGAGAGGATTTCGTGGCTAGTCATGCCGAACTGAACCCGAAGACTGTAGGCGGCGAGATTGACGCTCGTGAAGATGCCAAATCCCAAAGCAATGCCAAAACTCGGTTGACGCCACCGCAGGCCTAGAGCGGAGGTCAAGACAAAAAGAAGGAATAGCAGGCCCCCTTGTACGATCTGGAGGCTTCGCTCCATGGCAAAGAAAGCCGCAAGGACCAAGTCAGAATCAGAACTGCTAGTCAAAGCCGCAAGCAGCACCGCAATTAAGAGGAGGATGACGGCAGCCCACCGTAGCAGTGCGGATGCCAGATGGGTGATCCCCGCATAGGGTCGAAAGGTGTGAAAAAAGAGCTCACTAATTACTCCCAGCTGGAGCACTGCCTCCACCGCGTTCAAACCGAAGTACGCTTGGCTATAAGCACCCCGCGAGCTCCAGTGGTAACAATAGAAGAGCGCTAAAAATCTCAACAGTTGTTCGATGGTATACGCAAAAAAAAGCGGGTAGTCGCGATAGAGCTGCCGAGTCCACATACGGTATCCGATTGCGCTTTGCAACACAGGGAGCGGGACCCAAAGCATGTATTCAAATATGCGTAACATTGTGGACTGACCGCCGAAGAATAGCAGGTTGGCGGTCAGCCCACCAAGTGGGTTATTTACAGGCAGCGGGTGAACACGTCGGCCAAGGGCCGCCACCATCGGCCCACACGCGGGTTGGAGCCGATAAGCATACGAGAGTTGCGGTAAGCATTAGAATTTGAAGCAGTTTTTTCACGATAGCTCTCCTGCGGCCAAGATTGGCTCGCGCACTGAGAGGCTACCGACGCTGACTAGAAAGGATAAAAACTCCTGGTTTTTGTTACGTGTTCGGAAAACGGAACAGAAATGACTTTGTGGCTTGCCAAAGAAGACTTTGCATTTATGCGTGTCGTCACAGACGTAATGGACGTGGAATTAAAGCGATCGCTTCAACCCGGACATAAGCCATAGTCACATCTTGCTATCGAGCCAGGTTTGCAGACTCCTATGAGCTGGTTCCGGCAGTTCCAGGAATCGCAATCCAGCTCGTCCTTTAGTGTCGGCCCAAACCACTTCTGCATCGGCCCGGAGCCCGACGGCATTGGGCAATACGAACTTGAGACGAAATCTCTCAGCGAGACGAATCTCCTCCAGTGTCCGAATCGCCAAGCCCCCTATGCTGATATTGGTGGTCTTGGCCCTCAATTCCCTGCTTTCACCAGCGAGATAAATAGATACTTCGAGATTGCATCGGAAGCAGAGGCGGTATTCGCGGATCAGCAGACCTGTGGCGGCATATAGCACGCGCCTGGCCTGCTCTGCTACCACTGGTTTGACTATCATGAACTTTGCTCCGGCTGGCAAGCCATCGCGGGCATCTACTTCGGGTACGACGGCAAAAAGGACGGCTGTGCGATTCGATGGATATGAATTAATGTCCTTCAGCACGGTATCCGCACCGTTCAGTTCGCAGTCAATAATGATCGCCTCGAATTTTCGCTCGCCTAGCAGCCGGGCGGCCCTTGATACGTCGGTCACGACTTCTGTATCGATCCTCATGCCGCCAAGTAGACTTGGAAGTATGCTCTGGACTTCCTTGTCTTGAGATAATAGAAGGGCGGTCGCGTTCATATTTTTCTTTATCGCAGAGCTCTCATTGACTACACGATTCACCGAACAAACCAATGGCGGGAAGTCTCATGATCGTGCGTCTGGGCAAACCATAATTTCGCGGTCCGACCTGAATGTTCTTCTTGGAGAGAGTGAACAAAACAACGATTCTGTTCCCGTTCCAAAAACCGAACAGCGAGGGAAGGGTGTCAGTGCAAACCAGGTTCGAGGTTCAACGTCTATTCAATAACCAAGTGTATTGGGAACGCTGGAAACTAGACTGAACGGCCCGGTGAAAGCAGCCGGTTGCGGTGGCAACGCCGCAGAGGTTCCTGGAACGTCAAAAATTTTTGGCCGGGAGTTAGGTGCGGCTCACCACGTCGCCCTTGAGGGCACTTTTTGATGCCAAGGAGATAACGAGGACTGGTGATCCAAAACCTGGGAATTGCACGAAAGAGAAGATAACGATCACACTCCGCGCGACGAAAAGGTGCGTGTCTATACCGGAAATGCCCTCGACCTAACGGGCGAGCGCCGCCGCACCGACTATCGGCTCGACACAAATCGGCAGACGATTAACGAATCTTTCGAGATCAGAATCCGCAATCACAAGAAACAGCCAGTGGACGTTCGTGTGGTAGAGCACCTATACCGTTGGATTATTTGGGACACCTCGGCAAAGTCCGATCCGTACCGAAAGGCAGACAGCAAGACCATCGAGTTTTCAGTAACCGTTCCGCCGGATGGAGAGAAGGCATACGGGGCATTACACATGGTGAAACGGCGCGACCATAAACCAGGGTAGATCCTGAGCTCTTGATACGAATGTGGGGCATGGGCACCGACGCAAGCAGAACCTGAGCTACATGAAACAAAGACATCGGATCGCGGCAATAAGGTTGGCCAAACCCAGAAACAACCACAAGGTGGAGAGAATGTCTTCTGTTTGAGTGAGCACGTGGGGGAGTGCTTTGGCCAAAATGATCCAGATCGAGAATATCGCCCAGAATCCCCAGAACAGAGGCGGCACCCTTGCCAAGAGGGGACCTGTTTCTCGGAATCGCAATAAAACGAACGATGGTATCGAGAGCAGCACAAGAATCAAACCCAGACGGAAAGTCCGGTAAATCTTGTCATTGAGGCCGAAGTCTTTCAGACCGCTGCCCATTATCCAATCCGTTAAGACAGTGAGTCGACACGATGTTTCGCCTTGCCGAGGAGCGATAACGCGGATTATGCCGACTTATCGATCGTGGACTTCGGCTTCTTGTTCTCAATGAGTTGCTCTATCGTCGCAATCATTTTTTGCACTTCTGGATCGCCTGGATCACCTTTAGCTTCTAATGCTGCTTTGGCGCCCTCAGCATCGAGCTTCCTAAATGATGGCAACGTATAAAACTTCCTTCGAACCTTCCGTTTTTTGGGCATACATGAAGTTAGCGCATAGTCAAATACTTTCTGCGTCACCTCGTTTTGGTTCCGAAAACAGGAACTATCGGGTTGAGATGTCAAACCTGTCGACGATAGCGCGGTGTCGGCATGCCAGGAAGGCCTCCGTGTCTCCCACATCTGCCACGCGAGGCCTCCGGTACAAAGTGAAGGAGCGTCATGGTGCAATAAACGAGGTTGTGGGACCGACAACGCTTGTTCTTGTTCTGATTTCAGAACACGCTTAAAAGAGAAAAGAACCCTACCGGATCAGTTGAGGCCCGGGTCAGAGGTCCTTGCGGTTCTTTGGCGCAAGGCACACTTTTTGGCACAGGGGCCTCCGACAGGTGTGGTGTTTTCAGACGTATTAATAAAGGAGGGACTGAGAGGATTTCAGTCAAGAACCAGAGGTACTGCTTATGTAATTGAACGGATTGTTCGGGTCTAGCAGACGATTTTTGAACTTTCCTCCAATGAACTGGGAGACAGAGTTGGGTACAATTCTGGTTCGTATGGCGGGCTATGAGGCGCAATGGCGAAATCGAAAACGAGCGAGTTCGGGTCGGGCTCTGCTTTCAGTGTCAGCATGCGCGAGTTGTCGAGTCCGACCGACATTCTCGATTCCACCTCTGCCAACTCTCGATGAGTGACCCGAGATTCCCCAAGTATCCTAGGCTGCCTGTCATCCGGTGCGCTGGCCACGTGCCGAAGGGTGGTAACTTCGAGGACAAAACAAATCCCAAGCCGACAGCTTAGCTGCAACATCTTGGAGCAAGCATCTGGCAGGTACGTATATATTGAGCTCTCAATCACTTTGAGATCGGTCCGTGCCAGCAATCGAAGCGTTATTCTACCCGTGATGCGCATCCCTTCTGATTGGCGGCACAGGTTTTATCGGGCCGTACGTAGCGAGAGAACTTCACGACCGCGGCCACGACGTGACGCTTTTCCATCGTGGCCAGCACGAGTCAGTCTTGCTGACTGGGCTCCGCCACTTCAGAAGCGCGGAAGCCGCTATGCCGGTTTTGAACTTCCCGCTAGATCTGGTGCGCGCCGAGTCTGAAGTCGTCATTCACATGATCCCCATGGGAGAGGCTGATGCTCAGGCTGCTGTACGTGCGTTTGCGGGTCGCACTGAACGCCTTGTGGCGTTGAGTAGCGGCGATGTGTACAGAGCGTACGGCCGCTTTACGGGACTTGAACCCGGACAAGTGGAGGAGGGCTTGCTAACCAAGATTCCCCACTTCGGAATACGTTTTACCCGTACCGCGCGCAAGCGAAGTCCCGTGATGAGTTGAATTACTCTTACGAAAAAATTCTTGTCGAGCGTCACGTACTCGAACAAGCTCAGCTGCCCGGAACCATTCTTCGCTTGCCCAAGGTCTACGGCCCTGGCGGCAATGCGAATCTTGCGACGATCTATGGATACCGTGATCGGCTTGGATGGCGATGGACTCATGGATATGTAGAGAATGTTGCGGCCGCCATTGTGTTAGCGGCTCTTCATCCAGCGGCCGCTAACCGCGTCTACAACGTTGGAGAGGCTTACACGCCAACCATCGCGGAGCGTCTCCAAACTCTGCCTTCGTCAACGTTTCCCCGGATTGAGGCTGAAGGCTATGACTTCCGTAATAACATCGCATATGACACCATACGGATTCGAGAAGAACTAGCCTATGCGGAACCCGTGTCGTACGAGGAAGGTTTGAGGCGAACGCAGCAAGTAGGGCGAACAAATCCTGACGACTGACAAAGAACCGGACCGCCTTGCACACTTTCATGGCTGAAAGCCGGGGCGTTAGCGGCGGCCCTAAAGGTGATTCGCGTGGTACTCAGTTACTCACAGATACGGCGCGAAGGTGCGGGTTGACTTGGAAATCCTACGCCGGCGACAAACTCATTCCACTGAACACGGCGTTTGAGGGGAGACTTTACGAAGGCAGACTCAAAACGCGGGAAAGTGGAAACGCTATTCCGATACCGGAAGACGTAATACCGATCATCGAGGCTTGGCGCGAGGTCTGCGAGGACACCTCGCCCGATGCGCTGATGTTCCCGACATTCGGTAGCGGCTTACGCAAAGGCCAAGTGGTTCCGCGGCAGGGAAAGAATTTCCTTAAATGGAGAATCCATCCCATCGCCGACAAGCTGGGAATCCCGAGGAAGCTCGTAACCTTTCAAGTGATGCGCCGGACCCTCGGCACCGACATGCAGGCTCACGGGACGATGAAGGATGCGCAGCAAATCCTGAGGCACGCCAGCATCAGGACGACGGCTGAGATTTACATGCAGGAAATTCAGGCGAGTGTGCGGGCGGCGATCAACTCACGGACGCGAGCAATTTTCAGCCAGCGCAACCGTGATTTGACTCAGTTGGAGGACCCGGTTTTTTACCAGCGGAGACCGAATTCTTTGAAACCTCCGGACACAACGGTTCCAAACGGTTCCAAGTTCGCTGTGGGGGTATTTGCAAGTGCTTGAAAGAATGGCTCCTCAGGTAGGACTCGAACCTACAACCCTCCGGTTAACAGCCGGATGCTCTGCCATTGAGCTACTGAGGAGTGTAGCCGGAACATTCTTAAAAGGTTCCGGAGTTTACCGCTAATCATAATAACATCGCCATACTGCCGTGGGAAATTCAAGCGGCAAGGCATGATCGGGAACAATGATTGCCCAAAAGAAATTGCCAGTTCCCTTTTGAAGAACTGGCAACTGATCAGGGACCGTTTTTTTTGGCGTTCAGCTCACCGGTTGCTCGCTCAGCACTTTTTCTCGCTCTTCCTCGTAGTGCTTTTCTTCTCTCGGCGAAGTGGGTAGAGCCAATTCCAAGACCTCGCTGATTTCCTTCACGTAGTGAATGTTGAGGTGCTCCAATTGTTCGGGAGTAAGATCTTCTTCGACATTCATCTTGTTTTCTGCGGGCAAAATGACGTCCCGCACGCCAGCGCGTTTGGCAGCGAGGACTTTTTCCTTGACACCGCCGATGGGCAACACGTTGCCGCTAAGAGTTATTTCTCCGGTCATGGCGGTCAGCGGACGCACGGGGCGTCCCGTAAGTAACGAGACCAGTGCTGTAGCCATGGTGACTCCCGCGGACGGTCCGTCCTTGGGGATCGCTCCTGCCGGCACGTGAATGTGGATGTCATGTTCGGCGAAGAAATTTTCCTGGATGCCGAGCTGTGCCGCATTCGAGCGCACCCAGGTGAGCGCGGCTTGCATCGATTCCTGCATGACCTGGCCAATCTGTCCGGTCATGGTGAAGCCGCCCTTGCCCTTCATGGTATTTGCTTCCACGAAAAGCACGTCGCCACCAGAAGGCGTCCAGGCTAGACCGACGACGACGCCAGCACGCTTGGTGCGTTCTGCAATTTCGCCTTCGCTGCGAATCTTGATGCCACCGAGAAATTCCTGGACGACTTCTTTAGTTACCACCAGCTTTTCGCTTTTGCCTTCAGCAAGGCGGCGAGCTTGCTTGCGGCAGATAGTGCCAATGTTGCGCTCCAGATTGCGGACGCCCGCTTCGCGGGTGTAGTGCCGGATGACGTAACCCACGGACTCTTCCGGAAATTCGATCTGCTCCGGCGTGATGCCGTTCTCTTCAATCTGACGCGGAATCAAATACTGAAACGCAATGTGGACTTTCTCTTCCTCGGTATAGCCTTGCAATTCGATGATCTCCATGCGATCACGCAAGGGGTCGGCGATGGGATCAAGCATGTTCGCCGTCGTAATAAACAGCACCTTGGAAAGATCGAAGGTGACGTCCAAGTAGTTATCACGGAACGCGGCATTCTGCTCTGGATCAAGCGCTTCGAGCAGCGCCGAAGCCGGATCCCCGCGGAAGTCGCGGCCTACTTTATCGATTTCGTCGAGCATGAAGATTGGATCTTTGGTCTCGGCCCGCCGAATTCCCTGGATGATCTGCCCCGGCAAAGCGCCGATATAAGTGCGGCGGTGGCCACGGATCTCGGCCTCATCATGAACGCCGCCCAATGAGATGCGCACAAACTTTCGCCCCAGAGCACGCGCGATCGACTTGCCCAATGAAGTCTTGCCCACGCCCGGCGGTCCGACAAAGCACAGAATCGGGCCCTTCATTCCTGGCTTCAAACGGCGCACAGACAAATAATCCAGAATGCGATCTTTTACTTTCTGCAAATCATAGTGATCGGCGTCGAGGATCTCTTTGGCTTTGAGAATATCCACTTCGCCGCCTGAAGTTTTCGCCCAGGGCAATACCGCTAGCCACTCGATGTAGTTGCGGGTGACTGAATAATCGGCCGCCATCGGCGACATGCGCGAGAGCCGGCCAAGTTCTTTCAAGGCCTCTTTCTTGACATCGTCCGGCATTCCGGCGGACTCGATTTTCTGCCGCAACTCTTCGGTGTCGCGCTGGCCTTCATCCTGCTCGCCCAGTTCTTTCTGGATGGCCTTCATTTGCTCGCGCAAGTAGTACTCACGCTGCGTCTGTTGAACCCGATCTTGCACCTCGGATTGAATCTTGTTCCGCAGTTGCTGGACTTCGAGTTCCTTGGCCAGATGCTGATTAATTTTCTCCAGGCGGACGCGAACATCGGTGGTTTCCAGCGTGTCTTGTTTATCCGCAGTAGAGAGAGACGGTAACGAGGAAGCAATGAAATCCACTAGCCGTCCAGGTTCCTCGATATTCATTGCCACCGTGGAAAGCTCATCCGATAAAGTCGGAGAGCCGGCAACAATTTGCTGGAACAGAGTCAGAACATTGCGTTGCAGGGCTTCTACTTCAGAGCTCTTCGGCGGAATCGATTCCGGAACTGAATCCACTTTTGCTCGCATGAACGGCGTAAGCTGGGTGAACTCTGCCAAACGCACCCGCTCCAAGCCCTCTGCGAACACAAACAGGCTCTGGTTAGGCATTTTTACCACTTTGTGGACGACGGCGAGGGTTCCAACCGTATACAGATCACTGGCTTGAGGGGCGTCTACGCGAGCTTCGCGCTGCGCCACCACGACGATTGTCTTATCCTCGCCTAATGAATTAATTAACTGAACAGAACTTTCCCTGCCTACGGTTAGCGGCAGGACAGCGTGGGGAAACAAAACCGTGTCCCGCACTGGAAGGATGGGTAACGACCGCTCCGACTCCGGTTCCTGTTCCTTAGGCTTGGAGTTGCGCTCAGTACGCGCTTTCTCGACCATGATTCTCCTTGAGTGGGTTGTACTCAACCCTTGGATGAGTTTCAGCCGCAGAAAGATGCAACCCTAGAATCATTCAGAAGCTGTTGGATTCTAAACCCGGTCGACAAGCTTTGCACTACCCCAAAGGTACAGGTCACGATCGGGTTCCCGAAACCAGAGCTGCCGCCAGACGTGCTCAGGCAGACGGGTAAACTCCTAGCACTTTCACCAGATCGGCGACTTCGGCGAGATGGTGAAGAGCATTTCGGGCCGCTAGGTCGTCCCCGCGCAGGAAGTCGGCATAGAAAACATATTCCCATGGCCGGCCACGCATGGGCCGGGACTCAATCTTGCTTAAACTGATGTCCCGCAAGGCAAATACACTCAGAGCCTTAAACAATGCTCCGGGAATGTTTTGCAAGCTGAAAGCAATGGATGTTTTATTCGCCCCACGCAGCACGCGTCGCTTACTCCGGATTAAGAAGAAGCGGGTAAAGTTCCGCTTATCGTCTTCAATCCCGGCCGCAAGGATTCGGCCCTTGTAGGCCTTAACTGCTTGGCGCCCTGCGATCCCGGCTGCATCCCTCAGACGGTTCTCAACCACGTGTTTTACGCTGCCTGCGGTGTCATAGAACGGTACCGGCTCAACTTTGCGGTTTCGGCGGAAGAAGTCGCGGCACTGCTCGAGCGCGACCGGGTGCGAGTAGACGCGGCGGAGGTCTTCTCGCTTGACGCCTGGTAGAACGATCAAGTTGTGTACGATGCGCAGGCGGAACTCTCGTTCTATGAAAACCTTGCGCGTAAGTAACAGGTCGAAGTGTTCGGTCACTGAACCAGCTAAAGAATTTTCAATGGGAATGACGGCGGCATCGACTGAACCGCGCCCCACCCGATCAAACACTTCTGCGGAACGGGCGCACGGCACAATGGTGCATCCCGGCGCCATGCGGCGAGCCGCCTCGTGGCTGAACGATCCCGCTTCCCCTTGAATCGCGATCTTCATCACGGCAACTTAACTGGACTTTGCTTGCGGAAGCAAATCTTTTCGAAGAATGAGAGCGTCCACACCGTTGGAATAATAGTGTGGAACGGTTCTTTCCAAGAAATAACCATGACGCTTGTAGAAGGCCAAGGCTCCCAGGTTATCCACGGCAGTTTCCAGCCGCACGCCAGCGCATCGGACAGCGCGAAGTTGATCTTCCGCAGCAGCCAGCAGACCAGAACCGACCCCGAAACGCCTGCCAGCAGCTCTGACATCGATGGTGATGATGTGACCCATCCCACGGCGGTCAACTTCAGCAACAATGAAACCGACAATTCCTGGGCTCTGAGCTCCGCCCTTGGCATCCGCTGATTCAGCTATGATCGTCAACGAGCCGCTACGCCGGATATAGGCCGCGAGCTCCAATCGGCTATACGAGATCCCGGGCGAGAAGCATCTTTGATCGATGTCCCAAAGGATTTCGAAATCCTCGCGTTTGAATTCTCGCAGGATAAACTCCACGCCGACATTGTAGTAGAGGAGAATTGCACCAGGTTCGCAGCAGTTTGGGGTAGATCCGCTATAAAAGGGTCCAGAAGCTGGACGAAAGTGTTGCATGGCTGCACCCTGAACCGCGCCAAGTGCATCTCAGGGGTGTGTGGCGTCTGGTCCTCATCGACGCACTGACTACGGCTGTTCTGCTCAGCCTCTGGTACCTCTATTTTGCCCGATATAACCGCCGCAGAGGTGTTTTGGCTTTGCGCCGCGTAGGGGCAGCGTGCGACGGCCAAGGCCGGATTGTGGACGCCCGTTGGTTAGGAGCCTGCCGCCTGCAGGCGCGTCTGCATTTTGCAGCTCGGTGGTTTGAGGATGTTCACGTCACGGTTCGGCTGCTCCCGCGTCCCTTGCCCCTTCAGTGGCTGTCCAGTCTGTGGCGCAAGAACAAAGAGACGCTTACATTTGAAGCCGATCTGGATTACGCACCCAGCTTTCAACTGGAAGTTTTCCGACATCGGTGGCTCACTAATCAGCGGATCCGAGTAGCTGAAGGTTCCAGAGACTGGTCAATTTGCCGCCCTGGGCCAGTCGTGCTCACTACCCGCACGGATTGGACCCAGGAGCTTACACCGGTGGTGAATTCCCTCATCAATTCTCGAAAATCTGACTTGCTGAGTGTCCGCTTCGGCGCGGAGTCTCCCCACCTGGTAGCTACAGTTGCCCTGGAATCGCTTTCCGATGAGCAGGCTGCCGCGGGATTTCTCGGCATAATGCGCGAGTTGGCGGCAGGAGCTTCAACATTCCGACATAAAAGCTAGTGGTCAGCGGCCAGTGGTTCGAGTTCTTGGATGCGTATCAGGACATCGCTTCAGCGATGCCGTACCGTGACAACATTCGATGCGCCTTTAGGCGCTGGGTCACCCTCGGCGCCTAAAAGGCGCGAGGCAGCAGATACCTGGCGGCACGCCTGAAGGCGTGCCCTGACACGAATCTGTGTCTAACGGTTTTTCTGAAACCCTAACCACTAGCCACTAATCACTGTTCTCTGGTTCGGCTACGAAACGGTAGCCTACTCCGCGCACGGTTAGCAGATGGCCTGGGTGGGATGGATCATCTTCAATGTAACGCCGTAGCCGGACAATGAAGTTATCGATGGCACGCGTATCGGTATCTTCTTTCAATCCCCAAACCTGCTCAAGAATGGATTTGCGTGAGACCACCCGCCCGCTGTTGTGAATAAGATGTCGCAACAACTCCGCCTCCATCAGCGTGAGGTGGATGGTGTTCCCGTTGACTCGAAGCTCCAGTTTTCCGAAGTCAATGGTACGCCGGTTGAATGAGAACACTTCGTATTCGGTATAGGGTTTGCTCTTTGATGTTGCTGGCTCCGCTTGGCTGTCTCGCAGCCATTCGCGCCGCCGCAATAGTCCCTGCAAGCGGGCCAGCAGAATGGCAAGTTCAAACGGTTTAGGCAGATAATCGTCGGCGCCCGAGGCAAAACCCTTCAGCACATCTTCCGGACGGCCACGCGCGGTCAACATCAGGACGGGAACAAAATTCTTTGCGGCTCGCAACTCGGCGGCGACGGCGAAACCGTCCTTGCCGGGAAGCATGACATCGAGAACTACGGCGTCAATTTCTTTCTCCATCTCATTTTCAAGCCGGCCGTCCTTCCATTCGCCCAGCAGCAAGCTCAGGGCGCTTTCTCCGTCCCGAACAACCGTGACTGCGTGCCCCTCCGCCTCCAAATTGAAACGCAAACCATTAGCCAGATGGGCTTCGTCCTCGACGATGAGCACATGGCTCATGTTGCGCTCCTGGGCAATTCGAGGACAACGGTCGTGCCCCGGCCTTCACCTTCGCTCTTGGCAAAGACGCGGCCACCGTGCTTTCTGGCAATGGTCCGCACGATAAACAACCCCAGGCCGGTGCCTTTCACATGAGAAAGGGTGCGGTTCGGAACGCGATAGAAACGCTTGAAAATACGTTTTAATTCTTGAGCCGAAATTCCCACACCGTTATCCTGTACGCTGAGCGTGACGTGCTTGTCGTCGGGGGTTTCCAAACGCACGGCAATGTCCACTGCGGGCCCGGAATACTTGATCGCATTGTCGATTACATTGGAAACTGCAGTGCGTAGTTCTTCGCCATCGCCGACCACGCTGGTCCCGGCTCCGTTGTTAACCTCCTGTTCGTATCGCAATGCCTCAGGTTGAAGATGATGACTGGTGCGCGCGACATCCACACATTCTTGCACCAGGTCGCCAAAATTTAACGGCGCCCGATGGTTCCCCTTCTTATGGGTCGCCTGGCCGGCCTTTAAAACCTGTTCCACTGTGCCCAGCAAACGGTCGGTATCGTCCACCATCAGCCGGTAGAACTCGCGGCGCTGGGCCTCGTCTACATCACGCCGTTGCAGTGTTTGTAAATAAAGGCGGATCGAGGCGATTGGGGTTTTCAGTTCGTGGGTGACCGCGTTGATGAAGCTGTCATGCTGTTCGTTGCGCCGGATCTCGTAGACCAGAAAGCTGGTATTCACGATGAGACCTGCAATCAACACTGTGAACAGGATCACGCCCAGGAACAGCAGCACGCCCTCGCGCCAGTTAAGAATGATCCAGCCAACGTTCAGCCCTACGGCCAAGGTTACAAGGCAGACGCCAAGCACCACAAAAAAAGCGATGGCTTTGCGGCGGCTGGTGATGCGCATAGCAGGATTTTAACGCTATTGGAAGAAAAACCGCAGGAGAGAAGGCAGATACTTTGCCCGGAGCGATACAGCACGAGCCAGACCCATTACAAATTTGTGGACAGTAAAAGTGACGACGATCCTAAACCGAAACCAGCTCACGCCTCGCCGCAGATGAGCGTCCTTGCTCCTCACGCCGCTGCAGCTCGGAAAGTCTTACCCGGTACACGTGGCGCGCCAGTCCCAATTTCTTTAACGCCCAAATCCCGTACCAGTTCACGTCAACTTCGTACCATTTCAAGCCGTGGCGGGCTGAAACCGGATGAGCGTGATGATTGTTATGCCAGCCTTCGCCGAAGGTGAGGATGGCGACCCACCAGTTGTTGGTGGAGAGATCGCGGGTGACAAAGCGTCGAGAGCCCCAGGTGTGGGTTGCCGAGTTCACCAGCCAGGTGGCGTGCAGCCCGACTACTGTGCGCATGAAAATTCCCCACATCAGAAAGGGCAAGCCGCCAAGCGCCAGCAAAATTAATCCGAGGATAACAATGGGAACGTAGTGATACTTCGTAATCCACACGTGAAATTTGCTTTTCGCGAGATCGGGAACATAGCGCGCGAGCGTAGTCGTATCGTGATGCATGGACTTGCCCATCAGGATCCAGCCCATGTGCGCCCACCACTTGCCGTCAAGCGGGGTGTGCGGATCGCCTTCCTGATCAGAATGCTGATGATGAATGCGGTGCGTAGCGACCCAGAAAATGGGTCCGCCCTCGAGAGCAAGAGTCGCACACGTAGTCAAAACGTACTCCACCCACTTGGGCGTCCTATAGCCACGATGAGTGAGCAATCGGTGATAGCCCATGCCAATTCCCAGGCTTCCCGAAACCCACCACAAAAACATCGCGACAAACAAAGCTTTCCACGTGAAAAAGAACAGGGCTGCAATCGCGCCAACGTGAAACAGCGCCATAAAAGTTGCGGTCACCCAATTGATTTCATTGTCCGCGGCCGGCTTCCGATTTAGCGTCTCGAGTTCCATCGCAGTGTCCCCGTGGCTCATGTAGATAACTTATCAGTGCTTGGAAACGTCGTCTGTAATAGTTGTGTAATACGGGAGTGGATGGAAGTTACGAAGGTACAACAACGTGGGAGATGCCAGAATGGGCGGGCAATTCAGCTCAGGCCGTCGCGCCTTTCACTTCAACGCCGGCCCATTTTTCCAGTAACGTGAGAGTAGCGGCATAATCGAGGTCTTGGTAGCCGTCCTCACTCGCAACCTCGTAAACCTCTTCGACGATTTCGAGCGCCGGCAGTTTAACCCGAGCCTCTTTAGCAGCTTCCAGCGCAAGGTGGATATCCTTATGCATCAGGCGGAGGGGGAAATTCGCCGTGAAGTCACGTTTCAGGACAAAGGGCGCCTTGTAGTCCACCACGCCCGAGCGGACCATCGAAGCCTGGATCAGGGGGAGCATGGTCTCAGCATCCACTCCCAGCTTGGTGGCTAGCGTCAGGGCCTCGGCAAAGCCTTCATAGATGATTGCAATTTGGAGATTCATGGCCAGCTTGGCGGCTTGGCCTTTGCCAGTTTCGCCCATGCGAAAGATCTGCTTGCCCATGGCAGTAAATAACGGTTTCAAGGTTTCGATAACTGCCTCATCTCCGCCCACGATGAAAATGAGAGTTCCACTTTCCGCCCCTACTTTGGAACCGGTGACTGGCGCATCTACGTACTGAACTCCGCGGGAACGCACACGCTCGGCGAATTTACGGGTCGCGGAAGGGGAGATCGTGCTTGAATCGACAATCGTCATGCCTTGCGTTAGCGATTGTTCGACGCCCTGCGATCCGAAAAGCACACTTTCGACCGCTTTCGTATCTGAAACCGACATCCAGACCACTTCCGCGCCATTGGCGGCTTCTGCAGGAGATGAAGCGCTGCGCGCTCCTTCCACTTCCTTCCCTGGGGTGCGATTCCAAACTGTGACTTCGTGACCGGCCTTAACCAAATTCGCTGCCATCGGCCGACCCATGATTCCTAACCCTAAAAAAGCGACGCGCATCCGGCTACTCTCCTGAAGATTCACCCCAAAAGGGCTTCAAGGATTAGAACTGACGCCATGCGACTGGTCAAGTAATGCTCGACAGATTGTTTTAGAATGAGGTACAACTCTGCTGCGGCAAAGAACCATCGCAGATGACCCGGAACTATTCTGGTTCCGCGTCCGTGAATCGATTTTGGGTCCGGCTTCGTCATTCGATGTTAAAAGCGACGATTAAAAATTCCGCGTTGCGCAAGCGAGCCCGCCAATTTGGGCGTCTGGTGCGCCATTCGGCGGTCACTCCCCGCACTGGGGAAACCCACAAGCCCAGACTGGTCTCGAACGGCGAA
>Ga0207684_10003460_pt1 | contig 15400 bp, 16 predicted proteins | sample KBSK5501metaG_FD_184342 | JGI IMG/M metagenome (GOLD analysis project Ga0207684, IMG submission 184342) | Corn, switchgrass and miscanthus rhizosphere microbial communities from Kellogg Biological Station, Michigan, USA - KBS K5-50-1 metaG... | ecosystem: Host-associated > Plants > Roots >...
CCCGAAATCCGATGTCATCTGGCTTTCCGGGATGTATGTCCCTCGATCCCACACCATGACGGTGCCGCCGCCGTATTCGCCTTCCGGAATGATTCCTTCGAAATCGGCGTAGTCGATCGGATGGTCCTCGACGGCCATAGCTAACCGTCGCACGCCGGGGTCCAGGGATGGTCCTTTCGGAACGGCCCAGGACTTCAGCACCCCGTCCATTTCAAGGCGGAGGTCATAATGTAGATGACTCGCTCGGTGCTTTTGCACAACAAATAACTTTCCGGAGCGCGAGCTCTTTTTTTTCGGGACTGGCTCTGTGGTCTTCGTGAACCGCCGTTTCTGTTGGTATTCTTTTAGAGGTTCCATTACCGCCACGCTTCTCCTTCTTTAACAGGGATCAAGAGCCTTTTACGTCATGGGAAAGACGGCTTTAGGCGCTCCCAGTTCCCCCCGTTCCATCTCGTGTTGCTGAAGGTCTTGTTTCCGTCGCTCGTCTTGTCGCTGATCTTGTCTCTCTGCCGGAGCCTCCTGGCGGGGTCTTGTGCTCTGGCTGCCCTTCCCCTGCCCACTGCGCGTGTCGGAGGTGCACCCTGCGATTAGCAGAGCCAGAATGATAGCCCCCGTATTCTTGACAGGCTTCTTTATCATGCGCTCCTTCTCTGGTTTAGGACCGTTATGGCCTTTCAGCAGAATACCCTTACTCAGCGGCTGGGTTGCTATTGGGTCATCAACATCGGGTAGTCGGGATTCCCGGTGAGCTCTCGGATCTCGTCCAGCACGATCTGAAAGACTTCCTCCTCCTCTCTCGCCTGTCCACACAGAATGGCGTCCATGATTCCGCCCGCCGGTAGGCCGTAATCCTGCATAACCTTGTCCACATATTCCGCGCGGGCGGGGCTAGAGGCGAACCATTCAAGAAGACCAAGGTTGGAAATCGTATTGGCGAGTTCGACATTATCAGGATTATCGGCGGCGGCGATCACGTTGAGGGCCTGCACGATGAAATCGTATCGCCAAGGGTCGCGAAAATAGTCCCCCTGCGCGGCAGCCACGAGGTCACGCAATTCTTCCGGCGCGCCGGCGCTGAGCGTCCAGAACGACAGCCGCTCCGTTCGCCATCGTCGTTCCGTCCGCATTTCAAAGCATTGAGCAAATTCGCTCGCTTTACGCTTCAAAGAGGTTTTCACAGGCTGTGTCCTTCCTGCACCTCAAGGTCGTTCACGACTGTGAGCACACCGACGACCTTGAAGGCGAGTTCGCGGGCTCGCTGCTTTTCTTTCACGGTCGGCACCACTCCTGTCAAATAAACCCGATTCCTAACGGTCTCGATGTTGACAGCATTCAATAACTGATCCGCGATAAACTTGGATTTTACCGAAGAGGTAATCGCAGCATCTTCGATATGTTCCTGTAATGTTTCCTGAGTGACGGTCTGACAGGATAGCGTGGCGGTTAGGACGAGGAGAATATGCACGCCCCTGAGGAATCTGGACGGGCCACAGGAAAAGCGGATGCCTTTGGCCGGCGGGCAGGCGTCGTACGATTCCCAAGGCATAATCCTAGCCATAATCCTAGTCTCCTGGAAAACTACTCCCGCATAAATGACTCCTAAGTAGCAGGAGCCCATACGGAGCCTGTGATTTCTTAGAAGAAGCCTCTTAAACAAAGTAACTGGAGTTCTTTATGTTACGTCCTTCCCCGCAGGCGTGCTTCGCCTACTACTTTCGTTTAGTTCGTTATTGCGCGCCATTTTGGTAGCATGGTCGCTCACCCAGGAGTGAATACCATGGCGCCACGGATTCTCCAAAGCGGAATAATCTCGTTTGGCCTTGTTAATATTCCCATCAAACTGTACACGGCCGCGAGTTCTCAGAACGTATCATTTCATCTCATTCATGCAAAGTGCGGGAGTCGTATCAAACAGCAGCAGATTTGTCCGGTCTGTAATCTAGTCCTTAGCAGAGAGGACCTGGTGAGGGGCTATGAATTGGCAAAGAATCAATACGTGCAGTTTACGGAAGCCGAACTCGAAGGGCTGGAGCAAGCGGCCTCGAGGAACATTGATATCGTAGAATTTGTGCCGCTACCTAAGGTGGACCCGATCTATTTTGAGAAGACCTACTACCTGGGGCCTGACAAAGGGGGCGAAAAGCCCTACCGGCTTTTGACGGAGGCAATGGCCAAAGCCAACCGGGTGGCCATCGCCAAGTTGGTGATGCGGGGAAAGGAAAATCTCGTTCTGATCCGGCCGGCGCAGGAGGGTCTGATGTTACACCTCATGTATTTTGCGGACGAAATCCGGAACTTCGGTGACATCGACAAAGGAGAGGCTATGATCAAGGAGTCCGAACTTGGTCTCGCGACCCGTCTGATCGACGAACTGTCGGTCGAGGAGTTCAATCCTGAACAGTACCAGGACGAATACCGGCAACGGGTGCTCGAGGTGGTCAACCAGAAGGCGGCGGGTCAGGAGATCACCATCGCCGAGGCCGGCCGGGAACCGGCGGAGGTCGTGGATCTCATGGAGGCTCTCAAAGCGAGCCTTGCAAAGGGCGCGACCAGGGCAAAGAAACCTTCGATCAAAGCCCGCCGCGCGGAAGCCGTTTTCCCATCTCGAAAGGCCAACGCGTTGAAGAAATGAGGACGCACTTCACCACCCGAGAGGTGGCGAGGATCCTCGATGTTTCCATTGCCCGCTTTCGCTCCTGTCTGCGAGCCTCACTGTTATCAGGAGGGCGCCACTTCACCTTTCAGGACCTTTTGCTGCTCAAGACGACCAAGGGCCTGTTGGATGCCCAGGTCCCCATCGCCCGTATCCGCAAGATGTTGCATTCCCTGAAGCGCCAGCTTCCCGAAGATCAGCAGATCTGGAATGTGACCATCTATGCCGATGGGCGCCGGGTCGTCGTCTGGGATGGCACCGCCCGTTGGCAGCCCGACTCCGGTCAGTTTCTGTTTGATTTCGAGCCCCGCCGTATGACTCGGCAGCTTTCTCTCAAGCAAGTGATCCCTCCATCGCCGGTGACGGGCTTGACCGCAGACGATTGGTTTGAACTGGCGTCCGAACTCGAGAAACAGTCTCCACAGGAAGCACGCCATGCTTATGAAGAAGCGCTGAAGCTCGACCCACAGTGTGCCGCGGCGCATATCAATCTCGGCCGCCTGTACCAGGAGGCCAGACAATTTCACCGCGCGGAAGCCTGCTATCGAGCGGCGCTTCAGCACGCTCCGGAAGATGCGCTGCCTCACTTCAACCTGGGAGTTTTGATGGAGGAGATGGAGCAGCCTGAGGCTGCTATGAAGGCCTACCGGGATGCGCTTAGCCGGGACAAGAGCTTTTCAGACGCCCATTACAACCTGGCCCTCTTGCATGAGGCCAGTGGCAACAAATCCGATGCGATTCGTCATCTTCGTGCGGCCCAAAAGCTTCGGAGCCCATCCCGCGAGTCTCCGCGAAAGCCGCCGACAGCCCCTCGGTCGGGGCCGTCGGCATGAACGAACCTTATTGACCCTTCCTATGGCCGTGCTGTTTATGTTGTTTCAGAACAGTCCGCGCAGCCACTTCTTTGGCGCGCTGGCCATACCGGCCGGACGCCTCAGCGCTTTCCTTGATATGTTCGTACTGGCGTTGCTCTTTCGTACCGACTCCACGCACATGCTTTTTCCCAACCATACCTTTCTCCTTGCTCAAGGTTGTCCTGAACTCAGTTTCCTGGTCAGCGGAGTCGGAGTAAATGCCGCTAACGGGGGAGATGACTGAACTGCCGCTACGTGCTCACAGCTATCGAGCGGGTGTAATATGGAGAGTGCTGTCGCTTGAGGGCTAAGATGAAAACCAAATATCTTCTAATCGGCGGCGGCTTGGCGTCGAGTCAGGCGGCAAAAGAACTCCGCGACCATGATGCGGAAGGCGCCATTACTCTCGTGGGCGCCGAACCCTATCTCCCTTACGATCGCCCTCCGCTCTCGAAAGAGTTTATGCGCGGCGAAAAACCGCGCGATCAGTTGTTCTACGATTCCGAGCAAGAGTTTCAGAACCGGCGAATCTCAGGACGCACCGGAGTCGTCATCCACAGACTTCATACGGGAGATAAAACCGCCGAGTTGAACGACGGCGAGATCATCACGTTCGAGAAGGCCTTCATCGCCACCGGCGGCCGGCCGGTGCGCCTTAACCTGCCCGGCGGGCAGCTTGGGGGCGTGCACTATCTACGCACCCTCGATGATGCCGCGCAGATTTCCGCCGAAGCCCGCGAAGGCACGCGCTCGGTGATGATCGGCGGTGGCTTCATCGGGCTGGAACTGGCGGCCTCACTGACGCAACGCGGCGTGCGGGTCACCCTGATCGAAAGCGGCCCTCACATCTGGGCGCGTTTTGCGGATGCCGCGCTGGCCGGCGCGATTCAAGCGTACTGCGAAAAAAAAGGGGTCGTGATCCATGCGAAGGAGCACGTTCAGGAGATCCGCGGCAATGGCCGGGCCACCCGTGTTTTAACAACATCCGGCAAGGAGCTGCCTTGCGATTTCGTCTGCATTGGTGCGGGCATCGTACCGAACATCGAACTGGCCCAGGAAGCGGGTCTTGAGATCGACAACGGCATCGTAGTCGACGAGTACCTTCAATCCTCCCATCCCGACATTTATGCCGGCGGGGATGTCGCCAGCTATTGGGATCCTCTGTTCGGCAAGCGCCGGCGAGTGGAGCATTGGGGCCATGCCGAATATTGTGGGCAGCTGGCCGGACAGAATATGGCAGGAGCCCACAAACCCTATGATCTCCTGACCTACGTCTGGTCGGACATCTTCGACCTTCATCTCGAGTTCGCCGGCGACGAGAGCGAGCACGATCAGATTGTTAGGCGCGGGCGATTTGAGGACGCATCCTTTATGGTCCTGTATCTGAAGCAGCACATTCTGACCGCCTACTTCACCGTGAATGCCAGCGCCAAAGACCTTCCCATTCTTCAGCGCCTGATCCGACAAAAGAAAGATCTCACTGGCAAAGAGTCGCAGCTTCAGGACCCCGCCCTGCCGCTCAAGAGTCTATGAGCCTCACGCCAGTGCTCACTCGCAGACATGGTCAGACCATTGTTTTGGAGCAACATTCGGAAGAGACGCTGGGGAAGTAGTTCCGGTACAATGACACCCTGACGGGAGCCTCAATGGGTTATCGGGCCGAAATAGAAAGTGTCCCTCTATCCCTCAAGGGCGGCGGCGCCATTCTCTTGATTTCTTGTTATGAGCTGGGACACCAGCCGCTCGGCCTCGCTCAGCCGTTGGGATTTTTCAAGGCGGCGGGGTATCAGCCGGCCGGCCTGGATATCGCCGTCGATGCCCTCGATGGCGACGCCATCAGACGCGCGCGGTTTGCCGGCATCTCCGTGCCAATGCATACGGCTTTGCGCCTCGGTGTCAGGGTCGCGGAGTCGATCCGCGAACTCAATCCCCGTTGTCACATCTGCTTTTATGGCCTGTATGCGTCGTTGAATGCAGCCTATCTGCTACAGCAGGTCGCGGACTCGGTGATCGGCGGAGAATACGATGTCCCGCTCAGGGTGCTGGTGAAGACCTTGGAAGAAGGTCGCTTCCCCATAGAGGATCTGGAGGGGGTGAGCACGCGTGGACGCCTGGCCGAGCCGACCTTCAGGCGCTCAGCCCCTGTCATTCCTCTTCCCGACCGTCGGACACTGGGTCCTCTCGCCCGCTACGCCAAACTGGAGCACGACGGCGAGCAACGCCTCGTTGGATACGTCGAGGCCAGCCGGGGATGCTTGCACCACTGCCTCCACTGCCCTATTGTCCCCGTCTACGAAGGACGGCTCGTGCTGGTGCCCGAAGCAGCCGTGCTTGACGATGTTCGCTGCCTCGTCGAGGAAGGCGCGACCCATATCACATTTGGAGATCCTGACTTTCTGAACGGTCCCGGCCACTCAATGAAGATCCTGCGCGCGATGCATGCAGAATTTCCGCACCTGACATTCGACTTTACCGCGAAGATCGAACACATTCTCAAAAGGCGGCCATTGTTCCCTGAGTTACGGAGGCTCGGCTGCCTGTTCGTGATTTCCGCGGTGGAGTCATTCAGCGATACGGTGCTGGATCGCCTGAAGAAGGGACATACGCGGATGGACGTGATCGAAGCTCTCCGCATCGTACGTCCCGTGGGAATTACTTTGCGTCCGTCCCTGGTGGCCTTCACCCCATGGACGACTCTCGACGATTACCTGGACATGTTCGAGATGGTGGCTGCGCACGATCTCATCGGCGCCATCGATCCCGTGCAATACACCATCCGCCTGCTGGTCCCTCCCGGCTCAGCGCTCCTTGATCAGAGCGACATCCGGACATTTTGCGGCGACCTGGATCAGCCCAATTTCCAGTATCATTGGTCTCATCCCAACGTCCGCATGGATCGCCTCCATGAATTCGCGACCACAGCCGTTCAAGAGGGGACGCGAGAAGGTGAAGATCCGGGAGCCCTCTTCGACCGGCTCCGGGCGCTCTCCTATAAGATCGCCGACCGGCGCGAACCCACCTCTAGTCGAGTGCGCGGGAGGCAACCAGCGCCGCGCATGACAGAACCCTGGTTCTGTTGTGCGGAGCCCACCGACGGACAGTTCCGCCCGCTGGATACCAAGGGACACGGGAAGATTTGAATTCGAGCAGGCCCGTCTGAGCGATGCGGCCATCAGCAGGAGGAAAACAGACATGACCGATCTCAAAGGACAGGGCGTGCAGATACAAGAACTCCTCGGCCTCCGTTTCCCGCCGGTGGCGATCGCCTTCCGGGCGTCTGCGCCGCCCGGGATGCGCCGGATCGACTCCCCGGCTCCCGCCGGCTGCGGGTATTGGCGTCGGGCTGCCGACGGCGAGGTCTTCTATACCGAAGCGCGCGACCACTATACCTGTCCCGTCGGCGCCCATACACATGGTATCGATCTTCCTGCTGACGTGGCTGAGCAACTCAATGGGCTCGTACAGACAATGGTCCAGATGCAATACATCAGCATGGAAGAAATTCCCCGCATCCCACGCCGGCAGGGTGCTTTTGGAGTGGCGCTGTATGCCCCGCTTACTAGAGCGCCTTTCGAGCCGGATGTGGTATTGGTCCGCGGAAACGTCAAGCAGCTGATGCTGTTGGCAGAAGCGGCGCAGAGCGCGGGACTCGCCAGCGGCGGCGCTACGATGGGCCGTCCCACCTGTTCGGTCCTGCCAGAAGCGCTCCAGTCCGGGCGGGCGGCCACGAGCTTCGGGTGCATTGGGAACCGGGTCTACACCGGCCTCGGAGACGACGAAGGCTACTACGCGATCCCTGGTGTCCATGTCACGGAAGTCGTCAGCAAGCTCGCCCTGATCACCGACGCCAATCGCCGCTTAGAACAGTTCCACCAGTTGCACGCGAACTAATGTCTCGGCTTCTCCTGCTCCTCCCCAGAACGACATACCGCGCCGAAAGTTTTCTGGAGGCGGCCGCCCGGCTCAAGCTGCGGGTGACGGTGGGCTGCGAAGATCAAGACCACCGCGATCACGGAGCTGGCTACGATCGGCTGACGCTGAATTTCCGTGACGCTGCAGACTGCGTACGGACGGTCGTCGGATACGCAGCCGAGCATCCCATTCAGGCGATCCTTGGAGTCGATGACAACACCGCCATCCTCGCAGCCATCCTATCAGCCGCCCTAGGACTTCCGCACAACACCGTGGAGTCCGTATCCGCCGCGCGTAACAAGTATCGGATGCGCGAACTGCTACGCGAGCACGGCGTGCCGGTGCCTTCATTCACCGTCTGCTCACTGCACGATGACCCCCTTGCGGTAGCGAAAACCCTGCGGTACCCCTGTGTGGTCAAACCACTCGTCCTCTCGGCGAGCTGTGGCGTCATTCGCGCTGACACTCCCGCCGAGTTCACGGCCGCCTTTCATCGGGTTTCCGCGCTGCTCAGGAAATTAGGACTGGCAGCCGCAGCCGATGATTCAGGCCGTCTCCTCCTAGTTGAAGATTTCGTCTCTGGAGGTGAGGTGGCGCTGGAAGGGCTCCTCACGGATGGCAAGCTTCGGGTCTTGGCTTTGTTCGACAAACCCGATCCGCTGGACGGTCCCTTCTTCGAAGAGACGATCTACATCACGCCGTCGCGGCTGCCCCTGCCCATTCAGGCAGACATCGCACAGTGCGCCGCCCGCGCCGCTGAAGCCTTGGGGCTGCGCGAGGGCCCGGTCCACGGCGAAATGCGGGTGAATGCGGCGGGGGTCTGGATGATTGAGCTGGCGGCGCGCTCCATCGGCGGTCGATGTTCGCGTACCCTGCGATTCGCGGCCGGTCTTTCGCTCGAAGAGGTCATCCTGCGTCATGCCTTGCGCATGGCGCTTCCCGATCTTGATGGGACGCCGCGACCTGCCGGGGTGATGATGCTTCCGATTTGGAAATCCGGAGTGCTCCAGGAGGTTCGTGGCCGGATGGATGCGCTGGCGGTGCCAGGCGTGGAGGAGCTTGTGTTTACGGCGCAGGCGGGAGAGGAATTGGTTCCACTTCCCGAAGGGACTCGCTATCTCGGCTTTCTCATCGCGCGGGGTGAGAACCCGGAAGCGGTTGAAGCGACGCTGCGGGAAGCGTATCGCCGGTTGGAGGTCGTGATGAGCCGGACCCCCTCGGCCCAGGCCCTGAGCTTTTAGAATAGTCCCTTAAGCTGAGGGGGTTTTTCGAATCTCTCCGGCCATCTTGCGGGTCCATTCCTCAAGACTGTTACTTTGGGCGATGAGGTCCGGCATGCCGGTCATGTCATGGATCCACGCGCCTTGAATCGCCTCGCCGCTTCCCGTTAAGTTCTTTTGGATGGTGGCAAGTTCGGAGTCAAATCGCTCCAGTGCCACGGCCGTGATGCGATGAATGCGTCGCTTTCCCTGAGGCGTACCGTCCGGATCGAGATCGCAAGCATAGTGCACGACATCGATCTTTCCCGATGCGAGAGTCTTCGACAACACGGACCGCGTTGTGCCTTGATGAGACTGGATGACCGCAGCCTTGTAGAGGCGCTCCCCCAAGGCGGGATCGACATTAATGGCCGTGACGTCCTGGACCTCTCTGGTCGTCGGCTCCGGATTCACTTCTCCCATAGTTCACCTCGGTTAGTTTGGTGAGCCAAAGCTTAACAAAGTGCTGCGCGCCACGGCAAGCCCAGAGGAAAAAAGGCCGGCTTGACGGACACTCGGACATTTTCTACTTTACGGCACCGAACCGAGAATGCCAATGCCCTCTTCCCTAACCCTTCGACAGCAGATCACCCACACGCTCACCGGCGGTCTCTATTCCGCCCGCGACCTGGCTCATTTTTACGCGATCCCGGAACGAGAGGCGGAAGACCATTTGAGCCATATTGCGCGCAGCCTCACACGAGACAGGACACGTCGGTTTGTTCGTGAAACGGCCGCATGCCTGCACTGCGGCTTTATTTTTCGCGACCGCGCACGGTTTACGCGACCAGGTCGGTGCCCGACATGCCGAAGCGAGCGAATCTCCTCGCCGCGGTTTGGGATCAGGGCCCTCCCGTCCTCCGGTTCAGGCCCCTAAAGGTGTGAGACTGCCCTGAATCAAAGAACCTACTGGCAGTGGGATTTTTTCTACATTTCGAGCGCGAATGCTCTTGCCCGCCGATACCGGCGCGCACGAGAACCCTATAGATTTCAAACCTTCCGCCGAAAGCATGGCTTGCCGTTCAAGTGGCATCTGCTTTGCTGATTCCTGGCCCAGGTATCACCCAAAGGTAGTTATTTGCGATATACCGTACTCGGCTTGTTCGTTGCCATACTTCTCATTGACACTTCCACCGGTCGTGCGGATCTGCTACGTCCGGTGTCTCGGATTCCTTCAGGTCAAATTGATACCCGTCACATTTCCTCTTTTCCGGAAAACCCTCTGTTGGAGTATCAGGGACAGCTCGACGGCTGGGTGGCTGGTTCCATTACCGCAGCCGGTCGATGGCGGGGCAATGCAGAAAGCACGCTTTGGGAGTTCTTGCGCTCCCACCGGCTGGATGCCAGCAGCCCATGCAACGTGTTTTTGGCCAAGGCATTGAAACTGTTATTCGGGATTGCGGATTTTGAATTTCCCGGTCTCCCGGCACAATTCCTCGGCGCGAACGAAATTGCCCGCTACGTTGCCGCGCATCCTGAACAATGGACGCTCTTGGGACCAGCATCCAGTCAGATCGCCCTGGAGCGAGCTCAAACGTATGCCAATTTAAACACCCCCGTCATCGCGGTCTTTATCTCTGCCCCCCACGGTCATGTCGCGGTGGTTCTGCCCGGCAGCCTGCAGTATTCCGGACAATGGAATTTGCATACCCCTAATTCGGCCAGCGTCTTTTTGAATCGCCCGCATAAATCCTACGTTGGCCTAACGCTCTCGAATGCCTTTCAGGCCTCGGATCTGTCGAGGGTCAAGATTTACACCAGAAACTCCACGAGCTGATCGGGAAACGAGCCTCCAAGAATTCGCGCTAGCAAACGCGGCTCCTACAGCACAAACCTGCCAAATATTTGCACAAATGAATAATTAATTCGCTTAGTTGCGGTATAGATCTTAAAGTTTTAGAAGCAAATAGTAATCCGAACGTTTACGCAGTCTTCGTCCCCTCTAAAGTCGGGTTGTCGTAAATCCGATAATAAGGAGTATGAGGTCCATATCACCCAGTGGCTCTCGATCGGGATCGTTTCCCATAATTTCCATGGCTTTCTTTCTGTTCGGTCCTCTCCTTATCCTCACGGCGGTGTCAGCGAATGCCGCAACGAAGGCAGAGATCTATAGCCACGTTAAGGCCGGCACCGTGTTGGTGGTGGCCATCGATGACAAAACGAATTCGGTGTCTCTCGGAAGCGGATTTCTGGTGAACGCCGATGGCCTGCTGATCACAAACGCACACGTCCTAGAAGACAGTTCCCGTGTGCTTATCTATGTAGGCAATCAGGAGGTCTATTCGAATCCTGCCATTGTGGCCGTGGACCCGGATCGGGATTTAGCGGCCATCCGAATTTCGCCATCCTCCGCCCGGGCGCTGACATTAGCTGGACAGCCATCGCCCGAGGGCAATGATGTCATGGCGGTCGGCTATCCGCGTCTCACGGACGTTCTCAATATGGGATTTGCTCTGCACCCTACGATTGTCCCGGGCACAATGAACGGAATTATTCAGGGCCGGTCAAGAACTACGTATCGCTTCGCGCCGTTCGTTCAGGTCACCGGACACATCAATCAAGGCAGCAGCGGCGGACCGCTGGTGGACCTGACATCAGGGGAAGTCATCGGCATGGTGGTCCTCCAAGTCCCGTATCTGGAGCGAGCCCGGGATCGAAACGGCGCCGGTATCGGCAGCGTGATGATTCGATCCGGGATCGGCTACGCGATCCCGACAACGGTCATTCGCCAATGGCTAGCGGAAAATCAACTCTCGGCCGAAGGCCAATCATCCCTTCCGGCCGCTGCCAGCATGGGAGAGTTGCTGCCTTCCGCCGATCGGTCATTTGTCACCGGTCACATCGTGTTTACGATCGCGCAGGTCTTGCCGAAAGATTCTGATCTTTACAATCTGGCCCTCTATCACTACGAGGCTGCCATGGCGCTTCGGCCGCATGATCCGAGACTTCTTCGCCATATCGGCATGGCCTATGCTGCCCTGGGCCGGTTCGATGACGCCATCCGGGCAATGGGAGAAGCTCTGGACAAGGAACCGGAGTCCGCCATGCTCGCGTATGAGCTTGGACTCGCCCAGGAGGCCAAAGGACTCACCTCGGATGCCCTTCTTACGTGGCAAAATTTCCTGGCTTACGCGAAAACTGCACACGATACCCAAGGATGGCAGCTAAAAATCCAGGAAGCGGTGACCCGCACGACAATTGCCGCCGTTCCCTCCCTCGCGGGCGCGACTCCGGTTAGTACCAAAGAACGCTAAAGAATATACCAGCCCGCCTTATCCTTCCTGGACAATTGTAGTCCAAGCCCTTCGGTTGTCTTCTTTTTTCAACAGCCCATAGCTCACCGTGCAGCTCACCATCGTTGAAAATTGCGGTGTTCTGATTTTGTCAGAGGTGAAAATGCCAAGGCTCACGTTGGCACTATTGTTGCGTGTGTCTGCCCCTATGAAGTCCCGTCGCTCATGCTCGGAGGACCGCAATATCAACAGCGCGTCGAACAGATCTGCAGGCGTCCGCGAGCCGCATCCCCCAGATCTTTCAGCTTTTCGGAAAAGCGCCGAAGCTGCGGACAATCCAGACTCGCAGCGCCTGTTGCAGCGTCTCCAAGAAAATGAGGCGGAGAAAGCTCGATTAGTCGAGGAGGTCGCCGTCCTCACGCGTCTTAGAGACGATCAGGACGATATAATCCGCGATCTGACAAGAGCCTTGGTGAGCATTAAATTATTGCATGGCTTACTTCCGATCTGCGCATCCTGCAAAAAAATCCGCGATGACACGGGTTCCTGGAATGTCTTGGAATCCTACATCTGCGACCATTCCGAGGCGGCCTTCACGCACGGTCTGTGTCCCGAATGTGAGCGACAGCTCTATCCCCAACTGTTCAGGAATAGAGAGGCAGTCAGCCCGCTTACTGGCGAGTAAGTTTTTTGTACCGGAGGCGGTGCGGCCGCTCCGCCTCTTTTCCCAAGCGTTTCCTTCGATCCGCCTCATATTCGCTGTAATTGCCTTCAAACCAGACCGCGCAGCCCTCGTCTTCAAAGGCAAGAATGTGCGTCGCGATGCGATCCAGAAACCAGCGGTCATGGCTGATCACCACACAGCAACCGCCGAACCGTTCGAGACCTTCCTCAAGGGCGCGCAAGGTCGTCACGTCGAGATCGTTCGTCGGCTCATCGAGCAGCAGGAGATTCGCCCCTTCCTTGAGCATTCGGGCCAAGTGGACGCGATTGCGCTCGCCACCGGAGAGATCCTTCACTTTCTTCTGCTGATCCGCGCCGGTCAGATTGAAACGACCGCAGTAGGCGCGCGAATTGACTTCCGTTTTCCCAAGCATCACCGTGTCCCGACCCTCTGAGATCACTTCCCAGACCGTCTTGCTTGCATCCAAGCTGCGATCCTGATCGACATAGCCGATCTTCGCCGTCTCCCCCAGCGTAAAGGAGCCCGCGTCCGGCAAGACCTTGCCGGTAATGATGCGAAACAGCGTCGTCTTGCCGGCGCCGTTAGGGCCGATCACTCCGACAATCCCGCCCCGCGGAAGCGCGAACGTCAGATTCTCAAAGAGGATCTTGTCGCCGAACCCTTTCGTCAAGCTGTTGGCTTCCAGCACGATGTCTCCTAGGCGCGGTCCCGGTGGAATATAGATCTCGAGGTCCTCGGCGTTTTTCTCTTGCTCCGCGTTCAGCAGCTCTTCATAGCGGGTGATACGGGCCTTCCCCTTGGCATGCCGAGCTTTCGGCGCCATCCGGATCCATTCCAGCTCCCGCGCCAGCGTCCGTCGGCGCCTGGCATCCGCTTTCTCCTCTCGATCGAGTCGCGCCTGTTTTTGCTCGAGCCATGAGGAATAATTGCCTTGGAACGGAATGCCCTGTCCGCGGTCCAATTCAAGAATCCAGCCCGCGACGTTATCAAGAAAATAGCGGTCATGGGTCACGGCAATGACGGTGCCTTCATATTGCTGCAGATGCTGCTCGAGCCATTGCACGGATTCGGCGTCAAGATGATTGGTCGGCTCATCCAGCAACAGGATGTCCGGCTCCTGAATCAACAAGCGGCAGAGCGCCACGCGTCGTTTCTCTCCGCCCGACAATGTCTCCACCTTGGTGTCCGCAGGAGCGCATCTCAAGACGTCCATCGCGACCTCGAGCTGATTCTCCAATTCCCAGCCGTTCACCGCTTCGATCTTCTCCTGCAATTGTCCCTGCTTCTCAATGAGCGTGTCCATTACGTCAGCCGAAATCTCCTGGCCCAGCTTTTCGCTGATCATCTCGTAATCCCGAAGCATGGTCATCAGTTCCTGCCGCCCCTCTTGTACGACTTCTTTCACGGTCTTCGTGGGATCGAGTTGCGGTTCCTGCTCCAGGAGCCCGACGGAGTAGCCTTTGGAGAAAGTGATTTCTCCCGTGTAATTTTTGTCGACGCCACCGATAATACGCAACAACGTGCTTTTGCCGGAGCCGTTAGCGCCGAGCACGCCAATTTTGGCTCCGTAATAGAAGGACAGATAGATGTCCTTCAGCACCTGCCGCTTCGGCGGGTGAATCCGGCCCACGCCAATCAAAGAAAAAATAACTTGTTTGTCGTTCGTTGCCATGTGCTCCTCGTGGGGCTCGGAAGAAAAAAACCTGGGAGCAAGCATACCACGTATGGAGTGAGCGCGGCGTGTCGCGGCGTTGATCATCAGGAACGAAAGGCGTAGTGGAGGTGACCGCTCTTGCCTCCGATTTGCGATCACAAGATTCCTCGTGACCTCCGACGTCATTTGTGGTAAGTCAGCCCCCAACGAATGCTGACCCCGGAAGCACTTCAGGCTTGGTGGCGGGACCTGAACGTCCGATACTTTGCGGATGGCCTGCCTCCGATCCCCATCATCTGGAGTCAGCGGCTCACCTCCTCGGCCGGGCTGTTTCTCCATACCGTCGGGCCGCGCGCGCCGATGATTTCATCCGAAACCTTTGCCAAGCACCGGCTGATTCGGCTCTCGATCCCGCTGCTATACAATCAACCGGCAGCCGAAATGCGGAGCACATTGGCCCACGAGATGATCCATCAATGGCAATACGATGTCCGCAAACGCCGGCCTGATCACGGAGAGGACTTTCGTCGCATGATGGCAACCATGAATGGGGCCGGCCTCGGCGTCACCATACGCCATTCGCTGACAGACAACGTGACGGCCCTGTACCGTTACACCTGGCACTGTGTGCGATGTGGCCGGGTCTACCATCGTCACCGTCGGACCATCCGGCCGTCGTGGCACCGCTGCGGAGCCTGTGCGGGATCTCTGCAGGAGTCGCCGAGACAGGAGCAGCGCTGAACCGGAAGGGCACCATGCAGCTCAGCCTGTTTCCTCTGGAGCCTCGACTCTCCAAGTCCAAATACGTGTCGGGATTGCAGTGCCACAAACGGCTCTATCTCGAGATCTATACTCCGGAGCTTGCCACAGAACACGATGAAGAGACCCAGGCCAGGTTGGATGCTGGCACCGACGTCGGCGAAGTGGCGCGCCGGCGGTTTCCAGGTGGGGTGCTGGTAGACTACGACCGCGGCAATCTCACCGTCGCGTTACGGCGGACGGAGGAGCTGATCAACAACCCCAGTATTCCGGCGATCTTCGAAGCCACGCTTAAGTTTGAGAATGTGCTGGTCCGCGTCGACATCCTCGAGCGCATGGCCGACGACCGCTGGCGGGTGATCGAAGTGAAAGCCTCCACGCGGACAAAAGA
>Ga0207684_10003461_pt1 | contig 15400 bp, 15 predicted proteins | sample KBSK5501metaG_FD_184342 | JGI IMG/M metagenome (GOLD analysis project Ga0207684, IMG submission 184342) | Corn, switchgrass and miscanthus rhizosphere microbial communities from Kellogg Biological Station, Michigan, USA - KBS K5-50-1 metaG... | ecosystem: Host-associated > Plants > Roots >...
GTGTTGATCCGTGTTAATGGATTCGACTTCGCTCACCACGGCGTCTGTGGCCGAAATCAGCCGTCTCCGCGCAGACAAAGCCCTGGGCGAGTTCATTGGCGGTCCCGAGGAAGCCCAGCTTCTGGAGGTCTCAGGGCAGGCTCTCAATCGCCATGGCGGTTCGGGTGAACCGCCGCTACCTACTGGCCGCCACCAAGCGCATCGAGCGCTTTCAGCACTTGCTCCGGCCGTGCCCGGACAGCAGCGCTTTCCGTCAGATTCACCCACCGAACCGTGCCGGTAGTATCAAGCAGGAACTCGCCCGGACGGGCGATGTCCGTGCCTTTCGGTCCTCCTTTAGGATGCAAAAGATCATAACGGCGAATCACCTCCGCCTTCGGATCTGAAAGAAACGGATAGGTGAAGCCCATTTTTTGGCAATGCCGCTGATTTATTTCTGGGGCGTCCACGCTGATGGCCGCGACGCGAACGCCACGCGCATTGAAGTCCGAAAGCCTTTGCTGGAAACTCCGCAACTCGGAGTTGCAGAGCGGTCACCAATGCCCGCGATAGAAAATCAGCAGCGCGCCGTTGGCGCTCGTAGCGCCCTCAGGCGGCGATTTAAGAAGATCAGCTAGCGCGACTGGCTTGCCGTCTTTATCCGGTAGGGTGAAGTCCGGCGCTTGCTGTCCGACGCGTGGCGCTGCCGTCGACGCGGGCAATTGCCGTACTTCGTAAAAAACGCCGTAAGCGAACAAGCCGAACACCACCAGGCTCAAACCGGCGAATATCGGCCCGAAGATTTTGCCTCGATACAATTCGGGGTGCCGAAACGCTCGGATAAGGCCGAGCGCGAGCAGCACTCCACCGGTGCAAAAAAGCAAGAGATTCGCCCAGGGAAAGTCACGTGTAACCGGAAAGAGGACGAAGAATGGGTAACTAAAGAGACCGGCGATCACGAAAAGAAATCCGGCCCAGAGCGGCCAATTCCAGCGTTTTTTCACGCGATCTTTCATATCAGCCCCTACAGAAATTGCAAGCCATCGGCTCGAACGGAGTAGTGGAGTGTTGGAGTAATGGAGCAATGACGGCGGTCATAACTTAGTCATTCCATCACTCCGCTACTCCATTACTCCCTTACTCCACGCGATGTGAGATGCCGCTTGCACTTTGCGCGCTTCGTCTAGAATGTCTCTGGGCATGCCGATTGTCGAACCAGCGAATCCGCCGACGGAATTTCCTGACATCGTCGGCGCACGGCCGACAAACCCGCTGGCTGCCGCTTTCAAGCCCTACATACCGCCTTCGGTTCGTTTGCCTGAGTTGACGCCGGGGGCGCTGATTATCGGCACCATTCTAGGAATAATTTTCGGCGCCTCATCCCTCTATCTGGTGCTCAAGGTCGGACTGACCGTCAGCGCCTCCATCCCGGTCGCGGTAATCTCAATTACGCTCTTCCGATTGTTTTCGAAGTTCGGATTTCGTGACGCCACAATTTTGCAAAACAATATCGTGCAGACGGCCGGCTCGGCTGGCGAATCGATCGCTTTCGGCCTTGGCGTAACCATGCCAGCTATCATGATCCTTGGCTTCGATCTGGAGATTGCGCGGGTAATGTTGGTGGCGATTTTGGGCGGATTGCTGGGAATTCTCATGATGATTCCGCTGCGTCGGGCATTAATTGTGGACCAGCACGGAATTTTAAAATACCCGGAAGGCACCGCGTGCGCCGAAGTACTTAAGGCGGCTGCATCGAAGGAGTCGATTGAAGTAGCAGACAAAACGCACACCACCGCGAACGCCGCGATCGTGAACGAAGAGGCGGCCGGTGGCGGCAAGGTCATTTTCTCCGGCTTCGGGATTGGCTTTCTCTATCAGGCAGCGATGGGGGCATTCAAAATGTGGAAAGACACGCCACAGAAAATCTTTGCCGCTCCCTTCAAGGCGGGATCGATTTCGGCGGAGATTTCGCCAGCCTTATTGGGGGTCGGTTACATCATCGGACCACGCATCGCCTCGATCATGTGTGCCGGTGGTGTCCTTGCCTATCTTGTTCTAATTCCGGCGATCAAATTCTTCGGTGAATACACCACGGGCCCAATCGCGCCGGGAACAATTCCCATTAGCGACATGGGGCCGAACGATATTCGCGGCGCCTACATCCTTTACATTGGAGCAGGGGCGGTGGCGGCCGGCGGAATTATAAGCCTGCTGCGTAGCCTGCCGACCATCTGGCATGGCTTGCGCGGGGGTCTGGCGGATTTACGTGGCGGCCATGCGGCGAACGCGAATGCCCCCCGCACTGATCAGGATTTGTCGATGCGGATTGTAATTGGAGGATGCCTCGCGCTCATCGCCATTATGGTGGCCGTCCCGCAATTGCACCTGCAATGGAACTTGCTCGGCGCATTCTTAATCGTTGCGTTCGGTTTTTTGTTCGTGACTGTTTCTTCACGGCTGACCGGCGAGATTGGATCGTCCTCCAACCCGATTTCGGGAATGACGGTGGCAACGCTCCTACTCACTTGTTTAGTTTTCTTAGTGGTAGGCTGGACCGGACCACCTTTTTTCGTAACAGCGCTGTCCATCGGCGGCATTGTTTGTATCGCGGCATCGAACGGCGGAACAACCTCGCAAGACCTGAAAACGGGATTTCTGGTTGGATCGACCCCGAAATTTCAACAGATCGCGATTTTGGCCGGTGCATTGGCTTCAGCGATCGCTCTGGGACCGATACTCCTCAAGCTCAACGAGGCTTACACAGTATATGTTCCATCCGCTAGCTTCGCGGCTGTTTCGAACAAAGCGCCCGCTCCTTCGGGGGTACCTTTGCAGCCGTTTGATGAGAAAACCAAACCGAATGACAGCCCCAATTTTCGCCTACTTAAGGTAACGGCCAACATACCGGCCGCCGGTCTCGAGCCTGGCGAATACCTGGTTGGCGATGACGGCAATGTTGCTTACAAGGTCGAAAGAAATTTCCCGCCTGACCTGCAAGCGTCTCCGAACGAGGTTGGGCCGCCCGAGAAACTAAAAGGCCCACAAGCCTCTTCAGATCGGAACACTTACCGTGTATGGCAACGGCTCGATCCCAGCGGCGGCCCGGCACAACGCTATCTGGTCAATGACCAGGGCGCCGCCGTATATCTGGTCGACCCCGGCATCAACGGCACCCACAGGGTCCGCCCCGATGGCTCAGCGGTGGCGAAATTCGATGCCCCGAAAGCAACGCTAATGTCTTATATCATCAAAGGGATTCTCAGCCGCAAGCTCCCTTGGGCGCTGGTGTTACTTGGCGTCATGATTTCAATCGTACTCGAGATGAGTGGCATTCCATCGCTCGCTTTTGCCGTAGGCGTTTATCTTCCGCTCTCCTCCTCCAGCCCAATTTGGATCGGGGGTCTCATGCGCTGGCTGGTCGATCGTTATCTTCGGGTGAAATTCCGTCACAGAAATTTGTCCGAAATCGAATTGACAGCTGAAGGCGACAAAAGTCCGGGGGTGCTGCTCGCCTCGGGCTACATCGCCGGCGGCGCGCTGGCTGGAATCGTAATTGCCTTTATGGCGGGCGTCCCAAGCCTGGTGGACGTGAGCAAACGGATTGAAGATTGGGCGACGACGAAGAATCCGTTCTTTAACGGTGCGAATGCCGATTTGCTCGCGCTCTTCCCGTTTCTTCTTCTCTGTATTCTGCTTTATCTCGTTGGCCGAGATATTCTGTTGCGGCCGAAACCGGCGAACAGTTAGACGCGGTCTCACAAAAAGCGGCGACAGCATACATGGGTTTATGGAGGGCGGAGCGCCAGCGACGCCGCTGATGGGCAAACGGGCTCGCGAGAGCTCGGCCCTCCAGGCGATTTAATGCGATAACGTCTAGTAGCGTTCAACAGGCGAGCGTTTGCCGTCTTCGCTACTGCGTTGTCGGGCCAGCTCTTCGCCAAGAACAGCAACGCGCAGTTCCCAGATTTCCTGGTCGATGTTATGGAAGGCTTCTTCAGAAAATTCCATCGGTGTGCTCATCTTCTTCTTGAAAAGGTCTACGGCCGCAAGTGCGCGCTCGATTTCATCGTTAGGCAACGTGCCCAGAATCCGATGAACCTGTTCGATCTCTGCGATGCGATGGCAAATCATGGCAAGGTCATTTCCCGCGGTGATGGCGAGGCGGATTGTTTCTTCGAGACCGTACTCATTGAGAATCGCCCCCATATCGAGATCATCAGTCATAACCAGCCCTTCGAAGCCAAGCTCATCATGCAACAGCTCGGTGACGACGCGGCGCGACAAGGAGGCTGGGGTCTTCTCCGGCTCGAAATAGGGATACCAGCCGTGACAGATCATCATGCTATCGACGGGGTCTAGGTAGGGGCGATTGGCCTCAAACGCCTCCCCCTCTTGCTTACGCCCAGTTCCGTGGTCCGGCAGCTGCCGGAGTGAACGGCCATCGCCAGTGAATGCGCGAAACACCGCCAACTCTTCGCGGTCTAGCTGGTCGCGGGTGCGATCAATCCTGGGTAGATCATGATGGGCATCAATCGTTGCGGCCGAATAGCCCGGAAAGTGTTTGCCGCAGCTGGCGATCCCCTGCTGGCGCATTGCCTCATTAAAAGCGCCGGCATTACCAATCACTTGTTCGACCGTATTTCCATAGCAACGCCCACGCAGTGAATTGTCCGCCTCGTCGTCAAATGAAATATCGAGCACGGGGCAAAGATCGAGATTAAAACCAAACAGGCGCAACAATCGTCCGGTAATGTCGCCGTGCTGCCGGATAAGATCGATATCATCCTTGTCACGCAATTGCTGCGCATTTGGCGGCTCGTTGCCGATCAAACGCAAACGGGAGACGCGCCCGCCTTCCTGGTCGATCGTAATTATGGGTTCGATTTCGCTCAAATCCCGCAGGTCATCGATCAGTCCGCGCAGTTGCCCCGCGCTTTCGATATTGCGTCCAAAGAGAATAAAGCCGCCAGGTTGAATTCGACGAAATAAGGCCGCCGTCTCCGTGTCTAGCTCCTTACCGGGAACCCCGGTCAAAATAAGTTGGCCCAGCGATTCCACTTTCATGAATTGTCTCCTGCGGCTAGCCGAAAATGCGGACCGCTCGGCGGACCGTCCCGACCGAGAATCAGTTGACCGAGCGAATCGCTCTCCATAGTTTCTCAATTTAGATGTCGATCCTGCGGGCAGAAAACAAAAGACTTTTTTGCAATTGAGAAAAATCGGCATCTACGGAGGCACGTTCGACCCGATTCATCACGCGCATTTGATCCTTGCCCGAGAAGCGCTGGAAGTGCTCCATCTGGAAAAGCTCATTTTCATTCCGGCCGCAATTTCGCCATTCAAAGCTGCCCCGGCCGCCAGTGCCGAAATGCGATTGTCGATGTTGAAAGTGGCCATCGAAGGGGAACCTCGTTTCTCAATCGATGATTGCGAACTGCGACGGGAGCCTCCCTCTTATACATTCGACACAGTCAAAGAAATCCGGCGACGCGAAGAGAAGGCCGAGATTTACTGCCTCATCGGATCGGACAACCTGGACGGGTTGCCAAACTGGTATCGCTTCAACGAACTGGAGAAGATGGTTCAGTTTGCTATTCTGGATCGAACCGGCAACCAGATCAGTCACCCATTTCCAACGGTGGCACGCAAGCTCGACATCTCGGCGACCGACATAAGAAAGAGAGTTGCCTTGGGCCAATCAATTCGTTATCTCGTACCACCAGCTGTGGAAGAAATTATCGATCAGGGCCAACTTTATCGGGAGCAAGGGAAATAATCGCCGAGCACCTAGCGAAAACTTGCGCCGAACTCGCCTCGAACAAAAAGGCAGAGGAGATTCTCATCCTGGATCTGCGCGGACTATCGACATTCACCGATTTTTTTGTCATTTGCTCGGCGACATCCGAGCCACATTTAAAAGCAGTTGCCGGGGAAATTGAGACTCGATTAAAGGAAGAGCACGCCATTCGCGCGGTAGCCATTGACGGGTTTCCGGCCAGTCAATGGATCGTGCTCGATTATCTACAAGTAGTGGTTCACATCTTTCATCGCGATAAACGCGCGTTCTACAGCTTAGAAGATTTGTGGGGTGACGCCCCGCGGATCGAATGGGAGTCGGCCGCCACGGCGCAGTAGTTTAGGGGCGAGCGGAGAGCGGAGGTCCCGCCCGCCGGTTAATTCGCCGGCTCGCAGAGCTCGCGTCCCTGTCAGGCAAAGCGCCTCTATGTTATTTAGGCGACGCGGTTGCCGCCGGGGATGGTGATGCCGCCGCCTCTGCGGGCTTGACGTCGAGCAACTCCACGTCGAAAACCAAGGTTGAATTCGGCCCAATATCGGCGCCCACGGCGCGCTCGCCATAGGCCAGATTCGGCGGAATAACGAACTGAAACTTCGATCCTTTTTTCATTAACTGGAGCCCCTCGGTCCAGCCTTTAATCACTCCATTGAGCGGAAAGGTGGCAGGTTCGCCGCGTTTGTACGAGCTGTCGAATTCGGTCCCGTCGATCAAAGTCCCGCGATAATTGACGGTCACGGTGTCGCTTGCCTTCGGCTGCGGGCCTGCTCCTTCTTTGAGAGATTTGTATTGCAGGCCGCTCGCAGTTGTCTTTACGCCTTCCTTCTTTTTATTCTCCGCCAAATATTTTTCACCATCCGCCTGATTTTTTGTAGCCATAACCTTTTGTTTCTCGCCAAACTCCTTTTGCCACTGTGTCATTATTTCCCGAATTTCATTTGGATTTACCTGAGGCTTGCCGCTGAGCGCATCCCTTGCCCCTGCCGCTAGCGCATCGGCGTTCAAGTCCATGTTTTGCTTCTTAAAATTCATTCCGATATCTACTCCGATGCTGTAGCTGGCTTTGTCCTTCAGATCTTTCAATGGGAATGGCTTGTCTTGTGCGAAAATCGAGGTGGCAACCGCAGCCAGGGCCAAGGTAGCGACAAAATGTTTCATAGGAGTGGAATTCGAAAATTGGTTGCGCTTTAAATTAACCGCGCAAGAAAGGTGCACGCTAATGGATAAACCGATGCCGTCAAGGAAACAGAAGGGTTGCCGGACCAGCTTTTTTTTTGCTGCTGTTCTTTTATTAACAACTTCCGACCGGGTCCTTTCTGCTATCAACCTCTCCCGAGCCGAAGCGATGCGCATCGGCAGAAAAGTCTGGCAAAATGAGTGCAATGGGACGGTGTCGGGGCTCACCTCCTGGAATTCGGGCGAGAATTTCGCATCGCTGGGCATCGGTCATTTTATCTGGTACCCGGCAGGTATGCAGGGGCCGTTCGAGGAGAGTTTTCCGCAGCTCGTAAGTTTTATCGCCGCCCACGGCGCCAAGTTACCGAACCTGGTTCTTGGCCCTGGGGAGCTTCATTGCCCGTGGAAATCGCGAACCGAATTTCTCGACGCCCAGCAGACACCTAAGATGAAGCAATTGCGACAATTTCTTGTCGATACGATCGACCTTCAGGCGCAGTTCATGGTCAATCGGCTGCAAAATGCATTGCCGAAAATGCTACAGGAAACAGCTCCATCCAACCACGGCAAAGTCCAGCAACACTTCGAACGTCTCGCCGATTCCGCGCACGGATGTTTTGCTCTGGTTGATTATGTCAATTTCAAGGGAGAGGGCGTCTTACCTACCGAGCGTTACCGTGGAGAGGGCTGGGGCCTACTCCAAGTGCTGGAGCAAATGGCCGACACAAATAGCGATGCAGTTGAGGCTTTTTCGCGCGCGGCCGCGCAGGTGTTAAAGCGGCGTGTCCAGAATGCGCCCCCAGAACGGCATGAATCGCGATGGCTTCCAGGTTGGATTCATCGCGTAAACAGTTACAGTCGAACCTAATCCATGCCGTTAAAGATTTCGATATCGCTTTGTGCAACCGCCCTGATCATCACTTCCATTCTGGCGAGCGCACAGCTACGGCCGCCGATCCGGCCGACTCCGCCTCCCGCGCAGATGCGACCGCTAGCCCGCCCGACTCCTCCTCCTGCGGCGCAACCTTTGCGCAAGGCTTCAGACCTCATTCGAAAACAAGAGCCGCTGAAAATCAATCAGTCCGTACTCAAACAGCTTACGACCGAGAATGTGCATATCATGGTATCCATCCCGAAGCAGCGCGCATATTTAATGGCTGGCGAACAGATCGCAGTCGACGGTCCAATTTCGTCGGGCAAGCGCGGCCACAGTTCCCCGACCGGCCACATGCGTGTGCTCGAAAAAGATCCGAACCACCACTCCAGCCTCTACGGTGACTTCGTAGATAACTCCGGCCGTACTGTGCGCGCTGGAGTAAGCGCGCGAATTGATTCCGCGCCCAGCGGCACGCACTTCGCGGGCGCTACAATGAAATGGTTTCTGCGCTTAACCGAGGACGGCGTCGGTATGCACATTGGGATTTTGCCGGGTTATCCCGCTTCCCACGGCTGTATCCGCGAGTCATCAGAGGGCGCGAAATTATTTTACGATCACGTCAAAATCGGCACAACGGTCGACGTGGGCGATTACTGAGCGATTTCATCAAGGACTCGGAACCCGCCGCACTCAGAAACTCCAAATTCCAACATCCAAAGCCTGCCCTGAGCGACAGTCGAATGGGCTCCAAAGAAATTCCAATCACCAAATCGAAAATAGCACGCGAGACCTTCGATTCTTGAAAATTGGAGCTTGAAGCTTCGCTGGATGTTGGAGCTTGGAATTTGGTGCTTTCGGAAAATTGATCGTCTGCAGTTCAGGTGAGCTTCTTGCGCAGCATTTCGAACGCGGCCTGCGCGGTGAGTTGTTTAAAGGTTTGCCGGTCAGTTGGGAAAAAAAGTCGCAGGACGTTTGTCTCGCTGTTGGCTGCGGCCAGCGCAACAAAGACAGTCCCAACCGGTTTATCCGAAGAGCCTCCCGCGGGTCCGGCGATACCAGTAGTGGCCAGAGCATACGTCGTTTTTGCTCGCGTCCGAGCGCCCTCGGCCATGGCATGCGCAACAGGTTTGCTGACTGCGCCGTGTCGCTCGATCACCGCCCGATCAACGTGCAAAACATCGATTTTCGCGTCGTTCGCATAGCAAATGTAGCCCGCCAGGAAAACTTTGGATGCACCGGGAATATTTGTGATCCGATCCGCCACCAACCCACCCGTGCAAGATTCCGCCAGCGCCAGCGTCTCCTTGCGCTCGGCCAGCAGTTTCACGACCACTTCTTCCAGCAGTTCATCATCCGTTGAGAAGATCGAGCTGCCTAAGGAGGTCCTGATGATCGAATCAGCGTCTCGAATAACCGATGGTTCACCGACAATTCGGACATCGACCTCACCCGGTCGCGCACAATAACCAAGCTCAATTCCAGGAATCGCCAGGAGCTTTTCGCCAATCGCTGCTTCTACCAGCGACTCGCCCACATTCGCAATTTTATATATCCGTCGTTCGAACAACGGCGGAGTTTGCACTATGGAGCGCAATGTCGGGACGACGGATTCGTGAAACATCGGTTGCAGCTCACGCGGAGGGCCTGGCAACAAAAATAAATGGGGTGAATCAACGGATGGATTGATATTCGCCCGCAAATAAAGTCCGGGCGCTGTCCCATTTTCGTTCAAGAACACAGCGGCGCCCTCGGGGACGTAGGCCTGCCGCAAAACACGCTCGGTGAGTTTGAAACCGCGCTTCGCGAATCTCTCGGAAATTGCCGCCATGATCTGCTCGTCGAAGACTAACTTCAACTTGAGCAGGTCCGCCGTGATCTCTCGTGTTATGTCATCGGTGGTGGGGCCGAGTCCGCCGGTTACAAAAACGATCTGCGCACGTGGAAAGGTCTCGACCAAAGCGTTTCGGATCGCGCTACCGTCTGGCACAGTTCGCTGCTCATCGACGCGTAGCCCAAGCGGAAGGATTTCGCGCGCAAGGAACGCCAGGTGCGCGTCTTGCACGTCTCCGAGCAAGAGCTCCGTGCCGGTGTTGAGGAGAATGACCCGCATGTCGCCCACAAACGTGGAGCGAACAAAAGCAAACGTCCAACGCCGAACGCCCAACGCCGAACGTCCAACGTCCAACGAATCAGCGCTGCGAACGCGCTGAGTTTTGATTCTCCAGCTGGCGATTGAGGTCAATCGCCCTTACCTAACGTGCGGTGCGCTCTGACTTGAGCGTTGGGCGTTCGACGTTCGGCGTTTGGCGTTTGGCGTTTTCTTCAGCTGTTAGGCGGCGTCTTTGTCCTGCTTCTTGCGAATAAGGGGAAGCTTTTTGCCTTCTACCACTGCGCGATTGATCGTGACTTCCGCGATATCCTCGCGGCTGGGCACGTCATACATAATATCGAGCATGATGCGCTCGAGCATGGAGCGCAGCGCGCGCGCCCCTGTTCCTTTCGTCACGGCCAGGGCAGCCAGCGCCCGAAGGGCATCTTTGGTGACAGTAAGGCGAACCCCTTCCATCGAGAACAGCTTTGTGTACTGCTTAATCATCGCGTTCCTGGTCTCCGTCAGAATCGCGACCATTTCTTCCTCGGTCAGCGCGTCAAGTGAACTGACCACCGGGAGACGACCGATGAACTCAGGGATCATCCCAAAAGCGAGCAGATCCTCGGGTTCGACATGTCGCACCGCTTCTTTTCGCAGCGCGTCCTCAACTTCGAGCGTCGGGCTGGCAAAACCCATTACTTTTTGGCCGATTCGCTTTTGCACGATCTTATCGAGCCCAATAAAGGCGCCGCCGCATATGAACAGAATCTTTTCCGTGTTTACCTGAATGTATTCCTGGTGCGGATGTTTGCGTCCACCTTGCGGCGGAACATTACACGTGCTGCCTTCCAAAATCTTTAAAAGTGCCTGCTGCACGCCTTCGCCCGAGACGTCGCGGGTGATGCTAACGTTGTCGGTTTTGCGGCCAATCTTATCAATTTCGTCAATGTAAACGATTCCGATCTCGGCGCGTTTCACGTCGTAATCTGCATTCTGCAAGAGACGCAAAATGATATTTTCAACATCCTCACCCACGTAGCCGGCTTCGGTCAGCGTCGTGGCATCGGCGATGCAAAATGGAACATCGAGGATCTTGGCCAGCGTTTTTGCGAGCAGAGTCTTGCCCGAGCCGGTCGGTCCGACCAGAAGAATGTTGCTCTTCTCGATCTCAACTTCCGCCAATGGGTCGGGCTGGAACGCGGCGGAACTATCTCCGCCGGGTGCAGCCGGTTGAAGCACGCGTTTGAAATGATTATGGACGGCGACTGAAAGTGTCTTCTTGGCGATGTCCTGACCAATCACATACTGGTCGAGTAAGCGCCGAATTTCGGCCGGTTTGGGGACACGGATATTGGAAGACTGCCGCCTGGCGTCTTCGTTCAGCTCTTTGTCGAGGATGCTCTTGCAGACATTGATACAGCTATCGCAAATGTACACGCCTGGTCCGGCGATCAGCTTACGGACTTCGGCATGGCTCTTGCCGCAAAACGAGCACATGGTGAGGTTGGAGGCACGCGCCATATTCGGCTCTTAAAGAGCAGTTTTTATTCCTCGATTTTGCGTGGTAACGCCGCCTCCGCCACGGCCATGGCCCGGTCTCCCGCCGGCGGGGTCGCCCCATCCAGAAGCTTAATTTCCTTGCGGGATTTGATCACTTCATCGACCAGACCGTAGGCCTTCGCCTCGGCTGCGGACATGTAATAATCCCGGTCCGAATCCAATCGTACCTGGTCCTCGGACTTGCCAGTGTGCTGGGAGATAATTTTGATAAGCCGCTTTTTCAGCTTAAACATGTAATCGACCTGGCGCTCCACATCGCTGGCCTGTCCCTGCGCCCCCCCATGCACCTGGTGGATCATTATGTCCGAATTGGGCAGCGCGAACCGCTTGCCTTTGGTCCCGGCGCACAACAGCACTGCCGCCATGCTCGCCGCCATGCCGAGGCAATAGGTCGTCACATCACACGTTAAAAATTGCATGGTGTCGTAAATGGCCAGCCCTGCCGTCACCGAACCGCCCGGCGAATTGACATAAATATTAATATCCTTTTTGCCGTCCTCCATTTGCAGGAAAAGCAACTGCGCGATAACCAAATTCGCAACGTGATCGTCGACCGGTGTTCCGATAAAGACGATCCGGTCCTTGAGCAGCCGCGAATAGATATCGTAGCTGCGTTCGCCGCGGCCGGTCTGCTCGACCACCATGGGGATGAGAATGGACTGGGACAAATTTTCCTTTGATAAAGTCATGATTTTTCTTCGGACGCAGCCGGGTTTTTGGTCATTTCGACGCTAACATTCGCCATCAGGAAATCAAGGGTCTTACCAAGCAGAACCTGTTCCGCCAGGGCGTTTAGACCGTCGTATTCCTCCAATTCTTTGCGCATTTTTTCCACAGAAACGTTGTAACGCGCGGCTTCTTGCCGAATACGTTTGTCGAGATCTTCACGTGATACTTCTATTTTCTCACGCTCAGCCACGCGCTGAAGAATAAAATTCGTCTTCAATCGGTGCGCGGCCAGGCCGGCGGCGCCTTCCACCAGCTCTTTCTCCTTACCTTTCAGCATTTCATCGGGCACGCCGCGCTCGCGATTACGTTGCACAAGTTCCCCCAAGGCCCGCCGTGTTTCATTGCGCAGGAGGCTTGGCGGCAAGTCGAACTTCGTGTGCTCATGTAAATATCTTACGATCTGAGATTCTTTGGCGCGTTCGATCTCATGCTCTTTTTCGTGCTCGAGATCGTGCTCGACCAGTTTTCGCAGCTCCTCCAGGGTTTTGCCCGGCGCCAATTTACTCGCGAAACTGTCGTCCAGTGGCGGTAACACCCGCTGTTTTATCTCGCGGACGGTCACATTATAGGTGGCTTGTCTGCCGCTCAGTTCTTTGACTGCAAACTCAGCCGGGAAGTCGACCGTCACCGTTCGGGTTTCGCCAGGCTTTAGCCCGACAATTTGTTCACCGAATCTCGGAAGGAAATTATCAGGCGCGAGCCGCAGCCAAAACTTCTTGCCGCCATGCAAGTTCTTGCTGGCTTGCGGCGCAACCTCGCTGATTGGTTTGCCCTCCATCGAGCCCTCAAAGTCAATGACGGCGAAATCTTCCATTTCCAAACCGCGCTCGGGCACGTCGACAAAATCTGCGGCCTGATCACGCAGACGCTCCAGCGCGGCATCGACGTCGGCCGGGGACACCTTAATGTCGGGCACCTCGACCGAAATGTTTTTGTAATCTGGCAAATCGAAATCCGGCGCCGTGACGACAGTCGCGCGAAAGCGCATCGATTTGTCCTCGCCGAATTGAACGTCTTCGACATTCGTCAGGGAAACAACCCGCAGTTGTTTTTCCTCAATCGCATCGCGATAACTTTTGGAGACGAGTTTCTTGGTCAGCTCCTCCTGAATTTCCTTGCGAAACTTTGCTTCAATAACCCGCCGCGGCGCCTTACCTGGCCGATATCCCGGAATTTTGGCAAATCGTGCGAAACTACCTGCAATCTCGTCCCACTCTTTCGACACCTCCTCGGGAGGCAACTCGATCCGAAGCATCGAGACAGAGTCCGGTTGCTTTTCAACTTCAACTTTCATGCGCGAGCGACGGTAAGGGCGGCACTCGACGGGTGCAAATTAGGTAGAGGTGAATTAACCTCAATCGGCCCAAAGTAGAAGTGGCATCCTGCCGCTTTGTTTTATGACACGCGACTGGAAGTCGCGTCTACTTTTTCAGCGCGGACGTAGATGCACGGATTAAAGAAGGCGAAGGGTGGTAGCGGCGGTTCACTCCCGCAGGTGCGGGACCATGGCGATTGAGAGCCTGCCCGCTGGGGGCTTCCTCGGGACCGCCAATGAACTCGCCCAGGGCTTTGTCTGCGCGGAGACGGCTGATTTCGGCCACAGACGCCGTGGTGAGCGAAGTCGAATCCATAAACACAGATTTACACAGAAGGAATACTTTAGGCGCCTGGCGAAGACCAAACTTTTACTCGGTCTGCTGATCAACTTTGGACCCTCCAAAGTTGAATTTAAACGCCTCCTCTTCTGAATCTGTGTCGATCCGTGTTAATCTGTGGCTAGGTCTTTTGCCTCTCACCGGGAAGCGCTTGAAGTTCATTGGCAGCGCGGTCGAATGGGTCAATCGCCTCTACCTTGCGCGGGATAAACGCATTCACCGCGCACGTAAACCGAGTGCGGACGCACATTCCCAAACCAATAAGCCAGCTCGCGATAATCTTCGACCGCAAAGACGGCGAAGTTGGCCAGCTTGCCCGGTTCGAGAGAGCCTATTTTCTCTGCCCGATTAAGGCTATAAGCAGCATTGATGGTCGCGGCCGTGATCGCCTCAGCCGGCGACATTTTCATTTGAGTGCAGGCCAGTGAAAGCAGCATGGGCATGGACGGCGTCGGCGACGATCCCGGATTAAAATCCGTCGCGAGAACAACCGCCAGGCCAGCCGCAATCATGTCTCTGGCCCGCGGATAACATGTCGATCCCAGTGCGTAAACCGAACCGGGCAGCAGAACGGGCTGAACGCCGGTCGATTTCAGGGCCGCGATCCCCTCATTGTCTGTTTTTTCGAGGTGATCCGCGGTGGTCGCGTTCAACTCAGCTGCTAGTTTGGCGCCACCGGAATTCGTCAATTGATCGATATGCGCTCGCAACTTTAATCCACGTTTTTTCGCCGCCGTTAAGATTTCTCGCGATTGCTCCAGGTCGAAGTAGCCTGGCTCACAAAAAACGTCGCAAAACTCCGCCAATTTTTCCGAACAAACGCGCGGCAGCATTTCGTCAACAATCAATTGCAGGTAGCGCTCGGGCGCGGCTCGATATTCGTGCGGGACAGCGTGCGCGCCCAAAAATGTCGGGATAAGTTCCAGTGAGGTCTCCCGGTTAAGTCGCCGGATGACGCGCAAAATTTTCAATTCATCGTCGAGTGTGAGGCCATAGCCCGACTTCGCCTCTATCGCGGTCGTGCCGCTTTGCAGGAACCAGTGCACGTGTCTCGTGGCCTGCTGGAAAAGGTCGGATTCACTCGCTGCGCGCGTCTTCTGCACAGTCGACCAAATTCCGCCGCCCGCGGCCGCGATCTGCTCGTAGCTTTCGCCTTTGCTGCGCCGCTCAAAATCGTCGAGCCGATTTCCGGCAAACACGGGATGGGTGTGGGCATCGACAAAGCCGGGCAGGACAACTCCGCCCCCTGCATCCACGATCTCGGCGTCACCGGCGCTTTTCTCGATCTCTTCGCTCGAGCCAACGGCCGAAATCAATTGATCGCGGATCAGCATTCCGCCGTCCTCGATTATGCCGAGTTCGGACATCTCCGATCCGATGCGTGCCCGTCTCGAACCAGCGAGCCTGATCAGTTGCGAAGCGTGAAGAACGGCGACTGACTTCAAGGTTAAGTCATTTTGCTTTCAACGATCTGTTCGATTTTCTTAAATTCCGATTCGGATTCGGCGAAAATTTGCCGAACTTTGTCCTGAAGAACT
>Ga0207684_10003462_pt1 | contig 15399 bp, 19 predicted proteins | sample KBSK5501metaG_FD_184342 | JGI IMG/M metagenome (GOLD analysis project Ga0207684, IMG submission 184342) | Corn, switchgrass and miscanthus rhizosphere microbial communities from Kellogg Biological Station, Michigan, USA - KBS K5-50-1 metaG... | ecosystem: Host-associated > Plants > Roots >...
ACGACCAAAGAGTTTTCTCATCAACAGGCGAACCTAGAAGCTTCGATGAAATTGCGTCCAACAGTATTCTTCATTCACAATGGCAATACTGTGCAGGATTGCTCATCCCGCGACCTGGGTGCGGGGTAGGATTAGAAATGGCTGGACGCCGACAGATGTGGCGTATCCCTTCTGGAGCAATTGCTATGCGGAATCATGCCTTAGACGAACCTAAAGCGGTAAAGCAGAATCACCATGAATGCCCACATACTAGTTTTTGAGTGTCCGAACTGCGGTCGGCCAATGCCCTTCATTCGACTAGATCAGGGAATTCGGTATCCGAATCTAGAACAGGAAGTTGAACGTGTCGATCTTGGGTGTCTCGGGGCCGACTGCGGATGGAGCGGCACGTTCGCGACTGGAGCAGCGCGGCAGAATAGGACCGTTGAATGGCCTCACCTGAAGCCTGCGGGTTCCTATGAGAAGCAAAAGTCACCCGCCGCTAGCTAATCCGGATAACTAAGACCGTTTTCGGTTTTGCCTCTCGCGCGCACGTTGCCGCGCGGCGGTAAGGGTTTACCGGGCAGAACTTGCCCAGTACCCCCAGGAGCCACGCTACGGACGCCTCGCGCGGGAATGTGCTTGCTCTCAAGCAGGCAGAGATCATCGGCGCCTTCTATTGCAATCTGTACTTTTTCCGGTTCGTTTGGATGTGGAGGCTCAATAATCGTTTCGACGATTCCGGGCAGGATGGCGTTGGGTCGTTGGGTGGCCATATCTCAACAAGCTAATCTCGATTCAGCACCAAGTCTGAGCAAGAAGACACACTCTGTTATCAACAACTACGCAATCAGTGTCCAGAGTACATCTCAATGCTGTACCGAAATCGTCAGCGAGAAGATATTGCCCAACCAGGAGTCGACAGCCAGCACATAATGCGGGTTCCGCTCAGAAAGCCATTCTCTATGACCGAGCGGGCCGGGAACCTATTAGGTAAACAGCTCGATGCACCTACAACTGTGCAATTGTGACCAGCCAGAGTGAGGGTATTCCGTTTATTGTCTGGTAAATCATAGATGCTCGGGAAGGAGGCAAACCTTGATACCTAAAGGTTTTACTAGCCGACGACGACGCTGTGCGGTCGATGTTGCAGGTGGCGCTGGAACGCGACGGATTTGAGGTAGTGGCAGTAGCGGGCGTAAAGGACGCGCTCAGCCGCATCGCTGAAGAAAACTTTGACGTTCTGCTATCGGACCTACACATGCCGCATGCTGGTGATGGTTTCACCGTCGTCGGCGCCATGCGCCACACCCACCCGCAAGCAGTGACGCTGGTGCTCAGTGGCTATCCCTTTCTAGACGAAGCCTTTTCCGCCATCCGCTTACAGGCTGACGCAATCCTTGTGAAGCCGATCGAAATCGCTTCACTCAGGAAACTCATCCGCGATAAACTCGCGCACCCAGTAGCCTCGAAGTCGCTGCTCGCTGAGAGCGTGGCCACCATACTGGAGCATGATCTCGCTGCTACTATTCAGGGCTGGATGGAACTAGTCGAGCACGACGAAGAGCTGACTTGTATCCCGTTAAGCTTTGAGGATCGCACCGGCCATCTTCCCAACCTGATCGCCGACCTGGTTAACCGCTTACGCCTCCCTTCAACCACGACAGCGCAGATCTCCATCGCTGCACGGGAGCACGGAGATCTGCGACGCAAGCAAGGCTACACTGCCGCGATGTTGGTGGAAGAGTCCCGAATCCTACAGGTCAGTATCTTTAACACACTACAAAAAAATCTGTCCAGGGTGGATTTCAGCAAGGTGCTGTTGGACGTGATCACCATCGCGGACGAAGTGGATTCGCAACTGAAGCAGGCCATGCTCAGCTACTCGGAACCCCGGCCTCAGTCCGCCCAGTCGGCGGCCTAAGGTCTTGCCGGGGTGGGTGCGAGGTCCCTGGGGGTCGGTTCGTGGGTGATGCTCTCTCCGATCCTAGACACGAAGTTCGGGGTGTGGCCCTTCAACATTTCCCGGATGCCAGGCCCAAACTCGTGGAAGAGGTTGATGCCCACGTCGCCGCCGATCGTCGAACCAAAAGTTTTGAACGTCGCCGAAGGAGATCGCGCCCAATATGGACGGTAAGCGGTGGCGATAGCGACCGAAGTCAGCACTCCGAGGAAATATGACGAGTTCAGTGCCCTCTCTCCAGAGTCGTTACGCGTGATTAAAATGCGCGAAGCCGCGTAGGTGGCCCGGCCCAGGGAGATGCGGCTGGTCGAAGGGTGGTAACGTGGGTCCTGCCGGAGCAACGACGGATAGAGGTACTTACCAAAAAAGGCGCTGGACTCTTTTTGAATAAGCGCCACTTTATATCGAGCGGTTAAGCTGGGTTGCGGTCCGGGAGTGACCTGTGCCATATCTGTTTCACGCATTACGCCGGCGTTGACAGCAACTGCGCCAAGTGTCAAAGGCGAGCGTGCTCCATTGACGAACGTGTGAAACTTCTCTGCTTGTGTTGGAGGCTGTACCGACGGAGCATCAGGAAGTGATCTCGACGGACGCATCTTCTGGCGCTGCACGTCGGGTGAGCGTGAGCCGTCAAACTGCAACCCCTGAAGCAAATCAGCGGAAGGGCGGTCGCCCTGGCACAACGCCCCGCAAGCAGCCAACAGCAAAAAGGAAGTGACCCGGATTGGTGCAATTCGCTTCACCATAGCTCGGTCCTGCAAACCGGCAAGCGACTTTTGGGCTCCTCAGCGATTCGGGTCGGAAGCACGCCTCGACGTTAGCACTCCAGCGTGGCACTCGTCTGAGCAAGAGTGCTCATCCCCGGAAGGCAGAAACCTGCCCACTGATGGCTATACCACCACGAAAGAACTGGCGAAACTAGCGGCGATCGTCATGATCCGGATGTTCGTGACGATACTTCCAGTATGCTCTCTGCTGCGCACGCCGCACCTTGTAGAAGGGACGATAAGCCTCATGCCTTTCCTCTCCCCAGTGCCGATACCTGCCGTCTTCGCGGTCATCCCATCGATGGTAGTCCCTGTGGTCGCGGTCGTAGTAGCGCCTCTGGTTTCTTTCGTTCCGCTCTCGGGCATCTTTACGGCGATCGTCTCGAAAATTGTTGCCGGCCTGAGTCGCCACCGGAGCAATAAGTGCCACACCCAGGAGAAGTGAGCCTCTAGATATCTGTGCATAGGATGCATGTCGTTTTCCTCGGCCCGAGATCTCCATAACTGGAGTCCCGGCTAGCAGCGACTGTACGCTTCTAGCCTCGTGGAGGATGTTCAATACAGACCACCGTACAGACCGCTGGAGTATTCCCGAAATCAAGACACGACCGCTACCTGGCGTTCTGTGACCCAGTTTCGGCAATACCCGTTTATGGGGCGGGATAATCTGCCTGCGCGAGCCCCGTGGCGTAGCCGGCTGTTATCGCTTGCGAGGCTTCATTTCCACGGCCTCGGCTGCAGAAAGCTTCCGGTCTCGGTGTGGCTCGGTGCGCAAGGCACCCGTATGCAGTTCACAAGCCTCCTCGGCCGCTGCACCGCAAGTGGGACATGGTACGGCGAGTATCTGTTTCCGGGTGAGTTCCTTGGTTTTCACCGCGATATAATGCAACGATCCCCAGCAGGAAAGATGCTCAATATTGCTCATTTTCAACACATTAGCCAAGCCCAAGGCTTCACTAGTCCCGCCAGCAGTTTTTGAGCAAAAGTGAACACTTTGACAAACGGTCATTCTGATAAAATATCTACTGATGTAGCTCCACGCCCCGGAGAGGCCTTGATGGCACCAACCGTGCCGGCCAAGAACAAGTCGGACTTCGACCCGAGGAAATTCCTTGCCACTATCGGCCAGGGCAGGAAAGTCGTGTCCTTTGCCCAGAAACAAACAATCTTCACGCAGGGGGACGCGGCTGATGCAATCTTCTACGTCCAGGAAGGCAAGGTTATACTCACTGTCGTATCCCAAATTGGCAAGGAAGCGACCCTGGGAATATTGAGCGAGGGAGAGTTTTTCGGAGAAGGTGCCCTGGCTGGACAGCCTTTACGCATGGGGTCTGCAGCTGCAATGACGGACTGCGAGGTTCTGCAAATTGACAAGAAGGCAATGATGCTTGCGCTCCATCGGGAACACGCGTTCTCGGATCTGTTCGTAGCGTATCTGCTGGCACGGAACATCCGATATGAAGAAGATTTGGTTGATCAGCTTTTCAATTCCAGCGAAAAGAGACTAGCTCGGATTTTGCTGTTGCTTGCACATTTCGGCAAGGAAGGCGTGCCCGAGACTGTAATCCCCAAGATCAGTCAGGAGACGCTCGCAGAGATGATAGGCACAACCCGGTCGCGGGTCAGTTTTTTCATGAATAGGTTCAGAAAATTGGGCTTTGTTGACTATGGCGGGAGCGGGATGCAGGTTCATAGTTCACTTCTAAATGTCGTTCTCCACGACTAGCTTCCACGCCCCAATCGCATAAACAAAGTTCCCAGACAGCGATGAGCAAATCGGGTGGATCTAATACGGAAATCGGCGCTATCGTCGAGTCTGTAATCAATCGATACTCGCCAGAGCCGTACCAGAGGTAAACTAGGTTTATATGCGTAAGCGATTGATAACTTCAACTGCGGAAACTGTTCGACCTCACGACAAAAGCTGGCTAGATCTTGAGCGTGCCGCCGTGGTGGAGGTGACGTCGGAAAAGAAGGATTTCCCGGTCGAGGCTGCGTTCGTCTTGGGAGAAACGCGGGGCTGGCGCGCGGGCATCCCGGGACCTCAAACGATTCGGCTGGTCTTCGATCAGCCGCAAAGGCTAAGACACATTTCGCTTGTTTTTGAAGAAGAACAAACAACGCGTACGCAAGAATTCGTCTTGCGATGGTCTTCGGATGGCGGCCGCTCATTTCGAGAAATTGTGCGCCAGCAGTGGAACTTCAGCCCACCTGAGACAATACGCGAGGTCGAGGAATACCGGGTTGAGATTTCGGATGTCACCGTATTGGAACTGATCATCGTGCCCCATAACAGTGGCGGGACGGCTTGCGCGTCGCTTAAAACTTTGCGCCTGTTTTGACTCCCGCCCAAGCTCTCTCCGTATATTTCCATGAGAAGACGCTCTTGAATAGACTGCCGCCTTGGCTGCGAATTCTCGCTCCGGGCAGTTTTGTGTTTCGCTTAGATGGGCCGGACGTTCTCTGCCTGGAAGCCCTTGGGGCCCTTGGTGACGGAGAACTCGGACGGCTTGCCCCAAATTAATTGTCACAACTGTGCAGTTTGGATCGGTCGACCATTCCTTCCCAGCCTATGCTGTATCTATCGAGGAGATGAACAGGCGCAGCGAAGGGCGCTGCTCTGACATCTTGGGAAGAAACAATGGAAATATGACGTATTTCACTAATAAGCCGATAGCCAAACTGCATAGAGCTCCCCAACCGCCCCTGTCACACCCCGGGGCGACCCCTGACTCAGACCGTGCCAAGAAGCCACGGCTCGCCGAGCCCTCTGCCATCGACCAGGAATTGAATCCCGGAGATCGGGTCGAGGGTTTGGGCGACTTCGGAAAGCCGACCGGAGAATTCGGCACAGTTGAGCAAGTTAACGAAGATGACGCGGTCGTCAAATGGGATGATGACGGTCGTGTCAGACTCCAGCAGCCGTGGCTCAAGAAGGTTTAGCCCGCCTGGCCAAGCTGGGCATCGACCTGCGAAATCACAGAGAGCTTGCTGGCCGATGGGCATCCGCCTTCACGCATGCTTTGGATGAACTGCTGGCCTCTCTGGAATGAATATAGAGGTCTGCTTGAGACTCTGGCGGATCGTAAAAGTTGGAATTTGATCCGCGCGCATTGCATGACTTCGCCGAAGTTGAAAGGAATAGAGGAGGAAAGATCAATGCGACACAAATTCGTCCTCTGGCTTCTGCTATTGCTTGCTGGATTTCTTGTTGGGTTCATCCTGCAGTATTCCAGGCTACAGCGGGTACAGCAGGAACTGTCTGCCTCGACAAAACAACTGGGATCCTGTCAGGCGAGCCAACAATTGTCGCAGCTTCGCGACACCGCCACGATGATGTATCTGGAGGTGGTGGAAAAAAACTACGGGAAGGCTGGGGAATATTCCAGGGAGGTTTTTGATCAAGCTCAGCAAATTGCGAGTAGCACGGAGGACCCCGCACTCCGCAACTTGCTTCGTGACACCCTAGCAGCCCGCGATCAGATCACGGCGGGCTTGGCGAAGGGGGATGCCTCTGCACTTTCGGAAATACAGCCAGTCTTATCTAAGCTCGAGCAGACGGCGAAGCATTGACGGATATGTGCACGTAACCCTGCGCAACTCTTTGAGACACTCACGACCGAAGCTACCGGATTGCCCGCTGAATTGCTTTCGTTAGTCGCAATCCGCCATTGGGCCGTTTCGCGTTCGCTTGTGAGTGAGCCATTCTGATTCCTCCTCTGCTTCGGCGAGGTGCCGTGGCACTGATTTAGGAGACGATCAATTCTGAACAGTTTTCTGAAGCGAACAGTTTGATACTGCCGATTAACAGGCTCTGACAGCAGAGGGAACTTCGTGAACAAATTTGGTTTTGTGGACATTCCTGATGCAGGGAGGTTTCGATGAATCTAAATGTGCTCGATTTGAAGCTGATTGTGTTCGCCGCTGTGTTGATTCTGATCATCGCAGTGTTTGCTTGGCTGTACGTGCAAAAACACAGGAGTACGACTGCATACCTGCGGAAAAAATTTGGTCCCGAATACGAGCGGGCTGTGCGGGAGCATGGGTCAGAACGAAAAGGAGAAGCGAAATTAGCGGATCGCGAAAAGCGGGTTGAAAAGCTCAACATTCGCGATCTTGATCCGATGGAACATGAACGTTTTTCGAAACAGTGGGAGTCCGTACAGTCTCATTTTGTCGATTCGCCAAAAGGGGCAGTCAAAGAAGCCGACGATCTGGTGTCTTTTTTAATGAGAGCTCGTGGCTATCCCGTATCCGATTTCGATCAACGTGCCGCCGACATTTCTGTTGACCATCCCCGAGTAGTGGAGAACTACCGGTCTGCGCATGAGATTGCGCTGCGGGTTGGGAAAGACGAAGCAACTACGGAAGACCTGAGAACGGCGATGATTCACTACCGCTCTCTATTTGAGGAACTGGTGCAGGCGCCAGCGACTGTTGAAAGAAAAGAGGTGGCGTAATGGCTGAACTGAAGAGAATAGAGGACGAACTTCCGACGGCCGAGTTCGCAAGCTACGGCATTCCGCCAAAGCAGCCCGACGGACCCAAGCTGGTGAAAGGCCAAGAGATGGAAACTCTGGATAGAGCGGCTGTAGTCTCAGAGCCCATGCCGTTGTTTTCTGAATCGGAGATGGGAGATTTCCGGTCCCAGTGGAGCAACCTACAGGCTGGTTTCGTGGATGAACCGCGCCGCACGGTCGAAGGTGCTGACGAGCTGGTCGGTTCGGTGATGCAGCGACTCGCGGAAGGTTTCGCCAGCGAGCGATCCGGTTTGGAAAAGCAGTGGGACCGTGGCGATAATGTGTCCACCGAGGACCTGCGAGTTGCCCTGCAGCGCTATCGTTCCTTTTTTGACAGATTGCTGCAACTGTAAGGACGAACACGCTTTCGGATGCAGGAAGCAGCCGCCGCGGATGATAGCGATCCGCCAGGCCGTTCTTCGGGGTTCGGTGTTTTTCCAGCCGGCCAGCGAATCTGAGCGCGTCTCAACAGTTACGAACCGTCAGGTGACGACGGGGGCGCAGGCTCTGGGCCGAGAACGGCGCGCAGGCCGAATTGCACATTGGTTCCGCGACGATCCGTGTGGACCGCGGCGCTGGCTTCCTTTCTCAACCTGGACGAGCGCACCGTTCAGATCTAGCTCACGGAAGGGAACGCTGAATATTCGGGTACTGTGGTTCGGTCCGTGACGAAATGTTTCAAGTGGACACGCCCTGCCAGGCGTTTTCTTCTTAGTCCAGGCCGATACCTCATTGAGGAGGACGAAGACGGAACTCCACAACCATCACCCTGGCAGCGGGGAAGGTGAAGCCACCGGCCGTGGCCAGACCTACACCATTTACTCCGGGTAGCGCGGCACATTCACCGGTACGGTGCCGTGCGTCTCGCACGACAGTCACCTGTCATCGAGCCGCAACCAACATCCTGGCGATCGAATCGTCAGTGGTCACCCCAACTGTCCGGCGCGCCGTCAACTGGCCCGGAGTAACTACGACGATTCATGTCCCACTGGGCCACTGGACTCCCGAGCCTCCTCCTGAGCCGTTGCCGCGAAGCTTCCGGCGCACGCAAGATTCCGACACTGCCAAGGGCCCCGCTTCCCGGCAAACCTCAGAACAGTTGCATGGTGCCGAGGCGGATCATATTACATGTTCTGGAAGGATGTGGAGGCTAGTCGCGGGGAACACCTTCGGACCGGTTTCGGCTCGATTCCTAAGTTTCGAATTTGGGTGGTGGTGCAGTTTGAATCCGGGCGGCGGCTTGGCTGGCGTCCTCGCGCTTGCACTTGTGTTCCTTGAATTGGAGGTCGAGATTCCATTGAGCGTCCGCGACTCTCTTCATTGATTCCAAGGGAACCTTGAACTGACGATTGCAAAACGTGCAGACCCCGATGGCGGGAACCTGACCAAGCCATTTGACGACTCTAAGGTTGCCCTTGGACGCGGCCAGCCTTTGGTCGCTTACTTTCTTCTCAATGCGATCCACTAGCTTCTGAGCCTCGCCGTTCTCGTGGGTCTGAGGCTTTTCTTGCTTTTTCGGCATGCGCACAGTTTCCCACAGGCGCCTAGACTTTGCCAGCCTGTGTATATTCAAACTGCACCACTACCCGAATTTGAGGGCTCTTGAGCCCAGGCCGTGACCAAGTCTAGACTTTGCGGTAGTCCCGGGGTGAGGGACGGCACGAGTTTTTATCGTTTCCCCTACCCTGAGTTCGGCCGAAGGCGAATAGTGTCAGGTCGGACCACGCTTCTCATCCGGTCACGACCTTCCTCCGTTTGAATTCAGAAATCGGTGCGGGACCCAAGTCGTGTCGAAAAGAGAACGTTCTCCGCCGGAGAACGAAAGCCGCCGCTTAAAGCCGGATATCCAGTGAAGCTGAAGTCCCCAAGGTTTCTGTGAGACGTAAAGCTGTGTCATGCCAGTCCGCGACGACAAACCGGAACTCCTTATAACCCAGAAACTCGGAAACGTGCCGGTACGGGGGATCTGTAGCGCATGCCCTCATATCATCTTCGATACGGGTGCAAAGGTCGGGAAGAGCGAAGACCACCAACGCAGGTGGAAAGACTCTTTTCCGAGCATTTCAGAAAGGTACATGCCGCGTGAATCTGTCAGCCCAGTTGTTGCGCGGATCGCGAACGCGCCACCTAAACGCACTAATCCGGCTCCGCTCTGTGAGCCTAAGACCGGGGTCAAGACTGGCGCTGTGTGCTGAAACCTAGTCTTTTCGGCTCAGTTTCCGAGTAGGCGACAATCGGAAGTTATCGCGCATCGATTTCGGCGCAGGGGATGGCGACCCGGGGGCGGGTTGTGCCTATCTCTCTGCCAGCATCTCCTGAGTGATCTTGGGAACACCGTCTCGGGTCTCCCTTCCTTGCCAAAATGTGCGAGCAGCAAATTAAGGATGCAGGCCAGATCCTTTTCGGTCAAATTGAAAAGTTGAGCAAACCAAATCCTTTTCGTAACGGATGTCCAACAAATAGGCCACCTACATGTCGGCGGAAGCAAGTCTCAACGGCTACTGCTACCGAAGACAACCGCGGTGACGGCGCTAACAAAACAACAAGCTGAGAACGAAAAAGATGAGCAGCTCAATTTGTTTTATGGAAGCTGTGAGTACCCACGAGAGTTCACACCGAACCCAAGGGTGAGCATTATTGCTCAGACCTCTTGAATCCTGATTTGCTAAGGTAGCGATTGACCTGGTGCGCCGGCAGGTATAGCCCGAATTTGTGTGCGAGTGTGCACACAACACGAAGCCAGAGAGGCGGCGCAGAGGCAACAGAAATGAGGCTGTCCATGAAAAGAGTAATGTTCTTACTTGCGATGTTGAGTCTCGGTACGCTGTGCTGGGCAGGGTCGGCGCGCGAAGATGCTACCGACCGACTGGACAACGCCACCAAAGTGTTACACGAAATTATGGGAATGCCAGACAACGGAATTCCAGAAGAAGTGTTGGAACACGCAAAGTGCGTAGCCGTTGTACCGCACATGGTCAAAGGCGGCTTTATCTTCGGGGGTAAAGGAGGTAAGGGGGTGGCGACTTGCCGCACGGCGGATGGCTGGAGTGCGCCGGCGTTCATCACGATTTCGGGTGGAAGCTGGGGGCTGCAGATCGGCGTAGAAGCTGTGGACCTGGTAATGATCATTCAGAATGAAAAAGGGATGCAAAAACTGCTCTCTAGTAATTTCCAAATTGGAGCGGACGCTTCAGCAGCAGCAGGTCCAGTTGGACGGCATGCGTCGGCCGGTACGGATTGGAAGTTGGATACAGAGATCCTGACCTACTCCCGTGCCAAGGGTGCGTTCGCTGGGCTCACGTTGGAAGGTGCATCGATCCGCCAAGACAGTGATTCCCGGCACGCGATGTACGGACGCAAGGTCACAACTCAGGCCTTGCTGTTGGGCAAAGTGCCGGCTCCATCCGCAGCGCGGCCGTTCCTTGCGGAAATTCGCGGAGCAAAAGCCCAAGCCGTAGCCGAAGGGAAAGCTGAAGCCAAAGCCGAAGCTAAAGAGAAAGATCCGAAGTAGGACTTGCAGAATTGGGCTACCGCTGTTTCCCATTCAGCCGACGGCCGTGTGTTCGGATGGGAACACACTCCACCATTTGTTCTTCATCCGTTCGCGCGAAGCAGTTCTCTCGCGGACGTTGGATGAGATTCACATTCTGGCGCTCGCAAATGAGCGCAGGAGGTTAACATGCTTTGGACCATTTTCGTTGTCCTTCTGATTTTGTGGCTTCTGGGTTTCAGTTTGCACCTGGGCGGAGGCCTGATCCACTTACTGTTGGTTGTGGGGTTGGTGGTTCTGGTCATTAACTTACTGAGCGGACGACGAAGTGCGGTTTGAAGAAAGGCATTTACGAGTCCCAGCACCAGGAGGTGCCCCCGGTAGTCACCCTCCTGGCCTCTGCTTTCACTCCGCGTCCAGGTTGGGTAAAGGAAGAGCTTGATGCGTGGAGTGTTACGGCTGGCATAACGGGGGCAGGCTCTTCCGCCGCGGCGGGGCAACAACCTTTATCGGTTGTCGATCACCTCGATATTCTTGTTGGCGTGAATCGCAATTCGGCGGGCCGAGTTGTGTCCATGACTGGAAGACTGATACCGCCCAATCGCCGGTTGGTGGGCCAGGGCGGACTTGGTTTTGAAGGCTCGCCCAAAACCAACCCAACATAGGCGGGTTCTTGTTTCAGGGTCACTTGGTTGCTCTGTGTGGTTGCAGAGGGCGAATGAGCTGCGAATTCTAAAGGCGAAGTCAAGAGCGGCAGGCGAGGGTGTTCGTCCCACATTGGAAAGTGTAGTCGCGACGTCTGGTCAATTTTGACCAGTCCGCGGGCCCACTTTCGTTGAATACTGAGAAGAGGCAAATTTCGAACCAGCGCCCGTGATCTCTTGGGCCCATCTGAGAAATGGCCTCTGTCAGCACCTGTTCTCACCAACTTAGGACAAATGCCGCTACTAAACACAGCGTTTCCGAAGACGGTCTTGGAAGTCGTCAGCCCGCGGCCCGTGGCGCGAGACGGCGTATCGGCGGCTCGTGCCAGATCGCAATCGAAGCCATCACTACCGAGCCGAATCGCCGTAATCGGGAATTATCTTCCGCGACATTGTGGAATCGCTACGTTCACTACAGACCTGTGCGAGGCCATATCGGCAGAGTACGGGACAGCTCGATTGCTGGCGCTGCCAGTGAACGACACGGAACAAGGATATGACTATCCCGCACGGGTGAGATGGTCGCTCGCCCAGGACGACGTGACGTCCTATCAAGAAGCGGCTGCATTTCTAAACTTCAACAATATCGATATGGTGTGCCTGCAGCACGAGTATGGAATCTTCGGCGGTCCGGCCGGAAGCCATATTTTGTATCTGCTACGCGGCTTGAAAATGCCCGTGGTGACTACCCTGCACACCGTTCTGCGCGAGCCTGACGCCGACCAACTCAAGGTCATGGAAGAGATCGCGGAGCTCTCGGACCGCCTCATTGTCATGAGCCAACTCTCGTCCCAGTTCCTCCAGGAAATCTTCAAGGTGCCCAGTAGCAAGATCGACATGGTCCCGCACGGCGTACGGGACCTGCCTTTTCTCGACCCCAATTTCTATAAGGACCGCTTCGGCGTCGAAGGAAAAGCGGTGCTGCTTACGTTCGGCCTGCTCTCGCCGAACAAGGGTATCGAAAACGTGATTCAGGCGCTGCCGAAGATCTTGTCGAAACACGAAAATGTGGTGTACCTGGTGGCGGGCGCGACTCATCCTCACGTTCTTCGTCGCGAGGGGGACCAGTATCGAGTCAGCTTGAAAGCTTTGGCGAGGGAAGTGGGGGTGGAATCGCAAGTCATCTTCCATGACCGCTTTGTCAGTCCTGAAGAAATGGCGGAGTTCATTGGTGCAGCCGATATCTATATCACTCCGTATCGCCATGAGGCTCAGGTGGTTTCTGGAACGCTGGCCTATGCTCTCGGGGCGGGCAAGGCGATCATCTCAACCCCCTATTGGCACGCGATCGAATTGCTCGACGACCGCCGCGGCGCTCTGGTGCCCTTCCAGAACCCCGAGGCAATCGCACAAAAGACAATCGAACTCCTGACCACACCGGCGCTGCGCCATGCCATGCGTAAACGCGCCTACCTCTTCGCGCGCGATATGATCTGGAAAAAAGTCGCGCAGGGTTACATGGAGAGCTTTGCACAGGTTCGCAGCGACCGCCTGGAAACTCCGCACGTTCAGTTTTCGGCTCGCACTACCAGCAAATCGCTGAATCAGCTGCCAGAATTAAAACTCAATCATGTGAATGCGCTGACCGATGACACAGGGATGTTGCAGCACGCGATCTTTACCATTCCCAATCGAGCTGAGGGGTACACCACCGACGACAACGCGCGCGCGCTCATTTTTTCTGTGTTGCTGGACCGACTGGGCGTGGACCGACCGGACACGGACCAGCCGGGGAAATCCGAATCAGCCAACCCGGATTGGCCATTCCGGTATTTGGCATTCCTGGAGCACGCTTTCAATCCGGAGAAGAAAAGGTTTCGAAACTTTCTCGGCTACAACCACCGCTGGAACGAAGAACAGGGCTCGGAAGATTCTCACGGCCGCGCGTTGTGGGCCCTTGGAACTCTCTTGGCTCGATCCGCAAATCAGGGACTGCGGGGCGCCGCGGGGCGTCTGTTCGAAGTCTCCGTGCCGGCGGTTGTTGAGTTCCATAGTCCTCGTGCCTGCGCCTACTCCCTGCTTGGAATGCAGGAGTATCTCAATGCGTACCCTGGAGATCGAGACGCCCAGCGAGTTCGACTCGCATTGGTTCAAAGATTGCTCAATATGTATGAGTCAATCCGGCGGCCAGACTGGAAGTGGTTTGAGGACGTTTTGGCGTACGGAAACGCGAGGCTCCCCCAGGCCATGCTGCTCGTGGGATCGGCTTGTGGGAATGAGCGCATGCTCTCCGCCGGCCTCGATTCACTGGACTGGCTTATGGACACGCAGCATTGCCAGACCAACGGCCACTTTGTTCCGATCGGCTCGCAAGGGTTTTACCGCCGAGGTGGTGAACAGGCTCGATTTGATCAACAGCCCATTGAGGCCGCCGGCGCGGTGTCCGCTTGTTTGCAGGCCTATCGCGTGACCGGAGACGATCACTGGCGCACTGAAGCCTGGTCGGCCTTCAACTGGTTCCTGGGCGATAACGATCTCCAACTTCCTCTCTATGATTCTGAAACCGGCGGGTGCCGCGACGGTTTGCATCCCGACCGCGCCAATCAGAACCAGGGAGCGGAATCCACCCTGTCTTTCCTGATGGCACTTTTGGAAATGCGCTCTCTCCAACAACCTGAGAAAACGGAAGACCCTTCATGACTGCTCCCGAAACAACGCTTATCAACGTCGAAAGTTCTCATTACCCGCCACTGCTTCTGCGGGATCCGGCCAACCCCATCCTGACGCGCAAGGATTGGCCGTACTCCATCAACAGCGTGTTCAATGCGGGCGCAACGTTGTTGCAGGATGGAACGACCCTGCTGCTGTGCCGCATCGAAGACCGGCGCGGTTTATCCCATCTTTGCGCCGCGCGCTCTAAAAATGGTGTGGATGGATGGCAAATTGATCGTGAACCAACTCTAATGCCCAGTCCGAAAGAGTATCCGGAGGAAATCTGGGGCATCGAGGATCCCCGCATCACATTCGTGCCCGAACTGCAGCAATACGTAGTCACTTACACCTCGTATTCGCGCGGCGGTCCCGGAGTCTCTCTGGCCCTGACCAAAGACTTCCGAAGTTTCGAGCGCTACGGCGTCATCATGCCGCCGGATGACAAAGACACCGCGCTTCTGCCGAGGAGAATCAACGGCTATTGGGCGCTCATTCATCGACCCATGACGCCACTCGGCTCGCACATGTGGATTTCCTACTCTCCGGATCTGCACCATTGGGGCCGACACCGGCTGATGCTAGAAGCGCGCCGCGGCGCTTGGTGGGACGCAAACAAAATTGGATTGTCGCCGCCGCCCATCGAGACTTCTAGAGGATGGCTCGTGCTCTACCACGGAGTACGGCATACGCCTTCTGGCTGTCTGTACCGGTTGGGCTTGGCCCTGTTCGACTTGGAGAATCCGGAAAAATGCCTGCTGCGAGGGGATTCGTGGATCTTTGGGCCGGAGGCGGATTATGAGCGTAACGGCGATGTCAACAATGTAGTGTTCCCGTGCGGATACACGATGGACCCGGACGGCGACACCATCAACGTCTACTACGGAGCTGCTGATTGCTCGATTGCGCTGGCTCGGGCGAGCGCGCGCTCTCTACTGGAGTGGCTGGATGCCAACGGAAGTTGCGAGCGCCGGCGAGCACAGGACGTATGAGATCTTTGCTACGCCGTCATCGGCAGATGAGCCGCGTGTTCACGATCAAGAGGCGGACTTACCAGGTCTGCTTCAAATATGGACGCGAATTTGAGCTTCCTGGGCCCTGATGCGTCCGGTAGGTTCCAACAAACCGATAACGCTTTTCCGCGCCTGACCATCGTCAGAAAGCTGAAGCTTCCGCGATTTGATCCTGTCACACAGGCGGCGAAACCCTAATTCTTCACATGTGAGCTATCTTGCTCAGACACGAAAGTCTACACCTGTCATTCTTTATTCTCCTGAGTGTGTCGTGAGAGCGACGACCGCCAATTCGTAGCTCCCATTCTTAGGTT
>Ga0207684_10003466_pt1 | contig 15389 bp, 13 predicted proteins | sample KBSK5501metaG_FD_184342 | JGI IMG/M metagenome (GOLD analysis project Ga0207684, IMG submission 184342) | Corn, switchgrass and miscanthus rhizosphere microbial communities from Kellogg Biological Station, Michigan, USA - KBS K5-50-1 metaG... | ecosystem: Host-associated > Plants > Roots >...
CATCAGGGAACTAATCGCATCGGGGCACAAACTTTCAAATCGGGAAGAAATGGACGAATACAAGAAAATCGTGCAGACAATTTCTCCGGTGGTCGGCGATGCGGGAGTGTCTATCGAAGTTTTTTCGGATGAGAGGACATTGGCACAAGAGATGTTCGACCAAGGCCGGGAAATGTTTTCGTGGATTCCCAATGCGTACATCAAGTATCCATGCACGGCAGAAGGCCTCCGTGCGGCACAGATGTCAGTCAGGCAAGGTATGCGAGTCAATATCACCCTGTGCTTTTCGCAGCAACAGGCAGCCGCAGTGTACGCAGCGACGAAGGGCACAAAACAACCTGCCTACGTTTCGCCTTTTGTTGGCCGTTTGGACGACATTGGCCAGAACGGGATGGATGCTGTTAAGAACATAAAACAGATGTTCCTGAAGGGTGACGGCCATGTTCTGGTGCTTGCCGCCAGCATCCGTAGCCTAGAGCACCTGCTCTACTGTTTTGCGCTCGAAACGGAGCTTGCAACCGTGCCCGCGAAAATTTTGGGACGGTGGGCGAGCGACAAGTACCCAATGCCCGACAAACAGTTTCAGTACAAGGCTTCCGGTAAGTCGATCCCGTACGAAGAGCTTGACTTGGAACGACCGTGGGAAACGTTTGATATACAACACGAGCTTACACGCAAAGGAATTGAGAAATTCGCCGCTGATTATCGTGCAACGCTCTCCCGACCCGCATAAGCGAGACTGAATTGTGATGCAGCGTCTGCCCTTGAAGAGAAGCTTGCCGGGGTCTCAGTCGATGATCGAGTTGCGAATGAACCCAGTTTGCGGGACGCGAAGTCACGTCAAGCTGTCGCGATGTTTGAGAAACTCGTGCAGTTTCGCGAGTAGTATGAACCGAACCACCGGTCCGATGATAGCCAGCATCTTGAATCTACTGCAGTATCGAAATCGGCTCGGGAGGCAATCATGGCAGAGACACCAGAGACGAACAAACCCGATTTCAGAAATGGATTTCCAATTCGCGATCTCGGCGATGGCAGCATGATATCGGGCCAGGCCGACGGCGAAGAATTGGTTCTGGCTCGTCGCGGTGATGAGGTCTTTGCCATCGGCGCCCACTGCACCCACTACGGTGGCCCGCTCGCAGAAGGCTTAATCGTGGGCGACACCGTGCGCTGTCCCTGGCACCATGCATGTTTCAGTCTCCGGAATGGCGAGGCGCTGCGGGCGCCCGCTCTTGATCCGGTCCCTTGTTGGCGAGTTGAAAAACTGGGCGACAAGATTTTTGTTCTTGAGAAAGTCTCACCACCGGCTCCCAAGCGCGGAACGGAGGGTCCAAGCTCGGTTGTGATTGTGGGCGGAGGCGCCGCGGGTCTAGCTGCCGCCGACATGCTGCGGCGAGAGGGCTACGACGGTCCTCTTACCATCGTGAGTGCCGACGCCTCTCCGCCAGTGGATCGTCCGAACCTTTCCAAGGATTACCTGGCCGGCACGGCTCAAGAAGACTGGATTCCTTTGCGGCCTTCGGATTACTATCGCGACCGCCGGATCGATCTTCTCCTTCAATCACGAGTTTCATCGCTTGATACAAAAAGACGGCGGATAGTGCTTGAGAATGGCAAGGCGCTCGAATTTGGCGCTCTCCTGTTGGCCACCGGAGCCGACCCAGTCCGTTTGCCGATTGAAGGCACGAGTGATTCCCAGGTCCATTATCTCCGCACGTTCGCTGACAGCAAGGCAATGATCGCCAAGGCAACTTCAGCAAAACGTGTGGTGGTTGTTGGCGCCAGCTTTATCGGCTTGGAAGTTGCCGCATCGCTGCGCGCCCGCGGAATCCTCGTAGATGTAGTAGCACCTGGGCGCCAGCCGCTCGAACGCGTAATGGGATCTGAGGTTGGCCTCTTCGTCCGCAAGATTCACGAAGCTCACGGCGTAACCTTTCATTTGGGGGAGACTGTTACCCGGGTGAATGGTCGCACAGTCACCTTGACCAGCGGAACAACTTTAGACACAGACTTCCTGGTTTTGGGTGTAGGCGTGGAGCCGTCGCTGACTGTGGCGGAACAAGCCGGGCTCGCCGTCGATCGGGGTATCGAGGTCAACGAATACCTCGAAACCAGCGTGGCCGGAATCTTCGCTGCCGGCGATGCCGCCCGCTGGCCAGATCCGCACACCGGCGAGCGAATTCGCGTCGAGCACTGGGTAGTTGCTGAACGCCAGGGGCAAGTAGCAGCTAAGAATATTCTTGGCCGTCGCGAAAAATTTGATGCTGTCCCATTCTTCTGGAGTCAACACTACGATGTGGCTATCAATTACGTGGGCCACGCCGAGAAATGGGAGGCTATCGAGATCGATGGGAGCCTCGATGCGCGCGATTGTGCCGTGGCGTATAAGAAAGGCGGTCGCGCTCTCGCTGTCGTAACCATCTCTCGCGATCTCGAAAGCTTGCAGGCTGAGGTCGCCATGGAGGCTGAAATACGGCCGCAAAGACAAGAGGTCGCCTGAGCCGAACGGGTGCAACGGAAGATTAGCAAGTATGTCGATTGCCTAATGAGCAGGGACGTTACAGTGCAGAATGCGGCTGCGTTTGGCGTGCCTGCGAGCGGCTGGATATTGCTTACTAGCATCATTGAGCCGGAGAGCCTACCTGGAGCCTCATCTCCCCAGTTCCGCACTACGGATTACGCTACGGTTTTGCCCCGGCTACCGAGAATCTCCAACCACTTAGAGGTCGTCCGCCTCTTGTAAGTCCTTTAAGGTCGTGTATGGGCCGTTCTTTCACGGCGTAAACACGGGTTCAAATCCCGTCGGGGACGCCAAAATTCAATGACTTGCACGCAAAGCTTCTACGTTATGTAGAGGGAACATGCGCAACTTCTAAGAATGATCGGCTACTAATCTGCACGAGTAGGCAATCGACGGTCGGCAGGCTTGACATATATTCCTGAGAACGTTCGGGATGACTGACAAAAGCGCCGAATCGGACGTCCCTGCGTCGGCCGGCCGCCAGTACAATTATCGGGCCGAACGTGCCCGTCTCGAGGGGCCATCGCGTTCATCAGCTCGCAAATACCACGGCACATTGACAACCATAATTTGGCGATTGCCGAAGAGGTACAGCAGGGTTTTCAAAGCCGCTGCTCGTTGATTATGGAGGACATAATTAAACCACCGGTCCTCTACCATTTCAGGAATGACGATCGCAACCTGTCGATCGGGATGAGCGTTAGCTTGCCGTAATACAAAGTCCAGCAGCGGGTCAGAATGCGCCGGTAAGGAGAAGAAATAATTTCGAGTTGGGGAACCGGCCGGCCAACCTTCTGAGCCGGGTCAACTACCCCTTTCCTTGACCCGCCGAGTTTCCTGCGGGTCGCCACCATCCACCAATATTTTCGTCTTGGGCCGAGTCATTGGAATGCTCCTTTCCGTGCGAACCTCAGCCTACACCCAAGGTGCCCTCTTCCCCTTGCGGACGTGATCTCCGTCTGCTCCAGCAGTCGCCCCCATTTGCCTCAGAGCTATTCGCAGCTCTATCCAGCGATGCGAACCGCACTACCGGCGCTTGCTCGGGGTGCGTCCTTGCGGACCACCGCTAACGTCCGGAACGTCTTCGCCGAGCGCGGTGGCTAGATCGATTTGATGATCCTCCTCTTCGTCTCCAATGTCACTGCGTTCCTGGAGATAACGTTTTTGTGGGTCATCTCCCAACCAGCGATTGACGAACGTACAGAGCTCTCGCGGTCGGAACACCTCTTCTTGCGATTGAGCCACCCTGACCGTCTCGGAGGGCGCCGCGTCGACCAGGTTTGTCAAGCTCACATACACGAAGTCCAGATCGAGCATGCGAAGGAGTGAGTCGAGCAAGGTATGAACGATGTCAGAGGGTGTGCTGCCACTCCACACGGCAGGAAGAGCGAGGAGGCTGACCAGATCATTAATACAACGTTGAAGGCGTTTGATCTCGTCGGCGGGATGTTCGAGTTGCGCTTTCATGGTCAGCCCGCCGTCACGGGCCGCGCAGTCTGCCCTGCCCGCCGTACGCGTATTTCACGCAGGAACTCCGCCGGCGGCACGAAGAACGGATTGTGCTGGAGAATGCCGCCGACCATGACCAACGGATGCGTGCGCATGATGTCAATCACAGCGTCTCCGCTGAATTTCGAAAGGTGGTACGTGCAGATGACCGCATCATCGTGGCGGCACCACACATCATTGACCCTCGCTTCAAACTCAATCAGATCGTCGATGTGCGACTGACCGTCAGGCACCCAGTCCATGCGGCAGACAATGCGACTCAGGGGAAATCGTCCCTCGGCATTGCCGCTCGCCATCTGCTCGAACGACTGCAACATGCGATCCTGATCGAACCGACCGTCTTGAAGGTAGGTTTCAGTGCTGCTCCGAAGTTCGAATTGGCCGCTTCGTCCGACAGCGGTCGAGTCAATTCCTATGCCAGCTAATCGTTGCAGGTGGTCATGGTGTTGATCTGGACTAACGATGTGAATCGCCTTGTCCCCACGCTCGAACCCATCCTTAATGAACGGCGCTGGTTTGCACTTGCTTGGCTAGGGCGTTGAGTTAGAGGTCTGATTGAGCGACTGGGCTCGAGCCAAGCCGTACGCAATTCGTCGCAACTAGGCCTCGCCGGATGCACCGTTATCGCGATGTTTCACTCAGGACTGTGCGATCAGCCTCAATCCTTCTCCTTCGGGGTTGTTGCGTACTGCGCAGGGCGTATCAAAGTACATCGTTGCCCGCTGTTCCGAAGTGTATGCGGGCCAATGCGGCAGGCCGTCGTGATTAGGATTGCCGGTTCGGGCAAAATTCATCCAAGCAGTACTGATCTGCTTCGATAGAACGAATGCCTCGGGAGTCCCCCCACTGTAATGGTCGCAAATTTCAGCATTGTCGAACGTGAACGCGATTTCACAGGCGTGGAAGGAACCGGGGCGATTGTCCAGCACGGGCGTCCGCCAAGAATATATATAAGAGTATGCCGGCGCGCTACCCAAAGCCGCCTTCCTGATAGCCTGCTCGAACGCAGCACGGCGAAAGGGAGCGGCGGCAATGATGGCATACAGGTCAAATGGAGTCGCTTTAGGGTAATCGCGCCGGTAGGCGTCGATGATCGTCTGGCTACCGTCGCCAATTTCTTCCTTAACCAATCGGTTAAGTTCTTCCACTCCCATCGCATTGGCATCGGGACGGTCGAGCCCACTTACACCCTCGTGAAGATCTGTGCCGGTTAGCAATGGAACGTCCGCAGATATTTGTGGAGCTCCGGGATCGAATGGATGACGAGGCAGTATGAGGCCGTCTACTGTCGGCCCCCAATCGTATTCGCCGTACACTCTGCGAAGGGAAGATTTGGGCCGAGGCATTTTCTTCATGGCTTCCGCCGCAGCGCCCGAAAGCCGATCAACCGAAATTACCTGAAGTTCGCTCAACTGAGACTTGGATAGCCCCAGCTCTGCGAGCAGCAGCTCAGCCAATCGCCCTGAGTAATCAGTAGAAAGAGATTTAAGAAAGGGTCCGCTCTGCACAATCGCACGGTGAAACAAGCTTTTGGCCGCCGGCATCGCCATGAGAGCAAGAACTTTTCCACCGCCGCCCGACTGACCAAAGATAGTGACGCTGCCCGGATGGCCCCCGAAAGTTGTGATGTTGTCGCGAACCCACTCCAAGACAGCTACCAGGTCAAGCATGCCAACGTTGGCGGAGCTGGCATATTCTTCTCCTCCCAAGTGTCCAAGGTTTAGATAGCCATACACGTTGAGCCGATGATTGTGATTCACGACCACTGCATCGTGATTGCGGGCAAGACTTTCGCCGTCGTAGGAAAGAAGATCGTGCCCGCTGCCGGCGGAAAATCCTCCGCCGTGCATGTAGACCATGACTGGGCGCGTATGCGACGCATTGATCTCCGGCGTCCATACATTCACACGCAAGCAGTCCTCGCCGGGAACTGTGGCGGCCGCGCCGCGATGCAGCACGAATGCATCTTCGTCGGAGTTCGCCAGGTTTTTTCCGTTAGTATCAAAGTGCGCGGAGTCCTGGTATGGACAAATACGGCCATACTGCAGGGCGTTCCGAATTCCCGTCCACGGTTCAGGCTTGACTGGCGGCATGAAGCGCCTGGCGCCAGCGGTTGACGCACCGTAGGGTATACCCTTGAAAATGTATACACCGTTCCGCCTGAATCCACGGATCTTCCCTGCGGTTGTTTCTGCGACTGTTGTTGCGTCGGAAGCGATAACCGTGCTGTGTCCGCAAGCGCTTGTTGCAAATTTTGTTTTCTTGTGAGCTGCCGGTGTCGGCTGCGCTAACCCCGTTGCGGGTAAGATAACCGAACCGGCTAATCCTGCCCCCAGGGTTGCCATCGCGCCGATAAAGGAACGCCGTTCCTTAAATACCGATCCTGACTCGCAATTTAGTAGATTTTTCGACGTCATTCCTACCCCCACGAATAGTTGTCCACTCAATTTGTCGGTTGTGACCTGTTTCAGGAGGCCAGGCAGAGCAGCGTGCAAATTCACTTCGATAACGGCGTGATTACTTGCCTTACTTCTACCTGATTGCGCGCCACAATTGGCGCATCATGTCAAGAGAACTCTGCTCAATCGTGCCGTCCTGGTAGATTCCGATGTTGATCGTCGTGACGGCTTGGTGCTCCATGTTGGCCTTCACGCGTGCGATCATGTCCTCCGTGCTGAATTGAGGCGGTGGAATCGGGCCGGCTTCGCTATGCACCCATGATGGCAGCATGGATACCATCCCATGGGCCTGAAATCCTGTGCCAGCCCCCCTCTGAATGTAACGAGACTCAAAAGGATTTTGAAGAGCGTTGAGCTCGCCTGCCCAGTAATCCTGCCAGGGAGTTAAGACTGGAAAGATCCAGAAGTTGAAGGCAGTAATCCGGCCTGGGTTTCCTACTTTGCAATAACGGTAGATTGCCTCAATCGGAACATCGGGGTAGGCAGCCAGCGATTGATACCAGGAATCGAACCAATAGCCGGCCAGTTTGTCCCGATATCGCGAGCCTATTTCGCTAAGAACATTCTTGTGAATCTCGGTGAACTGCTCCTCACTGCAGGTCAATTCGTACAAACCGGTCGTCCCGATGTCGCCAAGCATCGTCAAAACAGGAGAGTTGATATAAAGGAGAAATCTGATGCCCCGCTTCTCCAAAACATCCGCGATATCACCGATTAAATCGCGCCGCGTTGTCCAACCCGGATGGATGGCTTCCCAGGACTGGATGGGAGCGGGGCAGTGCGGGTGGGCATGGTTCAAAGTGAAGATGACGTAAGCCGCGCCTATCTCGCTTATAAGTCTTGCAAAGGTATCAACGTCAAAGGCGTTGACGGCCTCGGGATACGGCTTCTTCATGCCATCCCGCGGTTGCGTGAGATCTGTCCAATGAAACATGGCCCCGTACCCTGCCTTGACAAACCAGTCTGTGCTCGCTCGATGCGCGCGGGCACTTTCTTCAGCGGCCGTCATTTCAGCATGGGACGACTGGGAGAGAACTTCAAGGCATCGCAAGCGAAGCACTGCGTCCCTGTCAGTTCCGGATACTTGAAGTGTGACCGGGTTAATTCCACGGGTTAAGTGCAATCTTCCATGGAGCCGCTCCCTTTCGAAATTAAAGTACCAGCCGTCCTCAGTGGAACGATACACACCCTCGGTTTGCTTTAAATCTGTCTTAACGGAACTGGGGCCTGAGCTAACTTCCAGGTGAAAGGAGCGGCCGGGAACAGCACACGAAATGAACAGGTCGTACTCACCTTCTTCCGGAGCGGTAACGTTCCACTTAATCCTGCTTGAATCTTTACAGTTCACAGAGATCTTCAGATCGTCCAGTTTTGCGTTGTCCCCGATCTTCTCCGCTGTTGCTCCGTACAGGCGGATATATGGCGTGAGTCCATGGATGAGAGGCTCTGTTGTCGTGGGAACTGTAGCTCGATGGGACAGAGGGGAACCAAAGGCTGCCGACAAAACACCGGCAGTGCCACTCATCATGACATTTAAAAAATCTTTTCTGCTCAGGGTGTGATGTTGAAGGGATGTTTTCAAATTTTACTCTCCTCACGCAGATCGTGTGTATTGCCCAGGTACAGTAGCCACAATCTGCTTCGGCAGCAGGTGAACCTCTGATCACTATAGGGACGAACTCCCGGGAGTTAATACGGATCAACCATCGCAGTATGCGCTATCGAGCGGCATAAACGCCTCCCACTCCAATGAGTTTGCGATCAATAGCCTCACACCACCCTGTGCGGTCACTGAGAAAATCGGCCCAAGCGGCTCGAAATCATCCGAAGCGCTCAATACTTTTATATGTGAAAGTATAACTTCGCATATAAAATCCTTCCCTTTGTAGGCTCGATTAATAACGCTTGTCAAGTATTTTTTTGCTTCAGACGGGCCAAGAGCACACGCGATGGCAGCGACTCCGCGTGGAGGAAAAGGCGAGAGCTGCCGCTCAGGATAGAGGAGGGTTTCTTCCGTTTTCGGTCTTCCCAACTTTCCGCTTTTCTACTTACTCCAGTGCGGCCTTCTGGAAGGCCAACCTTACCGGCGAGTCGTCGCCGTTCTTGAAATTGGACCGCTGGATCATCATGATTAATGCGACACCCCTCTTTATGTCGATCCAGACCTGAGTACCGTAGGCTCCGCCGTGGCCGAAGGTTCCGGGCGAGAGCATTTCAGTTACACCCTGAGGTTGGCGGACGATGCATACTCCCAACCCCCAGCCGTTGCCGGGAGTAAAGCCAGTGACCAGATCGCCAGTCTGGACAGTTGACATCATGCGTACCGACTCGGCCGTGAGGTAGCGCCGGCCATCGAGCACGCCGCCATTCAGCAGCATTTGGGCCAAGCGCGTGTAATCGGGAGCGGTTGAGAACAAGCCACCGTTGCTTGCCGGGTAGTGGTCGCGCCAAGTTGGAGGATGGCCGTACAGAAGCCCGATTTCCGCCGGCACCAGTTGTTCGCCTTCGCGCTTGGCGGGTATCACCCAGCGCGGCAGCTGGGCTTCACTCAGGTAGAAGGTCGTGTCCTTCATGCCTAGCGGGTCGAAGATACGCTTGCGCAGGAAGACTTCAAACGGCACACCGGAAACGATTTCTACGATCCGGCCAAGAGTGAGAATGCCGGACTGACAGTATTTCCATTTGCTCCCCGGCTCGAACGCAAGCGGCTTTGAGGCAAAGGCCGACACCAGATGCGACAGCGTGCGCGCGGCTTTCGCCTCTTCGTCGGTTGCTTCTCCCATTCCGGAGGTGTGAGTGAGCAAGTGCCGCAGCGTGATTCGCGGCGTCTTGCCATCCGCAGTTTTGAGTCCAGCAAGTTCTGGAAGGTATTTGGCGATAGGATCGTCGAGGGAGAGTTTGCCTTCCTCCATCAGCATCAGCACCGCTGTAGCAGTAATCGGCTTTGACATGGACGCGATCCAGAAGATCGAATCCACGCGCATGAAAGATTTGTGTTCTGGGTCGGCCCAACCCTGAGCGTCCATCCGAAGCACAGAGTCACGCGTCGCGACCACCGTCACCGCGCCTGGAACTTCGTTGGCGACGATCACGTCGTGCATGCGCGCAGGAATGGAATCGAGGCTGGCAGTAGTCTGGGCGAGTCCGAAAGAAAGGGGGAGAAAAATTACGGTTAAGAAAACGGCGAGAAGACGAATTCGCATGTAGTCGATCTCCGTAGTTAAATAACAACCAATCTATTTGTGTCTTACTGCGCAGAAGTAGGAATCTGTATCTCCGGACGAATTGAAGTCGCCGCCTCGGTCGGAAAATCGGCTGGGATGGCAACGGTCACCGGGCGCCTAGCCAGCCACTGCAAGGTTCGCAGAAGCAACGTCTGCTCTCCGGCACAGCGCAGGCTGGGGGGCTGGACATCACCTTTCCAAACGTGGCCAAAGGTGGAGCTATAGACACGTCCCCGGCCAAAACGGACTGTCCACTCCAGAGGCCAGTTCATTCGGGTGTGTTGGTCATATCCGTAGGAGAGCACACGCATGCGCTTCGCCGGGCCGCGCGCGTAATAGTAAATTTCCAGGGTAGGGGTTTTCCAGGCGAGGGGCATGCCGTGATGAATGGGATCGTCGCCCAGGCGGTGGACAACCACGTCGGAGCGGCCATCGTGCCCAGTGTTTTCGCCCTGGCCGGAGGGAATGCGCAGCAGCCTTTCGCGGCTATTAATAGTGATTGCGTCGCCTTGCTGCTTATTCCGCCAACCGAGTCCGATCATCTGGTTGTAGACGGGCCAGTCCGGAAATGCATTATTGCCGGAGTGGAAAACCAGAACTCCGCCGCCGTTCCTGACATAGTTTTCAAAAGCAATCTGGACTTCACGCGGCCAGGAAGGGCCGCCGCCGATGTCGTTGCAGGTTTGAATGACCACGTCGTAGTCGCTAAAGTTCGGACGCCACTGTTCCCATCCCGGAGACGCGGTGGTGGATGGAGCCGTCGCAACCGAAACTGTGAACAGCCCCGAAGCTTCCAGGATGCCGCGCAACAGTGCCGTTGTCTGTTGCCAATCGTGATTGCTGAAGCCATCCAGGATGAGAACTCTGATCCTCGGCTGGCTTGGGGTTGCCGCCATTGGCTGGGCGAACAGAAAAAGCAGCAGAGCGAACGTGCCTAACGCCGCGGCAACTTTGGTACTCCCAGTGGATGGCATATCCGACGGTTTTCCCATAGCGAGATCAGGGTTTTCAGCATAATCATGATGGTAGACTCCTGCTGAGAGCGGAGTATCGTGACGCTCGCGGTCTTCCCCTAACGACCATTAGCAAAACTCGTCCGATACAGGAGCTAACTTCCAGAATTTTTCCGCATTACCGCCCAGGATAGCGTTTCTCAGATCCTCAGGATATTTGCTGAAAAAATCGAGTACAAGGTTCATTACTTGGGCGTAGGAGCCAGCGACCGTGCATACGGGCCAGTCTGAACCGATCATGAGCCTGTCCGGGCCGAAGCATTCCAGAGCAACGTCCAAATAGGGCGCAATGTGCTCCGGCTTCCAGGTCTTCCAGTCTGCCTCCGTTACCAGACCGGATAGCTTGCAGAACACATTCGGAAACTGCGCCAGCTTGCGTATATCAGCATCCCACGGCTGAAGAGTTCCAGTCTTGATAAGAGGCTTGGCCAAATGATCGAGCGCAAAACGTTGGCGTGGAAACCGCCGCACGAATTCCGCCGCGACTGACAGCTGCCTGGGATAGATCAGGAGGTCGTAAGTGAGATCAAATTCTGCAAGGGCGCTGATACCGCGTAGAAATTCCGATTGCAGCAGGAACCGTTCGTCGGGCTCGCTCTGCACGACATGACGGATTCCGAGCAGTTTCGGATTTCCTGCAAACCGCGCCAGTTGCGTTTGCACGTTACTCGCCCGCAGATCAACCCATCCTATAACGCCCAGTATGAACTGCGAAGACGTGGCGAGGTCTAACAGCCACCGCGTTTCTTCGAGTGTTTGCCGAGCCTGAACCGCAATCGATCCATCAAATCCGGCTCGCTTGAGTTCCGGTTCAAGATGCTCGGGCAGAAAATCCCGGCGGAGACCCGACATCGAATCATCGATCCAGCCATATTCGTCGGGTGTATAACGCCAGAAATGCTGGTGAGCGTCGATGCGCATGAGCGGTTCACACCGTTTTTGAATAGCGCTGCTCTGAGAAGTTCACAACGTGTTGCCGTGATTCGCCAAGCCCTTCAATTCCCAACTCCACTACATCTCCAGATTTGAGATATTGCGGCGGCTTCATTCCGAGCCCAACTCCGGCGGGCGTGCCGGTGCTAATCACGTCTCCGGGAACCAGCGTCATGAATTCGCTGACGTAGGATAGGAGCGTCGCAACTTCGAAGATCATGTTGGCAGTGGAACTATTTTGGCGAATCTCGCCGTTAACTTTGAGCCACATTTTTAGATTGCTCGGATCAGCAAGTTCGTCCGGAGAGGCGAGGAACGGACCCAAGGGCGCGAAAGTGTCCGCGCTCTTGCCTTTCACCCACTGACCTCCGCGCTCGAGCTGAAAACTGCGTTCAGAGTAGTCGTTGTGCAGAACATATCCGGCCACGTAACCGAGCGCTTCGTCTTTGGGGACATAGAGCGCGGCCTTGCCTACCAGCATCGCAAGCTCGACTTCCCAGTCCACCTTGGTGGCATTCTTCGGAATCACCAGCGCATCGTTCGGTCCGACCACGGATGTTGTCGCTTTGAAGAAGATGACTGGCTCTTTCGGAATTGCAGCCCCGGTCTCTGCCGCATGGTCGCGATAGTTGAGCCCGATGCAAACTATCTTGCTGGGACGACAAATCGGTGGCCCCAGACGTATTGTCGACGGGACGCGCGAAGCACGAGAGGAGTGAGTTTTTAGCCAGTCGCGAAGGGCATGCATGCCGCCTCGCGCGAAAAATGCCTCGTCGTAATCCGACATGAAATCCGACACATCCAGACGGGAGCCGTCCTCGAGGATAACTCCCGGCCGCTCTCTGCCAGGTTCGCCGAATCGAATGAGTTTCAATGTTTTACTCTCGCAGCGCGACCTGAATGCGCCCCGCCCGCTAAGGTTCTAGTTTAAAAATACGTTCCATGCGCAGCCATTTTTCGCCAGGCTTTGCTTCCGGCAGCGCTTGCTGGAATCTCCACATGAGCTGCTCCCAAGCCTGTATCTTCGGATTCTGCTGGTCGGCCTTCGCTTTCTTTTCAAACGAAAAGCTCTCATTTACTTCCATGATCATGAACATCCGCGTGCCGAGCAGGTAAATCTCCAGATCTTCGATACCAGAGTCCTTTAAGCCTTGCGTGATCTCGGGCCAGATTTTCTGGTGGTATTTCCTGTACTCGGCAATCAGAGCGGGATCGTCTTTCAAGTCGAGAGTGAAGCAGAATCGCCGGCTCATTTCGCGGTACTCAATTCAGCAGCTTGGGACCCCGCAACCAGAACAGGCCGGTATCCGCGTACCGCGAAGTAGAGCACATAAGCCTGGCAGATTAGCGGCACTATGAACGCCACCCGAATATTGCTGTGGTCGGAGATGAATCCCATAATGGCGGGGAAGATGGCCCCACCGATGATCGACGCCACCAGCAAGGACGACCCCAGCTTTGTGTATCGCCCAAGCTGCTTGATGCTTAGGGCAAAGATGGTTGGGAACATGATCGAATGAAAAAAACCGATCAGGACGAGCGCCCAAAGGGGAGCCACGCCGGAGCCGAGAAGAACCACGAGGAGACAGACCAGAGTCGAGAGCGAAAACAATGCAAGCAGCCTGGCGGCAGGCACGCGCTTCATGATGTAGGAACCGGAGAACCTTCCGATCATGAATCCAATCAAATGCAACTTCAAATAGAAGGAAGCATCCTTTTGAAGCATTCCAGAAGTACTATGCTGCGCCAGTCGAATGACGAAGCTGGCCACACCGACCTGCGCGCCAACGTAAAAGAATTGTGCGATAACTCCTTTTACCAGGTGGCGATAACGCCAGATATCTCTCAGCTCTTCCCGGGTTGACTCCTGCTTTACTGCTCCGTCAGTTGCGCCGACCTCTGGCAATTTGGACACAAAAATCACAACCGCGTACAAGAGAAAAATCCCTGCTATGACCAGGTAAGGCATCCTCACGGTGCTGACCACGGCCGTGCGATACGCAGCCATTTCTGCGGGCGTCATGGTGGTCAACTTCTCACGCGAATATTCGAGAGCCGAGAGAATAAAAGCCGAGCCAATGAATGGCGTCACCACTGCGCCCACGGCGTTGAACGACTGTGCCAGATTTAACCGCCGCTCGGAGCTCTCCGCAGGCCCGAGCAGGGTTACGTAAGGGTTAGCGGCGACCTCAAGCACCCCCTGACCGCACGCCATAACAAATGACGCAAAAAGAAATAATCCATAGACCTGAATTGAGGCTGCGGGAATAAACAGCAAACCGCCCGCCGCGCATGTAAGCAGACCAATGACTATTCCATTCTTGTAGCCGATTCTTTCCAGCAGCCGTCCTGCAGGCAAGGCAGAAAGGCAGTAACCGCCGAAGAAGGCCACTTGGATGAGCGCCGATTGAAAGTCATTCAGGTCGAAGACCTTCTTCAAATGCGGGATCAGAACGTCATTGAGGTTGACCCCCAACGCCCATAGAAAAAATAGGGCTGTGACGAGAATTAGTGGGGTGCCATATCCTCGCTCGGTGATGGGTTTTTCGGTTGTCATTTTTTAAGTCAGCGCTCGATCGAGGTGCACGTAGCCGCCATCCACGAACACATGCTGGCCGGTTATGTGCGCGGCGCGGGCAGAAAGCAGGAATACCACCATTGCCGCGATCTCGTCGGGAGAAGTCATTCTCTTTTCCAGAGGGATCTTGGCCAGGACGGACTGAAGCTTCCGTTCGGGATCAGGGAATGTGTCGAGCCACTGCCGGTAGAGCGGTGTCATCACCTCTGCGGGAACAACCGCGTTCACGCGGATGCCGTAGCCCAGCAAATCCGCCGCCCATTCGCGGGTTAGAGCCAATATTGCTCCCTTCGATGACGCATATCCTGACGTACCACCTTGACCGGTAATAGCGGTTTTTGAGCTGATGTTCACGATGCAGCCGCGCGTTTTCTTCAGATATGGAAGCGCGAAATGCGCCATGTTGTAGTAATGCAGCAGATTGCGACCTAGTGAATCTACGTACTGTTCTGGAGTTCCATGCTCCAGGCCGACTTTGTCGTTTACCCCCGCGTTGTTCACCAGAGCATCAAGGCGGCCAAACTTCTCAACTGTCGAATCGAGCGCAGTTTGGCAATCCGCCGGGGTTGTCAGATCCGCAACAATCACGTGGCTCGTGCGTACCTCGGCATGAAGTTTTTTCCCGGCTTCGGCGTCACGATCCACAATGACAGGAATCGCAGACTCCGCAGCGGCGGCTCGTACGATTGCGGCGCCGATGCCTTTGGCTCCGCCAGTGACGAGCACGACCCTATTTTCAAGTTGCAGGTCCACTGTTCTCTCGCAATCAACCGTGCAAGTTCATGAAACCGCCATCCAGAGGGTAATCCACTCCGGTGATGAATGAAGCCTCGTCAGAACACAAGAACAGGGCAAGCGAAGCCACCTCCTCCGGTTCTCCCATTCTGCCGATCGGTTGCGTCTTCGCCAGCTTCTCGAACATCTCCTGCTCACGGCCGGGATAGTTCTTTTTCAGATAACCATCGACGAATGATGTATGCACCCGGGCCGGAGAAATGCAGTTACAGCGAATTTTGTGAACGATGTAGTCACGCGCGACGGAGTAGGTCATCGCAATCACCGCGCCCTTGCTGGTGGAATATCCAAACCGGTCTGCCAGTCCCGCAGAACCGGCAATGGAGGCCATGTTGAGAATGACGCCCCCGCCGT
>Ga0207684_10003468_pt1 | contig 15385 bp, 12 predicted proteins | sample KBSK5501metaG_FD_184342 | JGI IMG/M metagenome (GOLD analysis project Ga0207684, IMG submission 184342) | Corn, switchgrass and miscanthus rhizosphere microbial communities from Kellogg Biological Station, Michigan, USA - KBS K5-50-1 metaG... | ecosystem: Host-associated > Plants > Roots >...
CGAGTTGAAAGCCTCCGGGAACGTGCAGCGCCTGACGCAACGAGTGCAACGCCAGGCGCTCAAGGCTGCCTTACAGCAAGCCGTTCATCCGACCCCGATTCATTGGGACCTCTACTGCACGGGCTATCGGCAACATGATGATGGCATTGAGGTCCAATTCGAGGATGGGACCAGCGTGCAGGCAGATTACTTGATCGCGTGCGATGGCGTGTCGTCGGCTATTCGTCAACAGATGGTTGGAGGTGAGAAGCGTTACCTGGGCTTGACCTCCATTGTCTGCGAGGCACCGGTCACAATCCACCATCCGCTCTTGCAGGGTGGTTACTTTATGACCCTGGGTGACAATGGCTCATCCGTCTTCTGCTATCGGCAACCAGAAGGCGTTCACCTCTCGTATACCGTGCAGTCTGTATCGGAAGAGGAGCTCAAGACCCAGGCATCAGCCGAGTTGTTGCGGCGCGTACAACAAGCCACCAAGACGTGGCACCCGCCGATTCCAGAGATTGCCTCGGCCATCGATCCGGCAAGCATCGTTGTACGTGGCTACTATGACAAAGAACCGATCAAGCGTGTACGCGAGGGCCGACTCTGGCTGATCGGTGACGCCGCCCATCCAATGGCCCCCTTCCAGGGGCAAGGGGCCAATCTGGGCATGGTGGACGGCCTCCAGTTGGCGCAGTATTTTGCCGACCTGGTCAGCAGTCCCACCGAGGCCGAAGCGAAAGCCAGGGCCCTCGAATCGCAGATCATCACGCGTGGCCGCAAGGCCGTGTTGGAATCACGCAACGCCGCCAGGCAATTCCATCAGACGAACCGCCTGCAACAGGAATTTCGCAACGTCGGCTTTCGGATCGGCAATCTGTTTATTCAGGGGTTGAGTCGCCGTGCTGCTACCTCCGAGCAAAGGCGATAGGGCTGAATGAGAAAGAAGTTCAAAGAGAGCGAATCGTGAGCTACAACGAGAACAAGGGGAGAAAGCAATGAATACCCAAGGAAACATCATTTTGGTCACAGGCGCTACGGGCCAGCAAGGGGGCGCATCTGCGCGTCATCTGCAGGCCAGGGGGTGGAGCGCGCGGGCGCTTACCCGCGACCCTCATAAACCAGCCGCTCGTGCGCTCGCAGATGCAGGAGTGGAAGTGGTCCAGGGTGACCTGAATGATCGCGCCTCGGTAGACCTGGTGCTGAAAGGGGTCTATGGAGTCCACAGCGTGCAATCCTATATGCCACAAGACACAACCGGGGAGATCTACCAGGGCAAGACAGTGGTAGACGCAGCCAAAGCGGCTGGTGTGGCACACTTTGTCTATAGTTCTGCCGGGGGGGCTGATCGCCACACGGGCATTGCCGAGCAGAAAAGTAAATGGGAGATTGAGCAGTACCTTCGCGCGTCGGGCTTGCCCGCGACCATTCTGCGACCGACCTTCTTCATGGAAATCTTCAGTGTTCCCTTTTTTCGCCAGATGATCCTGGGAGGGACGTGGACGTTTGCGCTTCGACCCGAGACGAAAGTGCAGATGATTGCCACCGATGATATCGGGGCACTCGTTGCGGTGGCCCTGGAGCACCTACACGACTTTGTGGGCAAGGCACTCGAAATCGCTGGGGACGAACTGACCATGCCACAGACAGTGGAGGTGTTCAGCCAAGTGATTGGTCGCCCCGTGCGCTTCATCGAGCAGCCAATTGAGCAAGTGCGCAGCTTTGATTCAAATCTGGCGAAGTTGGCTGAGTGGTTGAACGATGAGGGATTCCGAGCGGATATCCCGGCACTGCGGGCAATCTACCCTGACTTGATGACGCTGGAGACCTGCCTAAGGAAGAGCGGCTGGGAGCAGGCGGCGCAGTAAGATCGGGCTGGCGCTGACCCGGCTCAGTGGACTGGTGGGCTGGTGGTGGGTGATACCCTGGTCTGCGTGCTGAACGGACTCCTGCTTCGCCCGTGTGCTGGCTAGCTAGCACTTCCGTTCTCAAAAAAGACAGTTTTCACCCTCGAATCTCGCCGGTGCGATCCGCCTTTTCCGCCTTCATACCAGGGTCTCGCAGCCTACAGGAAGGGCATGGATGTCTAGATCACGACGGCTTTTCCGCCTGTTCCCCAAGTGCCATCCGCCTTTTGTACAGATGTGACCGGCCCTCACCTGCTATGCTGCTGTGTGTCAGTGAGGCAGTGTTGCGCTGTGTTGGTTACTCAACTTGCTACATCTGTTCCTGAATCAGGAAGCAAACACGACCGGCGTCCTTATCACGATCGATGGTACAGTTGAGTGCGTCATGATGCACACCAACTTCCCGCTTGGCTTCCGTTCGCTAGCCAGGTGCTTCCTGAGATGGGCCTACCCGCCCGTGTTACGCTTGTCGTGTGAAGATGGAGCACACAAGGGATCTGCTTCGTCTGTTGCTTACCTCTGCTGAGGCAGCGTGCTCTCCTGGCCACGTGGGTGATCCGGCTCACAAGTACAACTTACCGGCGACGAGCGGCCCGCAGCACACGCCGGACTGCCTCGTACGACACGCGCGTCCCCACGCGCGATGTGACGGAGCGGTTCCCCTTGCTCGACCCGCTGGAGCACGATTTTCCATGCCGAGGGCGGGATCTTCCAACGAGGATCAGGGACAGCGTGAGAGTGGCCAGGCAGAGATACCAATATAGGATCATCAAGGGCAGAAGTGAACGGATTATCTTGGGGTGAGGAAGTGGCATCGTGTTCCTGGTAAATAAGGAGATCGCCTCTATTAGAGCAGAGTATGTCAAGCGGGATGCGTGCCAGGGGCGACCGATGGTTCGATGCCCGTCGGTTCAGTCGGATAATAGTGCTTGCACTATAATAGTAAATTGCACTATTATTTTCCAATGCATCCTCAGAGAATCGTTTTCTGGAAAACACCGGAGCGGACAAAGAAGACCCTTTCTTTTTTCTCACTCTCCTTCATACCTCTCTCTGAACCTGAAAAGCGCTCAGAAGCCTGAAATGTGGAGCGCTATTCCCCTACTCAAACCGAGCATATGATGGTCCTTCACAAGGAGGGTGGATCAGTGGCCTAACATGTCTGCATGTCACACATGCAAGTTTATAGAATCTTTTTTTAATAGATTACTCTTATGATGTAATGCCGCGATTGCTCTCTGTGCTCTTCTTTTTAGCTCGCCAGTACACATAGGTAGGTTCTGGAGAGAGGGCAGACGGCGCAGAAAGCGTGGAAGAAACCTTTCTGACGGGATGTTTCATGTGCGGAGGACCTGTTAATAGGGATGAGTTCTAGGGGCTACCCGATGGTTCGTCGTCCGTTGGACCATTAGCTGCTGGCCTGTACTTTTATATAGATTTTGGCCTATACTTTATAAAGGTTACTGGAAGAACGACCGGTTTTAAGGAGCAGAGCTGATGGAATCCGAACAGTTTCGCTGGATTGGAAAGTCGCTCCCCCGAGTAGAGGATGAACGCCTGATGCGTGGGGCTGGGCGCTATATTGATGACCTGGAGCCCTTCCCCGGATGCAAGGTTGCCGCTATCGTTCGAAGCCCCTATGCACATGCCCACATACGGCACATTGATGTGGAGGCCGCCTTTCAGGTGCCAGGAGTCGCGGGAGTCATTACCGGAGCCAATGTGCGGCAGGAGATGCGACCTTTCTCTGTAGGAGTGCCAGCACCCATCGAGTATTACCCGATGGCGATAGACAAGGTGCGATTCGTTGGTGAACCTGTAGCAGTCGTTGTAGCCGATTCACGTTACATTGCGGAGGATGCGGCAGAACTCGTTCATGTGGAGTACGATCCTCTACCAACGATCATGGGTGTCGAAGCCGCGATTCAACCGCAGAGTGCAGTTTTGCATGAAAATGTGGGGAGCAATGTTGCCAATCATCGCATCTTCTCCTATGGAGAATGGGAAAAGCTCTTGAAAGATGCCCCTCATGTTATCAGTGCCCGTTTTGAATTTCCCAAAACCAATGCAACACCTATAGAAACGTATGGAGTGATAGCGAACTACGCCCCTGGAACCGATGAGTACACCGTTTGGGCAAACTTTCACGGTCCCTTTACGCTCCATACTGTGATGGCCCAGGCGCTAAAAATTAGTACTCATCAGTTACGCCTGTGCGTTCCCGCTGATATTGGCGGCTCCTATGGAATCAAGTCCGCAGTCTATCCCTATATTACGCTGATCGCCCTGGCCTCTAAGCTATTAGGATGCCCGTGCGCTGGCTTGAAGATCGAATGGAGCATCTCAAAGCAAGTTCGAGCGGAACCGACAGGGTTTCGTATACGACTGGTGCGCTTGATGGGAGTGGTCGCGTACTTGCCCTGAAGCTCACGCAGTACGACGACGTTGGGGCTTATATCCGAGCGCCAGAACCTGCCAGGCTGTACCGGACACACGGTAATACCACCGGAGCATACGATATTCCTGCACTGTATATGGACAACTATGCGATCATGACGAATCGCTTGCCGACAGGTCTGATTCGAGGCTATGGCGGACCACAGTTGTACTTTACATTAGAGCGCTTCATGGATATCGCGGCACATCGTCTGGGCCTCGATCCTACGGAGATACGGCGGCGAAATTTCATTCGACCCGACCAATTCCCTTACCGCACGCTCACAGGTGGGCTCTATGATAGCGGTAACTACGAGGCTGTGCTGGACAAGGCGCTCGAGCTTAGTGACTACCGAGCTTTTCGGGAGGAACAGCAGCGTATCCGAAATGGAACGGAGCAAGGACAGGTGGGCGCGATCAATCGGCCCTTACAAGGTATTGGAATGGCAGCCGTCGTCGAGCCGTCGGGTTCAAATATGGGCTACCTTGGTGTTGCGTTTACGGCGGAAGAGCGGGCCAGGCAATTGCCGAAGTCAGGCTGCACCGCCGCAGCGGCTGTGGCGATAGATACGCTTGGCGGCATCACAGTGCGTATTGACACGACACCTGAAGGCCAGGGGCATGAGACGGTCGTGCAGCAAATCGTAGCAGAAGTGCTGGATCTAGAGCCACGCAGCATTCGCGTCATCGCAGAAATGGACACGGCTACAAGCCCCTGGTCGGTTGCTTCGGGAAGCTATTCAAGCCGATTTGCTCCGGCTGGCTCCAGTGCAGTCTATACTGCCGCAATGCGTGTGAGAAGTAAACTTCTGCATCTTGCAGCTGCTCAGCTGCAAGTTCCCGAAGCAGCACTGCGGCTACAGGCAGGCCGTGTCTATCAAGGCGATAAAGATACAGGTCTTTCAATTCGACGGCTGGCCGGATTGACGCATTGGAGTCCGACAGAGCTTCCAAGTGGTGTCGAACCTGGAGTGTATGAGACCTCATATTACACAATTCCGACGGTCACTCCACCGAACGAAAAAGATCAGGTGAATTCATCGGCTACCTACGGATTCCTCCTCGATGTCGTCAAGGTTCAGATTGATCCCGAAACCGCAGAAATAAAAGTGCTGGACTATATCACCGTCCACGACGCGGGACGACTACTGAATCCTAAGCTGGCTCACGGTCAGATTTTAGGAGGCTTGGCGCATGGACTTGGCAACGCTCTCTTTGAGGAGATGGTCTATGACGAGGATGGCCAATTGCTTAACGGATCGTTTATGGACTATCTCTGTCCGACAGTTGGCGAAATGCCCGCAGTGGAAATCGCACACCAGGAGACACCTTCTCCACACACACCACTTGGAGCGAAGGGGCTTGGCGAGGGGAATACGATGAGCGCCGGAGCTGCGATTGCTAACGCTGTAGCAGATGCCCTTGGTGTAGAGCCTACCGCCTTGCCCCTCTCTCCCACACGTGTATGGAATTTGCTTTGTCAGAGGAATGTTGGGCAGCCGAATAGAGAGGAGTCACATGAAACCATCCGCATTTGACTATATTCGTGTCGATACATTGGATGAAGCTCTCTCCGTTCTAGCAGATAGTGATCTCGAAGCCAAAGTTCTCGCAGGTGGACAGAGCTTGCTCCCCATGTTGAATACGCGGCTGGCACAGCCAAAGGCGCTGGTTGATATAAATAGGATTGCTGCCTTAGCAACGTTAGGGCGACTGGAAATGAACCTGGTAGGGGTGGCTGCGCAGAGCCCTGGCACCGCATTTCTGGAAGTTGGAGCATTGGTGCGGCAGCGGCAGCTTGAACGATACGCTTTAGAGGAACCGCGTGCGAGGCTCATTCATACAGCACTGACATATGTTGGACACCCGCAAACAAGAAATCAGGGAACGGTAGGGGGGAACCTGGCACATGCAGATCCATCTGCAGAGCTTCCATTGCTCTTTCTCACGTTGGGTGGGACCGCCATTATTCAAAGTACACGCGGCGAACGACAGGTGGCAGCAGAGGAGTTTTTTCAGTCCTATTTCACCACGGCAATTGAGCCAGGCGAGATGCTGACGAAAACGCTGTGGCGGCTCCCTGTACCTGACGAGGGTATGGCTTTCAAGGAGTACCGGCGGCGTCATGGCGATTTTGCGCTTCTGGCCGCCGCCTGCACGATGAAAATAGGGAGCAGAGGCAGTAGTTAACCGGCTGGATTTCGCAGACGACTATCAAGCATCCTCCTCGTATCGCCGACAGTTAGCAACCGTTTTGATCTCTTCTGTCTTAGATGCTGCGTACAAGGACGCAACGGCAAAGGAGGGCAAGCATGGAGTGGATCAAGGCTGATACGTTGACACCGGTTACTCTTCATGTGAATGGCCACCAGTATCGTGCTGCGATTGAGCCTCGCATGCTGCTGAGCGATTTCCTACGCCAGGAATGTGGACTTACAGGGACGCATGTTGGCTGTGAACAGGGAGTGTGCGGCGCATGTACTGTGCTGGTGAATGGCGAGGCAGTTCGAAGCTGCGTGATGCTTGCAGTGTCCGTTACGGATGCTGAGATTACCACAATAGAAGGTCTAGCAAAACATCCTGACTTCCCCGCCGTGTATCAAGCCTTCACAGAAAACCACGCCTTACAGTGCGGCTTTTGCACACCAGGAATTGTGGCTTCAGCCATGGCAGAGGTGGTGGGACGTAAGAAGAAAGAAGAGGAGATAGTTGATGTTCTGAGTGGGCACCTCTGTCGCTGCACAGGTTATCACGGCATCATGTCAGCGTTACGCGAATTAACGTAGGAGGCTTCGGGTCCAATAAATCGGGCCCCTACATAGAAGTGCGCTTAAGACGCAAATAGGTTATCCGCGCCTAGTCATGAGAGGGAGAATGAAGACCCCCTGAGAAGGATGAATTCAGATGCATCTAGCCCAATACTTCGTTCAAGCTGTCAAGCGATTTCCAGAAGCAACTGCTGTGGTAGATGACCAAGCTCGCTGGTCATACCGGGATCTTTATGAAGAGGTCGCGACGGTCGCTGCCAATGTGCAGCAATCAGGTGTGAAGCAGGGCGACCATGTGTTGGTGATCTTGAAAAATCACCGCGAAAATCTGGTCATCTACTGGGCATGCCAGTTGCGAGGGTTCATCTATACGCCCGTCAATTTCCGCATGTCGCTTGCAGAACTTGTCTACTGCATCGGTGATGCAGAGCCAGTCCTTATCTTCTACGAGGAAGACAACCGTGCAACCATTGAAGCTGCCCTCAAACAAGCGCAAAGCTCAGCCAGGGTTTGTGCAGTTGGTGCAAGAGCCGGCTCGGATACCTTTGAGCAATTGCGACAGCGTGGAGCATCCCTGCAAGCAGTGCCAACTATTTCCGATGATGCCATTGCCATCATGCTCTACACTTCGGGAACAACTGGGCGTCCTAAAGGTGTGCCGCGTTCTCATCTCAATGAAGCAAGTGCTGCTGTGGCTCACATTATTCAGAACCGGTATACACTCTTTGAAAGTACCATGGGTGTGATGCCGTTCTATCATACGATGGGCATGCGCACTGTACTGGTGACTGCCTTCCTGAATGGAAAACTCGTTCTGCTGGCCCCCCACGATAAATCGGGAGGCTACGAGCCACAGGCAGCCTTAGAGCTCCTCGCCCAGGAAAAAATTACAAGCCTGTACCTAGTGCCCACCTTATACTATGATCTTGTGAGCCGCCCTCAACTCGATCAATACGATCTGCGAGCACTCACCAAAATAGGATATGCAGGAGCCGCAATGACCTCGACGCTTACACAGGCTTGCTTTGAGCGGTTTCGTCCCAAAGTCTTTGTGAACCACTTTGGCAGTTCTGAGGTTTATACCTTCACGAACTGCTCGTGGTTGGATCGGAAACCTACCTGTGCTGGTCGACCAGGCTTTCACGAGGAGGTACGTATCGTAACGGCTGATCCTACGAGCTACGTACTCCCTGATGAGGTAGTTGGCACAGGCACACCGGGTGAAGTGATTGTCAGCCTCTCTTCACCGGAAGCCTTCAAGGGATATTGGCATCGACCAGATGCGAACGAGAAGGCACTCCGCCAGGGTTGGTACTTCAGTGGTGATGTCGGTGTGTGGGATGACGATGGAGACCTGTGGGTGCAGGGGAGAGTGGATGACATGCTTATTTCTGGCGGAGAGAATATCCATCCGCTGGAAGTTGAAGATGTACTTGCACAGCATCCTAAAGTTGCCGAGGTTGCCGTGGCAGGGTTGCCAGATGAGCGCTGGGGACAAATTGTGGCGGCATTTGTTGTTCCCGCAGATGCCTCTCTGACTGCTGAGGAACTCGACCAATTTGCTCTTGCGAACTCACAGTTGGCGAGGTTCAAACGTCCGAGACGCTACGTGTTCATCAAAGAAGTGCCAAAATCTGCGGTGGGGAAGATTCTGCGGCGCAAATCGCAGGCGGGCGAGTACAAACTCTATGATATGCCGATTCAGCAATAAATGAAATCAGAGGGACAAACAGTTATGACCGAGTATCCAGATTCCATTTTGCGTGTGGAGTATCGCAGCGATAAGCCGGTAGCAGTGCTGACTTTCGATGCGCCCCCACTCAACATCATCACTGTCCCGACGCGCGAACATTTTGGGGCCGTGTTCCGGGAAATTGAGACGAATGATGCGGTGCGTATTGTCATTGTGCGTGGCGGAGGCGAACATTTCTCTTCTGGGGGAGACGTTGTAGGGTTTCTCAAGGTCACTCCTGAATATATCAGTCATTTCGCGGAGAACGTCGCAACCCCAGAGCGATGCTCCAAACCAGTAATAGCCCATCTCTCAGGCTATGCTCTTGGCGTGGGATTGGAGATTGCACTTGCTTGCGATTTTCGTATCGCATCTGAGACTACTCAGATCGGGCTCCCTGAAATGCGCCTTGGCATGATTCCAGGGAGCGGTGGGACACAACGCATTGTGCGTATGGCTGGGCTTGGTCGGGCAATGGATATGATTTTGCGAGCCCGGCGCCTTCCTGCAGAGGAGGCCAGGTCCTGGGGTCTGCTCACAGAGGTAGTGCCAGCGAGTGAACTTGATGCACTCGTAGATGCTCTGGTCGATGAGCTATTGGCGTTTTCACCGCTGGCCTATTGTATAGGGAAGCAGGCGCTCCATGCATCGATGGAGGTTCCGCTGAGTGCTGGCCTGGTCATGGAGGGAAGAATGTATGGCTTCCTGCGTACGACGGAGGATTTCCGCGAAGGGGTACAAGCCTTTAAGTAAAAACGACGGCCACGCTTCCAGGGGAAGTGATAAGTCCCCTGGGTTAGACCTTGCTGTGCACAAGATCTTCAGCGATGCGACCAAGCTGTTCTATTGAAGTGACGACCTCGACCCGCTTGCAATGTGGTTCATAAAGCGGCATGTCGCAGCTTCCCAAGGACCAGCCCCACTTTGGCTCAGGGGTGAGCCAGATGACATCGCGGGCATGGTGGGCGATCTCCTCAAGGGCTCCTTCATTGGGCGGGTTGCCATTGTTACGGCCGTCGCCAAGGATGACGACCGTGGTGCGCCGATTTACCGAGTTCAGGAACTTATCGCAGAACTGTTGAGCTGCACGTCCGAAATCGCTCTTAGTATCCACATCCAGCAACTGGCCCCCGAAGATCGTCTCCACTGCCCGGTTGAGATTGTACTCTTCAAACAGGTGAGTTACCTCAACCATATCAGCCACGAAGGTAAAGGTGCGCACCTTAGAGAAGAGGCCCTGCATCTGGTGGATCATATGCAACCAGAAGCGCGCCAGGTTTCGGGTGGAGAGGCTGACATCACAGAGCAGGACGAGACGGGGGCGCTGCTCATGCCGGCGGCGCAGCACGGGCTGAAAGGGAATACCTTCGAAGCGTAAGTTGTGGCGCAGGGTATGAGATATACTGATTCTACCAGTGCGGTCCTTGCGCTGCCGACGGGAGTGCGCGCCGTGCAGTTCATGCGCCAAGCGGCGGACAGCGGCCTCCATATCGCGCTGCTCACTGGCGGAAAAATCGAGTAAACGGCGCAGCGAGCGTTGGTGCAAGTCGATGGGGTCGGGCTGCTTTGCAGCAAGCTTTTTCTGACGCTCCTGCATCGATTTGAGCAGTTCGGGAAGCCCCTCTATGATGTTATCGGCCTGGGCCTTGAGGCGCTCGATCAGGTTCTCGTCTACATCCATCTCATGCAGGTGGTCGATTAGATCCTGCAACTCAGCAGCAGAGATATCAATAGGCAGTTCCTCACTATCGCTCAAGGGCGCTAGCCCACCGGGTTGGAAGATGTTGCGGGCGCGACGCACCTGTAACTGGTGCGAGATGCGGTCGAATATCTGTTGGAGCGCACCCTGCTTGCGATTGAGCACGAGTTGCTGGGCGAAGAGCGAGAGGCGCAGCTTATCGGGATCACCGTGCATATCTTCTCCCTGGCGTAGCTGTCGCTCATCAAAAAACTTGCGTAAATCGATCGACTGAGGCGGTTCGTGCGTATGTTCGTGGTCTGCATCACTCTCACTCTTCTCAGCCTCAAGGTCTTCGCCCAGTTCGAGTCTGGAGGGAGCACCTCCATGATCGTGGTCAACTCCCCGTAACTTGGGCTTGAAGGAGTCGGTAATCTCCTGGAAGCCGAAGTAGAGATCGAAGAGCCGGTCATACACCTCAACGTCGTCTCTACTTTTCACCAGGGTGGCCCGTAGCGCGTCGCGCACCACTTCCCGCTCACCAAGGCCGACATAGTGCAATGCCTGGAGCGCCTCGATGGTTTCCGCAGGGGAAACCCGCACCGAATGTTGGCGCAGCAGGTGAACGAAATCGTTAATGACTCTATCCATGCGGGCAGCTCCTTGAAATGCTCCTACCGGTTGGGTGAAGCGGAGAGGGCGGAGACAAGCTCCCCCACCCCGCTCATCCCCACTCCCGCCCCTACAGACCCCACATCGCCCAGCACCACTCCCACCCCTACGGAGCCGTGCTGGCGATGTTTTTCCTGGCCTCTCCGGTCACATCCAGATGCGCCAGGACTTTTTCTGCATCTCGGTCATATTTGATGATGACACCGATGGTCTCTTCATAGAGTTCTTTCGTGAGTTGCGGTGCATTGAGGATCACGAGTGCCTGTGCCCAGTCCAGCGTTTCGCCGATACTTGGGGCTTTGCGCAGGTCAAGAGTGCGAATGGACTGGATCACCTCGACAAGTTGTTCGGCCAGCTTCTCGCCGATGCCGGGAGCCTTAAGGCGTATAATCTCCAACTCAACTCCTTTGCTGGGATAGTCGAGCTGTATATGAAGGCAGCGACGTTTAAGCGCCTCACTCAACTCACGGGTGCGGTTGCTGGTAAGGACGGTAACGGGAATGGTGTTGGCACGCAGCGTCCCGATCTCAGGAATACTGACCTGATAGTCGCTCAAAAATTCCAGTAAGAACGCCTCAAACTCCTCGTCGGCGCGGTCGATCTCATCGATCAACAGAACCGATGGCTTCTCGGAGCGAATGGCTTGCATAATTGGGCGATCAACAAGAAAGTTTTCGGAGAAGAAAATATCTTCGCGCTCACGCAGCATCTTTACCGCTTCCCGCAGGTCCTGGGCCGGATCCAGGATCTGGTTGATCTTCTCGCGCAGCACATGGGTGTAGAGGAGCTGCTTGCTGTACTCCCACTCGTACAACGCCTTGGCCTCATCCAGTCCTTCGTAGCACTGCAGGCGGATCAGTGGGCGGTCGAGTGTCTTAGCGAGTACCTTGGCCAGCTCAGTCTTTCCTACCCCTGCTGGACCCTCAATCAAAATCGGCTTGTTCATCCTGGTGGCAAGAAAAACTACTGTAGCCAGCTTGCGATTGGAGACGTATTGTTGCGCGGTTAAGCGTGATTGAACGTCGTCGATGCTTGTGAACACGAATACCTCTTAATCTTTCTGACTGACGTGATAATACGGTTTAACAAAATAAACCGGGTATGGTTGACTCTCCATGTGGCCGATAAATCGGCGATGGGCACGATAATGAAGATGAACACATGAGGTGCCACTGAGGACGAGATCCTTCGCTTCGCTCGGGATGACAGTGCTTGAGCGCAGCGAATCGCCAGAGTGTATGGGACTTAATTTGTTCATCTTCATTATCGGCCCCTACGGATGCCCCTGTTATTTTGTTAAAGGCCATTAGCGTGTCGCCCCGGCAGCGGTGACTTCCCCTTTGCCGATGGCGGTAACATGCGAATTGCGGCCCATCGAGGCGTAGATGCAATCACGCAATATCTGACGGGCATCCTCCATAGTGACTATGCGAGGATTGAAAGGGGTGCAGACATCGTTCATCAGATGATGCGCCATCTTGTCGATCTCAGCCTCATCGCTCTTAATCTCTTTCGGACGGTTGGAGTACCACCCGGTGCCCATGCGGGCTTTGGGATAGGGCTTCACACTGGAGAAGTTCTCGGGAATGCGAACATCCCTGGCCAGGCGAATCACCGCATCGATCGCCTTGTCAGCAGCTTGTACATTAGAAAGCCCCGTAGTATCTTCCCCCATCGCCCGGGCGAGATCAGCAAACTTCCGTGGGGAAGAAGGCAGATTAAACTCCCAGACGCGAGCGATGCCGACGGCATTGTTGAGGCCATGGTGAATATCATAATAGGCGCACACCGCGTGCGACAACGAGTGAATAATGCCCAGGAAGCCGCTCATGAATGCATACGCAGCCATGTACTCCGCCCAGATCATATTCATCATCGCATCGTAGTTCTTCGGGTTGGCGTAGGCCTCACGCAGGTTTTCAGAGGCCAATTTGGCGGCCTGAAGTGCTATGGGATTGGCGAGCGGATGATCAATATTCGAGGTATAACATTCTGAGGCGTGAGCCATTGTATCAAAGCCAGTAAAGGCGATGAATTCAGGCGGGAGCGTTGTGAACAGCGCCGGGTCATCGATTGCCAGCGTAGCGAGGGAGGGAAAATCAACGGCAACCCACTTATACGGTGCCTTGGGAGAGCTGGTATCGGTAATCACGTAAGCTGCGCTCGTTTCAGCGCCGGTCCCCACAGTCGTGTTGATGGCGATGTGCGGAGGCCTATTCGGTCGGTCCGACTTGTTCCAGCCTTCAAACTCGTTGATGTTGCGACCGTCATGCGTGGCGACGACTCGTGCTCCCTTCGTTGCATCGTGCGAACTTCCGCCACCAATGGAGACGAAGCCGTCGCACTTGTCGTCAATATACATCTTGTAAGCATCCATGCAGTTGTAGTCCTTGGGGTTGGACTCAACTTTGTCGTAGATGCTGACCGCAACACCGGCTTTTTCAAAAATGCCCTTCATCTCATCGATGATGCCGGTGCCTCTAAGTCCAGAGGTGACAAATAGTACATGCTTGAGTCCCATACCGGTAGCTTCTGCACCAGCCAACTCAGCAGCGCCAGGGCCGATAAGTGCACGCGGCATCATAGGAACTGGCTTGACTGCATACTGATAGACCTTGGATACGTCCATAGAAATACCTCCTTTGCGATTGCCTAAGCATTGTCTTTAGTACTAAACTACGAGCTCCTACTCCCAGTTGCCATAGGGAAGTTTGTACTGCTGCACTGTGTATACAACAAACTACGAGTATATAACAGACTTGAGGAATGCAAAAACATCTAGTTGGAGGCTAATTGTTCAGGTCCTGGCACCTTCTCCTTTCTATTCCTTTACCGTTGCTGGTACATGGGATATTTGCTGAAGCTCACGTCTATTATCATATCATATCAACCTCTTAATTGCGTGCCTCTTTCTTCTTTCGCTTCCAGGTAAACCCAGCATCCTATCCATCGGAAGCTACGTCAGATACGGATAGTAGTGCCAGCTTGTAGAGGAGCGTATATATGTTCGATAGCTTTGAGCAAATACAAATCGATACCAGTGGGGCAACCATCCATCTTGTCAAAAAGGGAGAGCGGTTCCCTCTGCTGCTGTTACATGACTATCCGGACAGGCGAGATGACTGGTAGCCCCAGCGTTCCCTCTGCTCATCTGCTGGCTACCGCGAGTTGCATGCATAATAGAGAGGTGTGCGCCGTTTAATCTGGTAGGACACGGGATATACCTAACAAGGAGGTTGCAGACATGTCACCTCGCTTTCTCTTTCGCTCAAGCGGCATGGCGCTGCTCATCGGGAGCCTGTTTGGTCTCTCATGGACACTCATGAGTGCCTTGATCTTACCCCTTGCGCACCCCAACCAGTTCGCCAGTCCCTACTTTCTCATCGCCAGTTTGCTCATGTTTTTCGCGGCGGTAGCCATCGTGCCAGGGTTGGTCGGCTGGTATGCCTATCAGGCTGCCTGTGCTGGCTGGCTGGGTTTCGTTGGCTTTGCCCTGGTCTTTTTTGGTGTCCTGGTGCTTGGCGTTGGTTTTGGATTCATTGCAGCTACCGTCATTCCGTGGCTGACAACACATGCACCGGAACTGCTGGTAGGTGCGCTGCCACCGCTACTTACTCTATGCGCTATTGGTAGCGCGCTCATGGTCGGGGTCGGGACCATCCCGCTGGGTATTGCCACCATGCGAGCCGGGGTCCTGCCTCGCTGGCCTGGCCTCTTGCTCATCCTCTCCGGTGCTGCAGGCTTGCTAGGGCTGCTGCCGCTGCCATACCTGAAAAATATCCCAGCAATTGCCAGCGCCGTGCTGCTCTTTCTTGGCCTGGGCTGGGCTGGATATGCGCTCTGGATGGAGCCAGTTGCTCAGAAAGCTACTCTGGATATGGATGGAGTGAGTCCAAATGGCTGTGATGGCTACTTGAACCATCCGTTCTTGAAAAACGATACAAAACAAGAAAACAGCCAAGCGTTCTAAAGACGAACCGATTACTCTTGTCTGCCTGTCACGCTGGTCTTCTTGCAGATAATCGGACGCCCGTCGGTTCCGGTTCGATTATTTATGCATATTTCCAGTATTATTAGAACATCTGTTCTTTGGCATCAAGATCTCCTTCCTTCCTGCATGTTAGCGTGTCTCTGCGTTATCACACACGCGCTTCTGTGATGTATTGTTGGTCCCACTATTGGCCACTTAGGACATCCATTCGTAAAATTG
>Ga0207684_10003470_pt1 | contig 15379 bp, 16 predicted proteins | sample KBSK5501metaG_FD_184342 | JGI IMG/M metagenome (GOLD analysis project Ga0207684, IMG submission 184342) | Corn, switchgrass and miscanthus rhizosphere microbial communities from Kellogg Biological Station, Michigan, USA - KBS K5-50-1 metaG... | ecosystem: Host-associated > Plants > Roots >...
CGGACCCTTAAGCACGGCGTCGGCGAACTGCGCCGAGGGGCTCATGGGGGCGATCCACGGCGCCGCGGCCGCCATCACGACCATGGCCAGCGCCATCGCGGCCCCGATGGCGATGGGGACGTAGCGACGCAGCATGCGGCCGAGCGCGCGCCGGCGCGCTTCGTCCGCCGTGCGGTCCGCGGTCAGCTCGGGGCTCGCGACGTCGCGCGCGATGGCCATGCCGGCGCCCCTACCGGTACGTGATCCGCGGGTCGACGACCGCGTAGAGCATGTCGACCCCGAGGTTCACGGTGATGATGATCATGGTGAAGACCGTGATGGCGCCCTGGGCCAGCGGGTAGTCGCGGGCGCCGATGGCGTCGACCAGCATCTTGCCGAGCCCGGGGCGCGTGAACACGGTCTCGGTGAGCACGGTGCCGGTGAGCGCGATGGCGACGAAGAGGCCGATGATCGTCAGCAGCGGGACCATCATGTTGCGGAGCGCGTGCTTGTAGACGACCGCGCGCTCGCCCTGGCCCTTGGCGCGCGCCGTGCGAATGTAGTCCTGGCTGATGACCTCCAGCATGGCCGAGCGCGAGAGCCGGCTGACCGTCGCCGCCAGGGTGAAGCCCAGGGCCAGCGCCGGCAGCGTCAGGTGGTGGAGCACGTCTCCCACCGCGGCCAGGAAGTCCCGAGGCTGAGTCAGGAACTCACCGGAGCGGATCATCGCCATCACACCGTCCAGGTCGCCGCCGCCGATGAGAGGGAAGAGGTCGAGGCGCAGCGAGAAGAAGATCAGGAGCAGGATGCCGAGCCAGAAGACCGGCATCGAGAGCCCCAGGAGCGCGAAGATGCGCAGGGGATAGTCGATCAGCGGGTTGCGCCGCTTGAGCGCCGAGATGATACCGATCGGCACCCCCACCAGCGCCGCCACGACCGCGGCGGCGAGAACGAGTATGAGCGTGTGGGGGAACATCCGGCCGATGTACTCGTTGACGGGGTAGCCCTGGCGGAAGGAGTTTCCGAAGTCGAAGCGGATCGATCGCCAGATGTAGTCCGCGTACTGCACCGGCAGCGGCCGATTGAGCCCGAGGTTCTTCGTGCAGTCGGCCAGCGCTTCGGTGGTGGCCTGGTCGCCCATCATGGCCACGCACGGATCCCCGGGCAACACGCGCATGGCGAAGAACACGATGCTCATGGCCCCGAGCAGCATCGGGATCGCCACCAGCAACCGGCGCAGCACGTAACTGATCATCAGATGGGGGGCCTCGAGCGGGCCCCCCAAGCCCCCCAACGCTCGGGACGCCCCGGCGAAGCCGTGGCGCCCCTCGAATGCCCGAACATGCTCCTCGCGCGCGCCGATCGCATCAGTTCAAGATCTTGAGCAGCTCGGGATAGTTGGGGCCGTAGTGCAAAGCATACTCGCCATAGTTGGGATCGAACGGGTTGCTGACGCGCTTGGGGTTGCGCGCCCACTGGTTCGGCACGTCGCTGATGGGCAGACAGATCAGGTCCCGCTCCATCCGCTTCTGGGCCTCGTGATAGATCGCGGCGCGCTTCTTGGTGTCCCGCTCCACGCGTCCCGCCGTGAGGAGATCGTCCATCCCCTTGTAGTGGGCGAAGTTCGTCCCCTTGTTGCCGGTGCCGGGGTCGGGAATCTCCGACGACTCGAAGAACAGCGAGAGCCAGGGATCGGCGTCGGTGATGCGGGTGCCGCCGTAGAGCACGAAGGGGTTCAGGTTCTTCCGGATGTTGTCGTGGTAGGCGGCGTGCTCGACGATCTGCAGCTCGACGTTGATCCCGACCTTCTTGAGCTGCTCCTGGGCGAGGGTCAGGACCTTGGGATAGAAGAACGACTTGCTGATGAAGTACGGCTTGATCGTGAAGCCGTTCGGATGGCCCGCCTCGGCCAGGAGCTTCTTGGCCAGCTCGGGGTTGTACTCGGGGAATTGCATCGGGATGTGACCGAAGTAGCCAGTGGGCAAGCAGCTCGTCGCCAGACGCGCGAGATCGCCGGGATACATCGTCTCCTTGATGGCCTTGCGGTCGATGGCGTGCATGAACGCCTTGCGGACCCGGATGTCGTCGAAGGGCGGCTTGGTCATGTTGACGTAGAAGCGCTCCTGACCGCCCGGGCCGCGCCGGTCGATGATGGCGCCCATCTTCTTGACCTGGTCGGCGAAGTCGGCGGTGACGACCTCGGGGTAGAGGAGATCGAACGTCCCCTTCTCGAGGCCGATGAGCTTGGTCGCGTCCTCGGGAACGTCGAACCAGTGCACCTCGTCGATCTGGGGTCGACCGCCGGGGAACTTGTCGAAGGCCTTGAGCACGATCTTCTCGCGGGGCGAGTGGCGGTCGAAGTAGAAAGGCCCCGTGCCGACCGGGTTCCACTTGAACTGGTCGCCCTGCTTCTCCATCGCCTTCTTGGAGATGATGTAGCCCTGCTGGTAGCCGACCATCCGGAGCAGGAAGATCGGGTCGAAAGATTTCAGCGCGATCTGGACCGTGTGCGGGTTGACGACCTCGATGGACTTGATCACGTCGAGGTTGACGCCGTAGCGCGTGCCCGGCGCCTTGTTGATCTGCCGCTCGAAGCTGAACTTCACGTCCTCCGCCGTCAGCTCGCCGAAGCCCTTGTGGAACTGCACGCCCTTCCTGAGCTTGAACGTCCAGATCGTGCCCTCGGGTGAGAGCGTCCAGCTCTCGGCCAGGTCCGGGTCGACCTCGGCCGTGGTGACCTTGCCGTCCTTGATGGCGAACCGCGTCAGCCCGCGGAACATGAAGCGCGTGATGGCCTGCGACTGGCCGAGCGTGCTCGAGTGCGGGTCGAGGCTGTCGGGCTCCTTGGCCGCGATGTTCAGGATTTTCTTTCGCTGGGCCTCGGCCGGCGCCGGCGCCACCAGCGTGAGCAATGTGCATGCGGCGAGGGCGATGAGTCCGCCGAGGAGCACCGGTGAGAGACGTGACCGGACGCACGACATGGGTTTTCCCTTTCTCCTGAAAGGAGCGGAGGAAGCATGGAGGAGGACAGCTCGGTCAATCACGCGACCTCCGGCGGGAAGATCAAGGCCCTCGGAGTGGGCGTAAGGATAGTCGAAACACGTGGGGAGCGCTAGCGCGTGTCGGGAAGCTCTCGTAGCGCGCCGGCAGTCTGGTCCGCCCAGTACGGCATGTCCATCCGGCGAAACATGGCCAGCGCGATCTGGAGGCGTTCCTCCGCTTGCTGGCGCCGGCCCATCCGGGCATGGAGGAGCCCGAGCGCCAGCTGGCATCGCGCCGCGTCGGGGCGCGCGCCGTGCGCCTCACTGCGGTCCAGCGCCTCTGTGAGGTGGCGTTCGGACCGGCCGGAGTCGGACAGCGGGCCGGCAACCTCGATCTCGGCGAGCAGACGGAGCGCCCGTGTCTCCGCGCCGTCCTCCCCGGCGGTCCGCGACAGACCGAGCGCTCGTTCGGCGCACGCACGGGCGTCGTCGATGCGCTGAGCCAGCAAGTAGGTCTCGCCGAAGCGCAGGATCCGGCCGCCGGGGGTGCCCTGCATCTGCCGAGCCTCTTCCTCTTCCGCGCGCTGGTGAAGGACGATCGCCTCGTCCACCTGGCCTTCGCGCGCGACAGCGGTCGCGAGGGCCGAGGTCATGGTCGGTGACCAGTCGAGGATGCTCCAGGTCCGGCAGAGAGCGAGACCGCGTTCCAGGATCGGGATGGCCTCGCGGTCGGCGAGCCGCAGGGCCTGTCGGCCGAGGGCCAGGGCCTCCGTGAACTCGCCGAGCGACGCCAGCACCTCGCCGAGCCACGCGAGCGGCCCGACGCCCAGGACATAGCCCCAGCTCGTCCGCCATCCCCATGCGCTCACCCAGGAGGGCGACGCTCTCGCGCAGGAGCTGGGCGGCCCGAGGGTAATCGCCGACGGTGAAGTAGATCTGCCCCAGGCGATGCCGGGTGCCCGAGCGGAGCAGCGCATCGCCGAGCTCGTCGGCGACGGCGACCGCTCGCTGCCCGACGCCGAGAGCCGTGGCGTAGTCACCCGTCAGCCTGAGCGCCTGCGCCATCCGCTGCACGACCTGCCCAAGCCGTGCGCGGTCGCCGAGCGATTCGGCGAGGGGCGCCGCCTCGGTCATCCGCTGGAGGATGTCTGCGTATCGCGCGGATTGAGCGAGAGCCAGGACGAGATCCAGTCGAAGGTCGACGCCCAGGACGAGGCTCTCGCGATCGCCCGACAGGTGTGACAGCGCGGTCAGCGCGGACTCGAGATTGTCGATGGCTTCGGGATGCGCGGAGCGCACGATGGCCTTGAGCCCCGCCCGGCGAAGGTACGTCACCGCTTTGTCCCACACCTCGCCCCGCAGCGCGTGATGGGCCAGACGCTCGACGTGCTCGGAGAGGCGCTCGGCATGCAAGCGCTCCATGGCGTCGACGATGCGGGCATGCAGGTCACGGCGACGCTCGTGCAGCAGGCTGCCGTAGGCGACCTCCTGGGTGAGCGCGTGCTTGAACGTGTATTCGGGATCGGTGAACAGACTGCCCTCGTCCAGGAATTCGGCGGCGGTGAGACGCCCCAGCACGCGCGGAACGTCCGGCTCGCCGAGATCGGCCACCGCGCGGAGCAGCTCGAGCGGCACGTCTTTGCTCACGACGGAAGCGGCCTGCAGGAGACGCTTCTCGTCCGGCGACAGCCGGTCGATGCGAGCGGCCAGGATCGCCTGGACCGTGGCGGGCACCGCGATGGCCTCGAGAGGCTCGGCCAGGCGATAGGCCCCGCGCTCGCCGGCGAGCGTGCCCGTCTCGACGAGCGCGCGGATGGACTCCTCGAGGAACAGCGGGTTGCCCTCCGTCCGTGCGGTCAGCATGTGCTTGAAGGGCTCGAGCGTCGGATCGTCGCCGAGCATCCCCCGAAGGAGCTCGTCGCGGCGCCTGCCGGGGCGCCGGCCGCGGGCGTCCCGCACGCATTTCAGAACTGCGCGTCGGCGGGCAATCCGGCGCCGCACGCGGCGCAGACGACGCCGAGTCGCGCTCCGCAACCGAGACAGAAGTTCGACCGCGGCGGGTTGATGCGCCGGCACCGGAGACAGGTCATCGCGCGTCGCTCGACGGTCGCAGCACGATCTTGCCCGTGCCCGAGCGCTCGGCCACGAGCCGGTGGGCCAGGACCGCCTCGCTGAGCGGCAGCACCCGGTCGACGAGCACCCGGTGGCGCCCGAGCGCGGCGGCTGCGAGCGTGAGCGCCAGGTCGTCGGCGGTGACCCGGCCGACCGACCCGATGACGGTGAGGCCGTGCAGATAGAGCGACTTGACGTCGAGCGGCACGGTGCCGCCGCCGTGAGCGCCGGCGGTGACGAGCCGGCCGTTGCGCGCGAGGCACGCGAAGGCCTTTGGAAAGAGCTCGGGGTCGGCGATGTTCTCGAACACCACGTCGACGCCCCGGCCGTCCGTGAGACGCCGCGTCTCCGCCGTGAGGTCCTGGGCGCGATAGTTGACCCCCGCATCGGCGCCGAGCGCGATCGCCGCGCGCACGCGTTCGTCCGCCCCGGCCGCGGCGATCACCCTGGCGCCGAGGGCGCGGGCCACCTGGACACCGGCGGCTCCCAGCCCGCCCGAGGCCCCCATCACGAGGATCGACTCGCCGGGCGCGAGCTTCGCGACGTCGCGCAGCATGCTGAGCGCCGTGGGCGCGTGCCGGGCGACGACGGTCGCGGTGACGAAGTCGAGGCCCTCGGGCATCGGGTGTGTCGTCTCCGCCGGGACCTTCACGTACTCGGCATAGCCGCCCCACAGGTGCACGCCGAGTATCGTGGGGCCCGACGTGGCCGTCGCCGGTCGGAGGATCTGGCGCGTCACCACGCGATCGCCGACGCTCGGCGTGGTGATGTCCGCGCCGATGGCGGCGATGACGCCGGAGGGATCGACGCCGAGGACGTGCGGCAGCGCGACCGGTGCCGCGTAGATGCCGGCGCGCACGGCGAGGTCCAGCGTGCGGTTCACCGACACGGCGTGCACCTCGAGCAACACCTCGCCGGGCCCGGGCGTCGGAGTGGGAACGTCCTCGAGACGCATCACCTCCGGCGGGCCGAACTCACGGATGACCATCGCCTTCATGGCGCTTCAGGGCAGTGGCAACAGCGGCTCGCGATCCGGCGGGACCCGCTGATCCACGGCGCCGAGGATGACGGCCGTCATCGCGTAGTTCCCCATCAGGGCCGCGAGGTTCACCACGCCCTCGTGACCGAACGCCTCCACGGCGCGCGCGAACGTGCGGGCGCGGACGGTCTTGTCGCGGAAGACTTCCCGCCCGAAGTCGACGATGATGGCCTCGGTCGGCCCGAGCTCGGCGCTGGGTCGTCGATGCTTCACGACGTCGATGATCTCCCGGCTCAGGCCTTCGGCGAGCGCCGCCGGCTCGTGCGCCGTCCACTCGAACTGATTGTCGAGCTCGCGCGCCGTCACCAGGATCGCCAGCTCGGTCAGCCGCCGCTCGAGCGCGGTCTCGTAGCGCAGATACTGATTCACCGCTCTCACGCGCTCACCCAGCTGGGGGCTGTGCAGCCAGATGCCGCTCGGTCCCCGCAACCCGACCAGCGTCCGGCTCTGCGGGCTCACCACGGCGTCGTACAAGCGCTTGCCGTCCTCGTCCATGTCCTCGCGCCGCCGGAGCGGCAAGCGGGACAGCGAGTCGGGGTGGACGTCGCCGGGCAACGCCTCGCTCATGCCGTGCCTCCCGCGTCGTGATTCACGTGAGCACGATAGTCACTTCCACCGGAGCCGGCAACCGCCGTTCGGCGTCGACGCCGGGTCCGTCACTTCGCCCGGCTACGGGCTCGCGCGCTCCGTCATCACCGTCTCGGCGAGCACCGCGTGAAGCTGCGCCACCACCGCCGCGCCCTCGCCGATCGCCGCGCCGACGCGCTTGACGGACCCCGCGCGGACGTCGCCCACCGCGAAGACACCGGGGATGCTCGTCTCCAGCGGCAGCGGCCGCGGACGATGATCGTCCGACCCCGTGCGCACGAAGCCCTTGGCGTCCAGCGCGACGCCGCAGCCCCGCAGCCACTGCGTCGCGGGATCCGCGCCCACGAACAGGAACACGTTCCGGATGGGCAGCTCCGTCTCCTCCCCGGTCGTGATGCGCCGCCAGCGCACGCGCTGCAGATGCGATTCGGGCGCGCCGGACAGGGCGACGATCTCCGTCCGGGTCAGGACCTCGATGTTCTCCGTCGCCTCGATCCGGTCGACGAGGTAGCGCGACATGGTCGCGGCGAGACCGTCGCCGCGGACGAGCACCGAGACCTTCGCGGCGAAGCCGGAGAGGAAGACGGCGGCCTGGCCGGCGGAGTTGCCGCCCCCGACAAGCGCGACCTGCTGCTGGCGACACAGACGGGCCTCGATGGGCGAGACCCAGTACCAGACCCCACGGCCCTCGAACGCTTCGAGGTCCGGGATGGCGGGGCGCCGATAGCGAGCGCCACTGGCCACGACGGCCGTGCGGGCCTTCACGCGACGGCCGTCCGCCAGGGCGACGGCGAGGGGCGTACTGGTGCAGTCGAGGCCCGCGACCTCGTTCGGGATCACCATCTCGGCCCCGAACTTCTGGGCCTGGACGAACGCGCGCCCCGTGAGGTCCTGCCCGGAGATGCCCGCGGGAAATCCCAGATAGTTCTCGATGCGCGAGCTCGCCCCGGCCTGTCCGCCGAACGCCGCCGCGTCGAAGACGATCACTGCGAGGCCCTCGGACGCCGCGTACACCGCCGTCGCCAGACCGGCCGGGCCCGCGCCCACGATGGCCACGTCGTAGGTGCGGTCGGGATGATCGATGCGCGCCATGCCGAGGCAGGCCGCCAGCTCGCCCTCGGTGGGATTCTCGAGCACCGAGCCGTCCGCGCACACGACGAGCGGCAGGTCGACGGGTCTCGGCGCGCATCGCTCGAGGAGCGCCGCGGCGTCTCGATCCTCGGCGGGATCGAGGACCTGATGCGGCCAGCCGTTACGGGCGAGAAATCCCTGCAGCCGCACGAGGCGGCGGTTGTCGGCCGGGCCGATCAAGACCGGGCCGCCGGCCCCGGTCTCGATCAACGCGACGCGGCGCAGGATGAGGGCGCGCGTGATCCGCTCGCCGATCTCGGCCTCCGCGATGAGCAGGGTCCGCAGCGCCTCGGTGGCAATCAGGAGCGTCTCCACGTCGGTGACCGCCTGTGCGTCGACCAAGGACGGGCGATCGGACAGCTGCGCCACCTCGGCGATGAAGTCGCCGGGCCCCTCCTCGATGATCGGGACGACGTGCCCCAGGCCTTCGTGCCGGGTCACGGCGACGGAGCCCTCGATGATGACGAACATGCCGGGCCGGATCTCGCCCGTCCTGAAGAGCGGCTCGCCGGCCCGGTAGCGTCGCACCGTGCCGAAGTGCCGGAGCCGGTCGATCTCCGCGGGGCTGAGCTTCGGGAACATCTGCGCGCGGCGGGTGTCGAAGATCGACATGTCAGTCAGACGTCCATTCGCCGCTCGTCGAGGTCGAGCTCGCGTTCGAGGCTTCGCAGGATGTCGTCGTCGATCGCGCCCGCGGCGCGGAGCCGCAGGAGCGCCTCGCGTTCCGCGTCGATGACCGTTCGTCTGATCTCGCGGTGCTCGATGAGCTCTCGATCCTCCCCGTCGGGCGCCGCCGGATCGCGCTGCCGGTCAATGTACTCGGAGCGGTGCTCATACGTGTCGCGCAGCCGATCGAGGAGCGGACGGTGCCCCGGCCACACCGGATAGAGCTGATCGATCCGCCGCGTCGCGGCGTCGAGCAGCTGTTGCCTGGCCCGTCCCTCTTCTTCGCGGAGCCCGGCATCGGTGCCGAGCCGAAGCCGGCGAATGAGCCGGGGCAGCGTCAGCCCCTGGCCCACGAGCGTGAAGACGATCACGGTGAGGGTGACGACGAGAAGCGCTTCGCGCGCGGGGAACGGCCCACCCGAAGGAAGGGTCATCGGAAGCGCGAGGGCAACGGCGAGCGAGACGCCCCCGCGCATGCCGGCCCAGGAAAGGACGACCGATTGGGCGAACAGGCGCGGCTCGGGCGACTGGCGTCGAACCAGCCGCGGCGCGAATGCGGAGGCGAAGATCCACAGGGCTCGCACCAGGATCAAGACGGCGCTCACCGCGAGGCCGATGCCGACGAGCCGGACCGCGTCCGAGGGGGCGAGCGCCCGCAGGAGTTGCGACACCTCGAGTCCGGTGACGATGAACACGAGTCCGTTGAGGAGGAAGATGAGGGTGTCCCATACCGCGCGCCCCGTCAGCCGCGCGTCGGCGCCCATGATGTGCGAGCCCCGGCGGCCGAGGTAGACGCCGGCGACCACCGTGGCGATCACGCCGGAGGCGCCGAGCTGCTCGGCCGGCAGGAAGGCGGCATACGGGGTGAGGAGCGAGATCGTGATCTCCACGGGTGTGTCGTCGAGGCGCGCTCGAATGTGCGCGATGAGCCATCCCACGGCCAGGCCGATCGCGCCACCGCCCACCACCGCGGCGGCAAAGGTCACGACCGCCTTGCTCGGCGAGAACGCGCCGCCCATTGCGGCCGCGATGGCGACGCTGTAGATCGTCAGCGCAGTCGCGTCATTGAGCAGGCTCTCGCCTTCGAGGATCGTCACGATGCGTCGGGGGACGGCCAGCCGCGCGGCGATCGCGGTGGCGGCGATCTCGTCGGGCGGCGAGACGATCGCGCCCAGCGCGAGCGCGACGGGCCAGGGGATGCCGGGAATCAGCGCGTGGGCGACGACGGCGACGGCGGCGGCGGTGGCGACGACGAGTCCGATCGCCAGCGAGCTGATCGTGCGGAGGTTCGCGCGCAGACTCTGCAGGGGCGTGAAAAACGCCGCGATGTAGACGAGGGGAGGCAGCACGAGGACGAAGATGAGGTCCGGATCGATCTCGAGTCGTGGGAGGCCCGGCACCAGCCCGAGCGCGACGCCGCCGATCACGAGGAAGATCGGGTAGGCGATCCCGAGGCGGCGCGCGACCGTGACGAGCGCGGCGACCGCGATGAGCAGGGCCAGGACGAGCTCGGCGCTCCGCACGCGACGGCGTCGCCTTCGGCCTACCCGTTGAGCAGGCCGGGCACAACGTCGACCGCGCTCGATCCCGTGACCACGACCCGGTTATAGCATCTCTCGTCCGCCATCACTCGTCGGGAGAAATCCCGTCCGGAGTGAGGCGGGCGGGGAGAACCTGTCCCCGCCCGCACCCACACTACGGGGCCTGAACGGTCTGGCCCGCGTTGTCCGCCCACACGGTGCCGGCACCGCTCAGTGCCGCCAGCGCGAGGATCAGCGCGATGGAAAGCTTCTTCATCTCCTCACCTCCTCTCGTCACTCTTGAGATGAGGTGAACGCCCGAGAAGTTGCCGACGTCGCCGTTTCGATCTGGCGGGAAGCTTTTGCGCAGTCACGCGGGCGAAGTGACCGTGTTTGTGGGAAACTTGCCCGTGACCCGCCCCTGAGCGGTCGCGCCACGAGGGAGACACCGATGACGTTCGTCGCGGACCACGACGTGCCCATCCCGTACATGCAGCGCACGCGCGACTACTATCTGAAGCTCGGCTACGACAATCCGTATCGCTGGGCGTACTTCACCGACGCGCCGTTCACGCCGATGGCGAGGCCGCTGGCCGAGACGCGCCTGGCCCTGATCACGACGGCGGCACCGTACCAGCCGGGCGTCGGGGACCAGGGCCCGGGGGCGCGGTACAACGCCGCCGCGAAGTTCTACACGGTCTACTCCGACTCGACGGACTCGGTGCCGGATCTTCGTATCTCGCACGTGGGCTACGACCGCAAGCACACGACGGCCGAGGATCCGAACACGTGGTTTCCGTTGGCGCGGTTGCACGAGGCCGTGAAGGCAGGACGCCTCGGCGCGCTGACACCGCGATTTCACGGCTCGCCGACGAACCGGAGCCATCGGGTGACGACGGAGACCGACGCGCCGGAGCTGCTCCGGCGCTGCCGGGAAGACGCCGCCGACGCGGTTCTGCTCGTCCCCAGCTGACCGGTGTGTCACCAGACCGTGAGTCTGGTCGCCCGGCACCTCGAGGCCAACGGGCTGCCGACCGTGATCATGGGATGCGCCAGGGACATCGTCGAGCACTGCGGCGTGCCGCGCTTCCTGTTCAGCGACTTCCCGCTCGGCAATTCCGCCGGGCGTCCCTTCGACGTCGAGTCGCAGCGGCTCACCCTGGAGCTGGCGCTGCGCGTGCTCGAGAGCGCGCCGGCCGCTCGGACGACTGTCCAGTCGCCGCTGCGATGGCGTGAGGACGCGTCGTGGAAGCTCGACTTCTCCAACCTCGACAGGCTGACTCCCGAGGAGATCGCCGAGAAGCGCCGGGAGTTCGACGCCGTCAAGGAGGTCATCAAGACCAAGCCGGGACGCTCATGAGCAAGCCGTTCCACGGCATCCGGATCCTCGACTTCACCCGGTACCTCGCGGGCCCCTACGGCACCTACCAGCTGGCGCTCCTCGGCGCCGACGTGGTGAAGATCGAGTCACGCGACGGCGACGAGACGCGCAGTCAGCTGATCAGCAAGGAGTGGGCGGAGCGCAAGATGCCGCCGGGGTTCATGGCGGTGAATGGCAACAAGCGCAGCCTCACGCTGGATTTGAGACGTCCGGAGGCCGTCGAGGTCGTGAAGCGACTCGTCGTCAAGGCCGACGTCGTGTGGGAGAACTTCCGGCCGGGGGTGATGGACAAGCTCGGCGTGGGCTACGAGGCGCTCTCCGCGATCAATCCGCGGCTGATCTACTGCGCGGTCTCCGGCTTCGGCCATACGGGGCCCGAGCGGACGACGGCCGCTTTCGACGGCAAGCTGCAGGCGATGTCCGGGATCATGTCCATCACCGGCGAGCCCGCGGGCGGGCCGATGCGCGCCGGGTTCGCGATCTGCGACACGATCGGCGGCATCACGGCGGCGCTGGCCGTCTCCAGCGCCCTCTATCAGCGCACGCACACAGGCCGCGGGCAGTTCGTCGACGTCGCCATGCTCGACGCCGCGCTCGCCTTCATCCCGGGCCCGGTCTCCGAGTACACCGTGGCCGGCATCGAGCAGAAGCAGATCGGCAACGGCTCGGTAAGCCGCAAGCCCACGGCCAGCCGCTTCCGCGCGGGCGACGGCTACATCGTCCTCGCCGTGCTGACGGAGAAGCAGTTCGTGAATCTCATGCGGACGATCGGCCGCCCCGACGCCCTCGACGATCCACGCTTCAAGGACTGGGCCGCCCGGACGGAGAATGTCGCCGCGCTGCGCGAGGTCATCGAGGGCGCGCTGGCCAAGGACGATCCCAAGACGTGGGAGACGCGGCTGACGGCGGCCGACGTGCCGTGCGCCTGCATCTGGAAGATCGACGAGATCGTGGAGCATCCGCAGCTCCAGCATCGCGACGTGCTGCAGACCGTCGACTCGCGCTTCGGTCCGCTGCGGCTGGTCGGCGCCGGCTTCCGGCTCGCCCACGGCAGCCCGAGCATCGATCGGCCGCCGCCGACGCTCGGCGAGCACACGGACGAGATCCTCGGCGAGGCGGGGTACACGCCGGCGGAGATCGAGCGGCTGCGCCGCGACGACGCCGTCTGACGCTGCAGGACTGACGGTCTCCGGCCGGGCGGGGCCCCGGACGCCGGATGGACAGAATGATTAAGCCGGTTTACTATTGACGGCGTTGTGCATTCCTCCCGGTCCGCCCGCGCCCGATCCACGGAGGCCCAGCGGCTGCTCGATCTCCTGAACGCCCTCGGCAGCACCACGTTCCGCCAGCTCCTCTGGCAGCGCGCGTCGGAGCTCGACCTGACCTACGCGCAATCGCAGGTGCTGTACCACGTGGGCGATCATCCCGAGTGCCACATGGGTGACGTGGCCAAGGCCTTCGGCGTGACGCTGCCGGCGGTGACCCACATCGTCGATCGCCTCGAGCAGAAGCAGTTCCTGCTCCGGGCCGACCATCCGGGGGACCGCCGCGTCTACATCCTCGAGCTGACCCGCCAGGGCAAGGCGCTCGTGCAGGAGCTCCGCACGCTGCAGAAGCGAAGCGTCGAGCAGGTCCTGGCGCGCATGTCCGCCGACGACCGCGGCAAGGTCATCAAGGGTCTCGAGGCGCTGGTCGATGCGGCGACCGAGGCGGCCGCGCGATGAGGCGACTCCTGGCCGCCCTCGCGCTCGGCCTCGCGCCCGTCGTCTTCGCGGCATGCTCCGACCGGGCCGGCAGCCAGCCGCGTCCGGCGGCGGCGCCCGCGGTGCCCGTCGGCGTGGCGACGGTCGAGCAGAAGACCGTCCCCGTCCAGGTCACCGCCGTGGGCAACGTGCAGGCGTACACGACCGTGAGCATCAAGTCGCAGGTCGCCGGCCAGATCGTGAAGGTGCACTTCACCGAAGGCCAGGAGGTGACGCAGGGACAGCTGCTCTTCACCATCGACCCGCGGCCCATGCAGGCCTCCGTGCGGCAGTGGGAGGCCAACGTCGCCAAGGACCAGGCGGCGCTTCGCTCGGCGGAGGCGGCGCTCAACCAGCGCCGGGCGGAGGTGACCCAGGCGCTCGCCAATCTCGATCGCGACCTCGCGAATCTCGAGATGGCGCGCGTGCAGGAGGAGCGCTATCGGACCCTCGCCGACAAGGGCCTGATCGCGCGCGAACAGTACGACCAGATGCGGACGAGCTTCGCGACGACCCAGGCGACGGTCCAGGCCAATCGCGCCGCGGTGGAGAACGCGCGCGCCGCGGCGAGCGCGGCAGAAGCGATGGTGGAAAACGCGCGCGCCGCCGTGAAAGTCAACGAGGCGATGGTGGACACGGCGCGCCTGCAGCTCGCCTACACCACGATCAAGGCTCCGATGGACGGTCGCACCGGAAACCTCCTCGTCCAGGGTGGCAACGTCCTGAAGGGCAACGACGACAATCCCCTCGTCGTCATCGCGCAGGTCCGCCCCATCTACGTGTCGTTCGCGGTGCCCGAGCGATACGTGGACGAGATCAAGAAGTATCGGGCGCAGGGCTCGCTGAAGGTCGAGGCGCAGCTGGACGGTGGCAAGAGGAGCGTCGTCGGCACCGTCACCTTCATGAACAACACGGTCGACCCGACCACGGGCACGATCCAGCTGAAGGCCACGTTCGCGAATACCGACAACGCCCTGTGGCCGGGGCAGTTCGTCGACGTCGCGCTCACGCTCACGTCGGAGGACGCGGTTCTCATCCCGACCCAGGCCCTGCAGAACGGCCAGGCGGGGACGTTCGTGTTCGTGGTGAAGCCGGACCTGACGGTCGAATCGCGCGTCGTGAAGGTCGGCCGGCGCCTCGCCCGCGAGCTGACGATCGAGCAGGGCCTGAAGACGGGGGAGCGCGTTGTGACGAACGGCCAGCTGCGCCTGGTGCCCGGCGCGCGGGTGGACGTCAAGCCGGACAAGTCGTGACCGACCTCTTCATCCGCCGTCCCGTCCTGACCACGCTGGGCATGGCCGCCATCCTGATCTTCGGCGTGATGGCCTACCAGAAGCTGCCCGTGAACGACCTGCCCAACGTCGACTTTCCGACCATCCAGGTGATCGCGAACCTGCCCGGCGCGAGCCCGGAGACGATGGCGTCGTCCGTGGCAACGCCGCTCGAGCGACAGTTCAGCACCATCGCCGGCATCGATTCCATGACCTCGACGAGCGCGCTCGGCGTGACGCAGATCACCATCCAGTTCACGCTCGAGCGCAACATCGACGCCGCCGGCCAGGACGTGCAGGCGGGCCTCACCAAGGCGGCGCCGCTGCTGCCGCTCGGGATGCCCACCCCGCCGTTCTATCAGAAGGTGAATCCCGCCGACCAGCCGATTCTCTACATGGCGCTCGGCTCGGCGACGTTGCCGCTCTACACGGTGGACGAGTACGCGCAGACGTTCCTGGCCCAGCGCATCTCGACCATCAGCGGCGTCGCCCAGGTGACGATCTTGGCTCGCAGAAATACGCGGTCCGCCGTGCAGGTCGACCCGCGCGCGCTCGCCGCGCGTGGCATCGGGATCGACGAGGTCGAGCAGGCCGTCGCGCGGGCGAACGTGAACAAGCCGACGGGGACCCTCTTCGGCCAGCACCAGGCGGTCAACGTCCAGGCCACGGGCCAGCTCATGGACGCCGCGGCGTACCGCCCGCTGGTGGTGGCCTATCGCAACGGCTCGCCCGTGCGGCTCGAGGAGCTGGGACGCGTCATCGACGGTGTACAGACCGACAAGGTCGCGGGCTGGTTCAACGACGAGCGCTCGGTCGTCCTCGCCGTGCAGCGCCAACCGGGGACGAACACGATCGAGGTGGTCGACGCGATCCGCAAGCTCCTGCCGGTGTTCCGCCAGCAGCTGCCCGCGTCGGTGAACCTCAACGTCGTCTATGACCGGTCGGTCGCCATCCGCGAGTCGGTGCACG
>Ga0207684_10003473_pt1 | contig 15375 bp, 13 predicted proteins | sample KBSK5501metaG_FD_184342 | JGI IMG/M metagenome (GOLD analysis project Ga0207684, IMG submission 184342) | Corn, switchgrass and miscanthus rhizosphere microbial communities from Kellogg Biological Station, Michigan, USA - KBS K5-50-1 metaG... | ecosystem: Host-associated > Plants > Roots >...
GCGACGAGGTCGCCGGGCAGGGCCACGAGGCCGAGTCGGCGATCTTCGCGGCCCACGCCGCGATCGCGTGGGACCCGGCCGTCCTCGACGAGGCGATCGGGACGATCGAGTCCACGCGCACGGACGGAGGCTCGGCGATCCTCGAGGCGGGGCACGCGGCCGCGGCTCGCCTGGCGGCTGTGGCCGACCCGCTGATCCGGGCCCGAGCCGCGGACATTCTCGATGTCACCGACCGGATCGCCAGACGCCTTGCCGGCCTGCCAGCCGAGGAGGAGCTCCTGCCCGAGCCTGCGATCGTCGTCGCGGACGACCTCGCGCCGTCGCTCACCGCAACCCTGCCTCGAGAGCGCGTTCTCGGCATTGCCCTCGAGTCTGGCTCGGCGACGGCCCACGCGGCCATCCTGGCCCGGGCGTACGGCATCCCGGCCGTCGTGGGTGCGAGCGGCCTCATCGGCACGCTCCGCGCCGCCGACGCCGGCATCGAGCTCGCGATCGACGGTGCGACCGGCGAGGTGATCGTCGGCCCCGACGATGTCGACCGCGAGCGGTTCGACGGGCGTCAGGCGGAGATCGAGGCCGCCCGAAGCCGCGATCTCGACGAGGCGTCGCTTGACGCCGTGACCTCCGATGGGGCGGCGGTGACGCTGCTCGCCAATATCGGTGGCCCGGACGAGGCGCCGGCCGCGGTCGCGCTCGGCGCGCACGGCGTCGGGCTGTTCCGGACGGAGTTCCTGTTCCTCGAACGTGCGGCGCCGCCGACCGAGGACGAGCAGACCGACGCCTACCGGCGCGTCGTGGAGGCGTTCGGTGGCGATCCGGTGACGATCCGCCTCCTCGACGTCGGCGGCGACAAGCCGATCCCGTACCTCTCGCTCCCCGCCGAGGACAACCCATTCCTGGGCGTCCGAGCCCTGCGTCTCGCGGACCGCCGTCCGGACCTGTTCGTCACGCAGCTCCGCGCGTGCTACCGGGCCGCCGCAGCCGGGCCCGTCAAGGTCATGGCACCGATGATCGCCGACGCGTCGGACGTCGCGATCCTCGAGGACCTGGCCCAGCGGGCGCGCGCCGGCCTCGAGACCGACGGTGTCCCGATCGGGGCCGTCACCCTCGGGGTGATGCTCGAGATCCCGTCGGCGGTCCTGACCGGCCGCCAATGGTTCGGGCGGGTCGGGTTCGCCAGCCTCGGGACCAACGATCTGCTGCAGTACGCGCTGGCGGTCGATCGCGGGAACCCGGCCCTCGAGCGCTACCGCGACGCGCTGCATCCGGCGCTCCTGCGCCTCGTCCGGCTCGCCGCCGAGGCAGCCGCCGCGACGGGGATCGAGCTATCCGTCTGTGGCGAGATGGCCGGCGATCCGGCGGCGGCCCTTGCGCTCGTGGGGCTCGGGATCCGCTCGCTGAGCATGAGCGCACCGAGCCTGGCCGCCGTGCGCCGCGCGATCCGGGGTGCCTCACTGGACACGCTGCAGTCGACTTCGGTCGCCGCCCTGGACGACGACGGCGCGGCGGCCGTTCGCGCGCGGTTCAACGCCCTGTTGCCGGCCTGAACGAGTCTGCCTCGGGCTTGCCCGTTCACCCTGGTTGGCGTGCGAACCCGTTGACACTCCCCCCGTCCGACTGCTAGGATTCGTTAGCACTCGACTCACCAGAGTGCTAACTCCCGGTTCGGTCGATCGCATCCGGTCGACCACCCAACGAGGCCCGACGTGGCGCGACGACTCCGCACCACCGGCACGCTGGATCCGCGCTCGCAGTCGATCCTTCGCGCCGTCATCGACGAATACGTGGCGACCGCTATCCCGGTGGCATCCCAGGCCCTCGTCGAGCGCTACCGGCTCGGCGTGTCGAGCGCGACCGTCCGGAACATCCTGGCCGACCTCGAGAACGCCGGGCTGCTGACGCATCCCCACACGAGCGCCGGGCGGATCCCCACGGACGCCGGGTACCGCTATTTCGTCGAGACGATCTCCGACACGAGCCAGCTCGCTCCCGTCGAGCAGCTGATGATCCGCCACCAGTTCGGCCAGGTGCAGCACGCTTCCGAGCAGTGGTTCCGGCTCGCGGCGACGACGCTTGCCACGGCGAACCGCATCGCCGGGCTGGCGACGCCGGCCAAGCCCCGGGCGGCTCACGTCCGGCGGGTCGACCTCGTCTCGATCAGCGAACGCCTGGCGAGCCTGATCATCGTCTTCCGCGAGGGCGCGGTCCGCCAGGTCCTCGTCACGCTCTCCGAGCCGATCGCCCAGGAGGAGCTGACCCGTGCCGCGGTCATGCTCGACGGGCTGATGAGCGGCCGGACCGCCGCCGACGCCGAGCGGGCGCTCGCCCGCATCGACGGCGACGGCCCGATCGGGACCCTGGTCCGGAGGGTCGGGGAGCGGGTGATCGCCGCGATCCGCGAGTACGATGCGATGGTCATCGAGGAGGTCTTCAGCGACGGCCTCCTCCATGTCATGGAAGCCCCGGAGTTCGAGCGGAGCGAGAAGCTCCGGCGGGTGTTTGCCGCCCTCGAGAACCGGGCCTATCTCGGACAGCTCCTTGACCGCGTCGCCGGGGTCGGCACGGTCCAGGTCTTCATCGGGGCGGAGAACGCCCCGGCCGAGATGCGCGACGTCTCGCTCGTCCTCGCCCCGTACGGCGAGCCGGGTCGGGCGGTCGGCGTCGTCGGCGTCCTCGGTCCCACCCGGATGGGCTATGCCCAGGCGATCGGGACCGTGCGCTTCGTCTCGACCCTCATGAACGAACTGGTGCAGCACATCGATGCCTGAACAACGTGATCGCCGCACGAACGGCGGCATCCCGCGGTCGGAGTCGGGAGGAGCACGCATGACCCATCGAACCCGAGCCCAGGAGCGGGCCGACGAGATCGATGTCTCGCCGACCAAGCTCCTCGCCGACATCGAGCAGCTCCAGGGCGAGCTCGACGCGAGCCGGTCGAAGGCCGACGAGTTCCTCGCCGGGCTCCAGCGGGAGCGCGCCGAGTTCACGAACTACCGGCGCCGGACGAGCGAGGAGCGCGAGGCGATGCTCGGCCTCGCCGGGGAGGACCTGATCCGGAAGGTCATCGCGATCGCCGACGACTTCGACCTCGCGATCGACAACCGGCCGCCCGAGCTCGCCGGCCATGCCTGGGTCGACGGCGTGACCGCGATCGACCGCAAGCTCCGCGCCCTGCTCGACAGCGAGGGCGTCCGGCCGGTCGAGGCCGAGCCGGGCCGGGCCTTCGACCCCCGCGAGCACGAGGCGATCGCCACCGTACCCGGCACCGGGCGGGCCGAGGGCGAGATCGTCGACGTCGTCCGTCGCGGGTACAAGCTCCGCGACCGCGTCCTGCGGCCGGCCCTCGTGGCCGTGGCCGCCGCACCCGAAGGCGGGGGTCACGACCCGACCGCCCGAGCGCCTGGTGCGCCACCGACCGACGGGGCCCGCGGTCCCGGAGCCGACCGGGCTCAGCGCCCGACGAACTGATCCACCCATCCACCCCCGACCAACACCCGATCTTCAGGAGAGACATTCGCAGATGAGCAAGATCATCGGTATCGATCTGGGCACGACGAACAGCGTCGTGGCCGTCATGGAGGGCGGCGAGCCGACCGTCATCGCCTCGGCCGAGGGCGGCCGCACGGTCCCATCGGTCGTCGCGTTCACGAAGACCGGCGAGCGCCTCGTCGGCCAGCTGGCCAAGCGCCAGGCCGTGACGAACCCCCACAACACGATCTACTCGATCAAGCGGTTCATGGGCCGTCGCTGGGACGACCCCGAGACGAAGCGGGCCAAGGAGCTCGTCAGCTACACCGTCGAGAAGGATCCGAAGAGCGACGGCGTGGTCGTGAAGGTCCTCGACAAGGCCTACACCCCGCCCGAGATCAGCGCGATGATCCTCCAGAAGCTGAAGACGGACGCCGAGGCGTACCTGGGCGAGAAGATCACCGAGGCCGTCATCACGGTCCCGGCGTACTTCGACGACACCCAGCGCCAGGCGACGAAGGACGCGGGCCGGATCGCCGGCCTCGAGGTCCGGCGGATCATCAACGAGCCGACGGCGTCGGCGCTCGCGTACGGCCTCGACAAGAAGCACGACGAGAAGATCGCGGTCTACGACCTCGGCGGCGGCACGTTCGACATCTCGATCCTCGAGCTGGGCGAAGGCGTGTTCGAGGTCAAGGCCACGAACGGGGACACCCACCTCGGCGGCGACGACTTCGACCAGCGGGTCATCGAGTGGCTGCTGGCCGAGTTCAAGAAGGACCAGGGGATCGACCTCTCGAAGGACCCCCAGGCCCTCCAGCGGCTCAAGGAGGCGGCCGAGAAGGCGAAGATCGAGCTGAGCTCGACTTCCTCGACCGAGATCAACCTGCCGTACATCACCGCCGACGCGTCGGGACCGAAGCACCTCGTCGTGACCCTGACCCGGGCCAAGCTCGAGGACCTCGTCCGCGACCTGATCGAGAAGACGCGGAAGCCGGTCGAGGCGGCCCTCAAGGACAGCGGCCTGAAGGCCGCTGACATCGACGAGGTGATCCTCGTCGGCGGCCAGACGCGGATGCCCGCCGTCGTCGAGGCGGTCAAGGCGATGTTCAACGGGAAGGAGCCTCACAAGGGCGTCAACCCGGACGAGGTCGTCGGTATCGGCGCCGCGATCCAGGCCGGCGTCCTCGCCGGCGACGTCAAGGACGTCCTGCTCCTCGACGTCACCCCGCTGTCGCTCGGCATCGAGACGCTCGGCGGCGTGATGACGAAGCTGATCGATCGGAACACGACGATCCCGACGTCGAAGTCGCAGGTCTTCTCGACCGCGTCGGACAACCAGGGCCAGGTCGAGATCCACGTCCTCCAGGGCGAGCGGGAGTTCGCCGCGGACAACAAGACGCTCGGCCGGTTCATCCTCGACGGGATCCCGCCGGCGCCGCGCGGCGTGCCCCAGATCGAGGTGACGTTCGACATCGACGCGAACGGCATCCTCGACGTGAAGGCCAAGGACCGGGCGACCTCCAAGGAGCAGCAGGTCCGGATCACCGCGTCGTCGATGCTGTCGAAGGACGACGTCGACAAGATGGTCCGGGAGGCGTCCGAGCACGCCGACGAGGACCGCAAGCGCCGCGAGGAGGTCGAGGTCCGCAACCAGGCGGAGCAGCTGACCTACCAGGCGGAGCGGACGATCAAGGACCTCGGCGACAAGGTGTCGTCCGAGGACAAGGCGACCGTCGAGAACCAGGTGTCGTCGCTGCGCGAGGCCCTGAAGGGCTCCGACATCGAGGCGATCACCGCGGGTGCCGCCGCGTTGGCGGAGACGCTCCAGCGGGTGTCCACGGCGGCCTACCAGGCGTCGTCCGAGGCGGGCTCGAACGGCTCGACGGACGGCGACGGGACCGGTGCCGGGGGCGAGAGCCCCGAGGGCGAGCCAGCCGGTGCACGCGCGGGCGGCGGCTCAGGCCCGTCCGACGGCGGCTCCGACGAGACGGTCGAGGGCGAGTTCAAGGAGGTCTGACCTCCGGCTTGCCGCAAGAACGCAGGCGCCCGGCCGGGCAAGCCCGGCCGGGCGCCTCGATTCCTGGCGCTGATCGGCGCGTGCGCTGATCGCCCCCGCCGCCGCCCGGCCCGCGGCTGCCCGGGCGCCCGCCGCCCGCCGCTCGGACGCCCGCCGCTCGCCGCCCGCCGCTCGCCGCTCGGACGCCCGCCGCTCGCCGCCCGCCGCTCGCCGCTCGGACGCCCGCCGCCCGCCGCTCGCCGCTCGGAATCTGTCAAACGAATCTCGCCCGGTCGTTCGTCGAGGAGTTCCGGTCTACCGACCGCCTGGTGGTCGGATGTCAGGAATGTCGGGCCGGGCCCGCACGGCTTTGGCACGACCCGTCCGCACGCGTTGCCTTGCGACCGCCTGAGATTCGCTTGTCAGAAACCAGAGGCCCCGCAGCGGCTGGCGAGCGTCGGGCGAGCGGATCCAGGCACGGATCGGCGCGATCCGATCCGGAAACACGGTTCGGAATGTCGACGAGTGCTGGTCGATCCGGCGACGGGCCGTTCGGTCGTCGCGAAGGACCAGCAGCTTCCCCACGACGGTCGTGTCCCAGCCGCGCTCCCGGGCGATCTCCGGAGCGAGCCGCTCCTTGCGATCCAGCGTGACGAGCGTCGCCTGGACATCGGGGACGACCGACTTCACCTCGACGACGAGCAGAGCCCGACTCGCCGAGTGGAACGCGAGGATATCGATCGAGCCGCGCTCGCCATAGACATTGAAGGACACCTCGGTGGCAACGAGCCAGCCCGCGTCGCGGAGCGTGCGAACCACCTGCTCGACGATCGAGGCGTGATCCGCATCGAGCAGCCGATCGAGGGCCTCGCCGTTCCACGAGAGGCGGCACACCACGCGAGCGCCGAGTGGTCGCGCGGCCCTGTCCAGCGTCTCGACGGTGACGTTCGCCGCGTGGCCCTGCTCGATCCGGGCGATGACGCCACGGGACAGGCGAGCCTGCAGCGCAAGATCCTCCTGTCGCAACCGCTTCTTGAGGCGAAGGGCCCGGAAGCCCCGGCCGAACCCGACGCCGTCCATCCCCAGAGGATGGACGGCGCCCATTGGCTGCGACTTATCGGGCGACGAACAGGCTCACCGACGGAGCGATGGCTCCGAGGACCAGGACCAGCGCGTAGCCGGCCAGCAGGAGCAGGCCCGCGTAGAGGTGGACCTTCACGTTCACGCCCATCACGGCCATCAGGGCGTAGGGGTTGTCGTAGTTCGGCTCGAGGCCGCGCGAGACCTGGAGCGCGAGCGGGATCGACAGCAACGCAAGGAGCGCGGTCAGCGGCAACAGCCCCGCGACGACGCCCCCGACGAGGATCGCGTAGGCCGCGACCGCGGCCAGCCGGTAGCCGGCGATGACCGCCGGCTTGCCCAGCCGGACGGGGAGCGTTCGCTTGCCGGCGCGGGCGTCGCCCCGGCGGTCCGGGATCTCATTCACGTACAGGATCAACGCGACGAGGAGCGCGATCGGCAACGATGCGACGACCGGCTCCCATGTCAGCGTGCCGCGGGTCTGGACGACGTATGCGCCGAGGAGCATCAACGGCCCGAACCCGACCGCCACCGCGATCTCGCCCAGCCCGCGGTAGACGAACTTCAGGGGCGGCGCCGTGTAGCCGATCGACACGACAAAGCCGACGATCCCGATCGCGAGCAGCGCCGGCGACCCGCGCAGCCCGAGCAGCAGGAGCCCGATCGCACCGGCCGCGACGTAGAACGCGGTCGCGAGCCCCGCCATCTGGCGGAACGACACCAGCCCGTACTGGATGACCCGCGAGCCGCCGCTGTACTGGGTCGGGGTGACGTTGGCGTCGTCCGCGCCCTGGGCGGCGTCGAACACGTCGTTGGCGACGTTGAGGCCGAGCTGGACGAAGGACGCGCCGATCACGGTGAGGACGGCGCTCAGCAGGTCGAACGTGCCCTGCCGCGCCGCGATCGCGATGCCGAGGACGACCGGCACGATCGTCGCGCTGAGGAACGGCAGGCGGGTCGTCCGGAGCGCGAGCCAGCCGAAGGAGAGACGCGGCTTGACGGGGGTGCCGCGCTCCGCCGAGAGCGCGTCGAAGTACCGCCGGGACTGGCCCAGCGATCGCTCCGAGTACTCGAAGAACGGCACCTCGGCCTCGTCCCAGCCCCACGCCCGGGCGGCCGCCACGACCAGTGACCGGCCGTCGATCGTTGAGGCCGCCCGGCCCCACACGGTGACGTGCCGTCGCTCGTCGTAGCCGTACCCCGGCTGCGGCCGGATGTGGGAGCCGGTGAGGCTGACCTCGGTGCCGTCCGGGATCCCGAACCCGGCCGGCGCGGGGAACGTCGCGGTCCCGGCCGCGGCATCGATCGTCGCCTCGACCGCCACGCTCACCGGGTAGCCGTCACGATCGACGAACGTCACGATCTGGAACGGGTAGGTGGCCAGCTTGGCCAGACCCTGCCCGGCGTCGAGCCTCGGCGTCCGGGGCATCGCCCCGCTCGCTGCCTTCGTTGCGGCCATCACGCGGCCTCGTTCCCGACGATCGTCGTCTCGGGCACGGAGGCGGCATCGCCGCTCGCCCAGTACAGCGACCGGCGCGGCGTGATCTCGATCAGGGCCCGCTCGAAGAACAGCGGCAGCGCCACGCGGGCCTTGAGGAACATCACGATCGAGGGCTCCTTCTTCTCCCAGATCGGGAGGAGTCGCTCCCAGCCGCCGTGGGGATCCTCCTCGATCACGCGGGCATCGCCCTGGATCGTCGTGCGGTCGGTCCGCCCGCCGGTCGCGCGCGGGTCGGTGATCGAGAGCGCCACCTTCGGGTTGGCCTTGATGTGCTCGAGCTTGCGGGAGAACAGCGTCGACGACGTGAGGTAGATCCGCTCGCCGTCGTAGAGGGGGATCAGCGGGTAGGTCACCGGCCGGCCGCCGGCATCGATGACCGTCAGCTCGCCGACGAGGGCGGCGTCGAGGAGGCGCTCGACGGGCTCGGGAAGGGTGGTCATGTGCCTGCGCTCCTTCGCGTCTTTGTGCTACCGCACGTTAGCACGTTTCCGTCCGGGCGGCAAGGGCGTACGCGACCGCGGCTGACGCGGCGCGGAGCAGGACCGCGACAGGGACTGCGGGCCGAACCTGTCACGTCCTGTCGCGACCCTGGGGTAGGATTCGCCGCCCATGAGTGACGCCCCCACCGCGCCCGATTCCGCCCTGATCCGGGCCCGCGGCCTGACCAAGCGGTTCGGCGACTTCATCGCCGTCGACGCCATCGACTTCGACGTCGCGCCCGGCGAATCGTTCGGCTTCCTCGGCCCGAACGGCGCCGGCAAGACCTCGACGATGCGGATGATCGGCTGCGTGTCGCCGATCAGCGGCGGCACCCTCGAGGTCCTCGGCCGCGATCCCCGCGTCGACGGTCCGCGGATCCGCAGCCGCATCGGCGTCGTGCCCCAGCAGGACACCCTCGACACCGAGCTGACGGTTCGCGAGAACCTCGTGATCTACGGCCGCTACTTCGGGATGTCGCGCGCGGAGTGCCGTCGCCGGGCCGACGAGCTGCTCGAATTCACGCAGCTGACCGAGCGGGCCGACGACCCGGTCGAGCCGCTGTCGGGCGGGATGAAGCGGCGGCTGACGATCGGGCGGGCCCTGATCAACGAACCGGACCTGCTCCTCCTCGACGAGCCGACGACGGGCCTCGATCCGCAGGCGCGACACCTGCTCTGGGATCGCCTCTACCGCCTGAAGCAGCGCGGCGTCACGCTCGTCCTCACGACCCACTACATGGACGAGGCCGAGCAGCTGTGCGACCGGCTCGTCGTCATGGACAAGGCGAAGATCGTGGCCGAGGGCTCGCCGCGCGAGCTGATCGAGCGGTACTCGACGAAGGAAGTGACCGAGCTCCGCTTTCCCGTCGGCGTCCAGGACACGCTCGACGGCCAGCTCGACGGCATCGCCGAGCGGATCGAGCGGCTGGCCGACCGGGTCCTGCTCTACGCCGACGACGGCGAGGCGGCGTCGGTCGCGGTCCACGAGCGGGGCCTCCGTCCGGAGACCGTCCTCGTCCGTCGCTCGAGCCTCGAGGACGTCTTCCTGCGGCTGACCGGCCGCTCCCTCATCGAGTAGCCCGATGGCCGTCATGACCCGGGTCGTCGAGCTGCGGGCGATGCAGTACCGGCGGACCTTCCGGGCCTCGATTGTCTCGTCGTTCCTGAACCCGGTCCTGTTCCTCCTCGCCATGGGCGTCGGTCTTGGGACGTACGTCGACCGATCGGGGTCGGCGACCCAGGCCCTCGGCGGGTTGAGCTACCTCCAGTTCCTCGCGCCCGGATTGCTGGCCGCGACGACGATGCAGGCCGCGGCATTCGAAGCGATGTTCCCGATCATGGCCGGACTGACGTGGCAGAAGGTCTTCCATGCCATGTACGCGACGCCGATCACCCCGCGGGACATCGTCGTCGGAAACGTCGTCTGGATCGTGATCCGGTTGACGACGATCGCGGCCATCTTCACGATCGTGATGACGCTCTTCGGGGCTGCGGCGTCGCCGCTGATCGTGCTCGCCATCCCGGCCGCGGTCATGACCGGGTTGGCCTTCGCGACGCCGATCGCTGCGTTCGCCGCGACCCAGCGGACGCCGGACAAGTTCAACTCGATCTTCCGGTTCGGGATCACGCCGCTATTCCTCTTCTCCGGCACGTTCTTCCCGATCTCGAACCTGCCGGTGGCGATCCAGCCGATCGCCTGGCTCTCGCCGCTGTGGCACGGCGTGGAGCTGGCTCGCGCGCTCGCCCTCGGCACGATCGGCCAGGCGCCAGGTCTCGCCCTCAGCCATGTCGCGGTTCTCACGGCGATCTTCCTGGCCGGATCGTGGTGGGCGTTCCGGACGTTCGCGGCCAGGCTGGCCCGCGGGTGACCGTCTCGTCACTGCCGCTCTCGTCGCTGTTCACCCTCGGGAGTCGCCGCGCTCGCTTCCTCGTCGAGCGGAACGTCTATGTCTACCGCCACGGCTGGATCTACATCCTGTCGGGCTTCTTCGAGCCGCTGTTCTATCTCGGCTCGATCGGGTTCGGGCTGGGCGCGCTCGTCGGGACGGTCAATGGCCCCGGCGGCCACGCGATCTCCTACCAGCTCTTCGTCGCGCCGGGCCTGCTCGCGAGCGCCGCGATGAACGGCGCGATCACGGAGGGCACGTTCAACTTCTTCTTCAAGCTGCGCTACAACAAGACGTTCGACGCGATCCTCGCGACACCGCTGTCGCCCGGCGACGTCGCCGTCGGCGAGCTCGTCTGGGCCCTGATCCGCGGCGGGATCTATGCGATCGCGTTCCTGATCGTGATGGCGCTCCTCGGGTTGATCGTGTCGCCGCTCGTGATCTTCGCGCTGCCGGCGGCGCTGCTGATCGGGTTCGGGTTCGGCGGCATCGCGATGGCGGCGACCTCGTACATGCGGACCTGGCAGGACTTCGACCTGATCCAGCTCGTGATCCTGCCGATGTTCCTGTTCTCGGGCACGTTCTACCCGATCGACGCCTACCCCGACGCGATCCGCATCGTGGTCCAGCTCACGCCGCTCTACCAGGGGGTCGACATCCTCCGGTCGCTCGCGGTCGGTCACCTCGACTGGCTGCTTCTCGGGCGCGTCGCCTATCTCGCGGTCATGGGGATCGCCGGGTTGTGGGTCGTGTCGCGGCGGCTGGACAAGCTGCTCCTCAAGTAGGCGGAGCCGATATGGGCAGCGCCGCGGCGCTCGCCGCGATCACGGCGGAGATCGTCGCGTGCCGGCGCTGCCCGCGGCTGGTCGACTGGCGCGAGCAGGTCGCCCGGGAGAAGGTCGCCCGCTTCCGCGACGAGACGTACTGGGGCCGGCCCGTGCCGGGCTTCGGCGACCCGGGGGCTCGGATCCTGATCGTCGGGTTGGCCCCCGCCGCCCACGGCGGCAACCGGACCGGGCGTGTCTTCACTGGCGATGCGTCCGGGGACTTCCTGTTCGCGGCGATGCATGCGGAGGGGCTGGCCAACCAGCCGACCGGGCGACGGCGGGGCGACGGCCTCGAGCTGCGCGACGCCTACATCGCGGCCGCCGTCCGTTGCGCCCCACCGGCGAACGAGCCGACGCCCGCGGAGCGCGACGCCTGTGCGCCGTATCTCGCGCGTGAGCTCGCGGCGCTCGACGGGGTGCGGGTCCTCGTCGCCCTCGGGGCGTTTGCGTGGGAGGCGGCGTTCCGGGCGGTGGCCACCGTGACCGGCGTGGACGCGCGGCCACGGCCGAAGTTCGGGCACGAAGCGGTGGCGCGGGCCGGTGGCTACTCCGTGGTGGGCTCGTACCACCCGAGCCAGCAGAACACGTTCACGGGCAGGCTGACGGCGCCGATGCTCGAGGCTGCCCTGGCTCGTGCCCGGGAAGTCGCCGGCTCAACATGACGGTCGTCCGAATCGAACGGCGCGCGGAACCACATCCGTTTCCGTCGCCGATCGTCCGATTTCGGACTCCGAAACCGGACAACAGGGTCGGGATTTGGTGGTGAGCTCCAGCGGCGTTCGAAATCGGACCTCGGCCGCGCGGCGGGGCGCCGGGCGGCGGGGCCGGCAGGAGCTCAGGCGCCCAGGAGCCAGCGATCCACGTAGCGATCGAGGCGGTCGAAGACGACGCCGTCGAGCGCCGCGGCCGCGTCGATGAACCGTTCCAGCATCGCCATCCGGTGGCCGCGCCCGATGCACTCGGGGTGCATCGTCACGGTCAGCAGCGCGCCGGGGGCGTGGGCGTGGGCGTAGCGCAGCTCCTCGGTCCAGATCTCGAGGACCTTCGACGGCGCGGAGAGCCCGTCCCGGTCGCCGCCTGCCGACGGCTCGAAGTGGGGCCAGTCATCGAGGGCCCACGTGACGGGAACCTCGACGAGCTCCCCTTCGGGACCGAACCGCGAGCCCTCCTCGATTGAGTGGCGATCACCCGTGCGCACGCGATAGAGGCGGTAGTCGTCCGCCATCAGCGACGAGTCGTAGGCGAAACCGGCTGCCTGGATGAGCTCGAGCGACCGCGGTCCGAGCGACCAGTACGGCGCTCGCCAACCCCGGGGCCGCTCGCCGATGACCTCGGCGACTGCCGCGGCGGACCGTTCGATCATTGCCCGCTCCTCGTCCGGTGCCAGGTCCGCCGCGTCCTCGTGGAACCACCCGTGGCAGCCGATTTCGTGACCGCCCGCGAGGATCGCGGTCGTCGACTCGGGGAAGGTCACCAGCGTGTGGCCAGGCACGAACCAGCTCGAGACGATCCCGCGGTCGGCGAGGAGCGCGAGGATCCGCGGCGCGCCGACCCTGACGCCGAACTCGGCGTGCGACATCTTGACCGGCGAATCGCCGCGTCGGACGCCGTCCGAGATCGAGTCGTGATCGAACGTGAGGGCAACGGTGAGGCGCGGCGCAGGGCCGCCGTCGGTCGTCATCGGCTGATGGTATCCACCCGTCCGGCTCGCCTCCCGTAGACTTCGGCCCGCAGATGGCCACCGAGCTCGACTACTACACCGTCCTCGGCGTCGAGCGGACCGCGACCGACGCCGAGATCAAGAAGGCCTACCGCCGCCTCGCCCAGCAGTGGCATCCGGACGTCAATACCGACGCCGGTGCCCAGGCGCGGTTCAAGCAGATCAACGAGGCCTACCAGGTCCTGTCGGACCCCCAGCGTCGCCAGACGTACGACATGTTCGGTCGGGCCGGGCTTGGCGCCGACGGCGCCGGCTTCGACGCGTCGGGCTTCGGCTCGTTCAGCGACATCTTCGACGCGTTCTTCGGGGGATCGGCGGCCGGTGCCGGTCGGCGGGCCCACCCGACGGCCGGCTCGGACCTCCGCTACGACCTCCGGATCACGTTCGAAGAGGCGGTTCGCGGCACCGAGAAGGAGATCGAGTTCCCGGTCTTCGGGCGTTGCGACACGTGCAGCGGTAGCGGCTCGAAGCCCGGCAGCGAGCCCGTGACGTGCGACCAGTGCGGCGGCCGCGGCGAGATCCGGACGACGCGGCGGACGATGCTCGGCCAGATGGTCAACGTCAGTGCCTGCCCGAAGTGCCGGGGCGAGGGCAAGATCGTGACCGACCCCTGCCCGACGTGCCATGGCGAGGGACGCACGGAGCGGAAGCGGACCCTCCGGGTCTCGATCCCCGCCGGGATCGACGAAGGCCATCAGATCCGGCTGTCGAACGAGGGCGAGATCGGCGTCCGCGGCGGACCGGCCGGGTCGCTCTACGTCGCGGTCCACGTGGCACCGCATCCAACGCTCCGCCGCGAGGGCACCGAGCTCTTCTACGCGGCCGACGTGTCGATCGTCCAGGCGGCGCTGGGCACGCGCGTGGCCGTGCCGACCGTCGACGGCGACGAGGAGATCGAGATCAAGCCCGGCACGCAGCCCGGCACCGAGATCCGGCTCCGGGGCCGTGGCGTGCCGCACCTCCGCCGGACGGGCTCGAAGGGCGATCTCCACGTGTTCGTGAACGTCGTCGTCCCGGCCAAGCTCTCGAAGCGGCAGCGCGAGCTGCTCGCCGAGTACGCCGCCGAGTCGGGCGAGGGCGTCACCGCTCCGGGCGGGATCTTCGACAAGGTCCGCGACGCGCTTGGCTGAAGGCCGCGGCCAGGGACCGCGGTCCGAGCCGGCCGCCGATGGGGCCGAGCCCGCCGTGGCTGCCGAGCCCGGCGCCTGGCTCGAGCTCTCCGTCGCGGCGGACGTGGAGGCCGTCGAGGCGGTCTCGGAGATCCTCGGTCGAGTCGCCCCGGGCGGGACGAGCGTCGAGCCCGCCTACGAGCTGGTCGACGAGGGGCTCAGCGCCCGCATCGATCCGACACGACCGTCGATCGTTCGCGCGTACGTCCCCGCGCGCGACCGCGCTGCCGCGGAGCGCGCGGCCGCCGAGGCTGGCGAGGCGCTCGGCCATCTCCAGGTGTTCGGGCTTCGCCCGATCGGCGAGCTGACGACGCGCCTGGTCCACGAGGCCGACTGGGCCGAGGCGTGGAAGGCGCACTTCCCCGTCCTCCGGATCGGTCGCCGGATCGTGATCAAGCCGACGTGGCGACGGCATCGGGCGGGGCCGGACGACGTGGTCCTGGCCCTCGATCCGGGGATGGCGTTCGGGACCGGTCTCCACCCGACGACGCGCCTATGCCTCGCGGCCCTCGAGACCCTCGCCGACCGCGGCACGGTCGATGGTGCCGGCGTGCTCGACGTCGGCTGCGGGTCCGGAATTCTGGCGATCGCGGCGGCGAGGCTCGGCGCGGCATCGGTCCTCGGCGTGGACACGGATCCGATCGCGATCGAGGCAACCCTCGCCAATGGCGAGCGGAACGGCCTGTCGGAGCGGATCGCCGCCCGGCACGGCAGCCTGCCGTCCGATGACGGGCCGTTCGACGTCGTCCTGGCCAACCTGATCGCGTCGGTCCTCATCGATCTGGCGGAGTCGCTTCGTGAGGAGCTGCGCACCGGCGGCGTCCTGCTCGCGTCCGGGATCTTCGTCGACCGCGAAACGGAGGTCCGGGCTGCCTTCGAGGCGGCTGGCCTCGAGGTGACGGCGCGGACAGCCGAAGGCGAATGGGTCGCGCTCGAGGCTGCTCGCACCTAGGTCGCCCTACAATCGGGCGCGATGCCCGCCTACTTCCCGGTTCTGATCGCGACGCACATCGCCCTGGCGGTGAGCCTGTTCCTGCCCTCGATCCTGCTGCCCTTCGCGCTGCGAGCGCGCCGCTCGGCCGCGGACAGCCCGAACCGGTTCGTCCGATTGCTCGTGTGGATGCAGGGGAACGGGACGTTGGTGATCGGGCTCGGCCTGGCGGTGTCGGGGATCGCCCTCATCACGGTGCTGGGGACGCAGCTCCTGGGCCAGCCGTGGCTGCTCGCCGCCGTGTCCATCTACGCC
>Ga0207684_10003474_pt1 | contig 15373 bp, 16 predicted proteins | sample KBSK5501metaG_FD_184342 | JGI IMG/M metagenome (GOLD analysis project Ga0207684, IMG submission 184342) | Corn, switchgrass and miscanthus rhizosphere microbial communities from Kellogg Biological Station, Michigan, USA - KBS K5-50-1 metaG... | ecosystem: Host-associated > Plants > Roots >...
TACCTCCAGCCTCTCATCAGGCATGGCTACGGGATCAAGGGTTAGAAGAAGCGCCTCCGCATACACGCCAGTGGATTGTCTGGCATGTCATAGAGCATGAGATCCACCACGGAGGCGAGCTTTCCCTGGCTCTCGGAACACATGGCCTGGAAAGTTTCTATACCTGATAACCATCACCCGCAGGAGACCTCGCCCGCAGATACCTGAAACCTTTGTACACAGGATGATTCGCCGCTCATCCTGTGTGTGCCTTCGTCTACCACATGCAGGATATCTTGCCTGGCCTATGTCCTCTCACTGCCTGCTTGTATGCCTGACGTATCTGGGAAACTGGAAAAATACGTTCATACCATATAACTCTTCAGCCTGTTGAAAAACTCCTTGCCATAGGTTTTGATCTATTCTGCTTCCATTTTCCTTGCAGGGCACTTTTTTCGAAGGCTGCACAAGCTAAACAGTTCGTCACACTTCCGTCATGAGCGTATGGTACAATGCGATCGAGGTTAAAGCTTCCTTCAGAGTTGTCGTGTTCAATGTGCTCTTGCAAAAGTTGATCCGGAATGGCAACAGGAGTAGTAAATGAGCCTCGGACAAGCCCGAACCCCAACGACTGGACGGGCGAAGTCGTCTCGCCACACGGGTACGCACTGGCATGGCCGCTGGCTGGTCCTTGCAAGGACAGCGTGTCTGCTCGCTGCTCTGCTGGCGATTGGGCTCTTTGTCATTGGGCTCTTTGTCCGCGCTGATCAGTTCAGCAATCTCTCCACTTTTGGCCTGCCTGCTGGCTGGACTGCGGACTCGCTACGTACGGCTCAGGCGCAACTCCATCTCCCCGTTGGATTCTACTACGTGTACCGGATCACTCTCGACCTCCTGAATGGATTGTGTTTCTTTCTGGTTGCCGTACTCATCTTCTGGCGCCAATCTACTGAACGAATGGCGCTGTTCGTCACCTTTTTTCTCTTCACCTTTGGAGCGATCTGGACCTTGCCCTCAGATTGGTTGGTCGTCAAGTATCCTGAGTGGTTCTGGCTGCTGAGGGTCTTGGAACAGTTCTCCTGGCTCTGCTTCTTCGCTTTCTTTTTCCTGTTTCCCGATGGGCACTTCGTGCCACGCAGGATGCGTTGGCTCACACTCAGTCTGACCGGAGCCTTCCTGCTCTCGAGTCTGCTGGTGCCTCTGCCACAGGTCTTCAATATTCCCGTATTTCTAGCAACCCTCGGTACGATATGTTCTGCGCAACTCTATCGATACCTGCGTGTTGCTGACGCGGTGCAGCGTCAACAGATCAAGTGGGTGGTCTTCGGCTTCGGTTCATCCTTGTCGTTGCTCCTCCTCTTTGTGCTCGCTGAGGCGATCTTTCCCGGGCTTGTGCGACCTGATGGAACAGGATTGTTCTATGAGCTGACGATTGATTTCTTGGGAACCATGTTGTTCCTGCCCATCCCACTCTCTATCGGGCTGGCAATCCTCCGCTACCGCTTGTGGGGCATCGACATCATGAGATCTCCTCATAACATCCTTTACGCCCTTGGGGAGTCCAAATTGGCTAATGTGGCCCTCATTGCTTGCACCCTTTTGGGGGATCAGGTACGCTTGAAGCGATCCTCGTTGTATTGGGAGGCAGAGGGGAATGCCTGGACCGAAGCGAGTTCGCCAAGAGCGAACGGATGAGTGGGCGAGCATAAAACAACGGACACTGTGGCCTGAGCAGGAATTGTATGAGCAGATCAGGCCTCTGTTGCTTTTTGGCGAAACGGCAGGAGAACGAGCGAAAGAGACCGGCGCAGCAGCACGCACGCTCTCCCGCAGAGCCGACGAGTTTGAACGCTACGGGATGCAAAGCCTATTCTCCTCCGGGGAGGCAGGTGGAGCAAGAGAAATCTCAAAAACGCTGCCACCCGAGTTGCGCCAGCTCATCGTCGATTTGCACGCAGAGCTGCCCACCATGTCCTGGCGAGAAATCGCCGAGATTTGCTACATTCGGTATGGCAGAAGGCCAGATCATAAGAGTGTCAAACATCTGGCGACCTCTGGCCCTCCTCCTCGCCTTTCGGCCAGACGCTACCAACCCTGGCATCTGATCCCCGATCCAGCGGAGCGCAAGCTGGCGGTGATCCGATTACATGCGGAAGGCTGGTCCATTACCTCCATTGCCGAGTATCTTCAGACGAGTCGCCCCACCATCTACGCCACGCTCTCGCGGTGGACCGAGGAAGGGGTAGCGGGCTTAGAGGAGAAGTCCAGGGCTAGAAAGGGACCGCGCAAGGCGACGCTTCAGGTCAGAAACGAGATCCGCAAACTTCAGCAGAACCCCTTGTTGGGGGAATTTCGCGTCCATACCGCGCTCTTGCGCGAGGGTATCGAGGTCAGCCCGGCGACCTGTGGCCGCATCATGGCAGCGAACCGGCAGCTCTATGGCCTTGAGAAGCCGAAGCGCGAAGGGCGCGCCAAGCTTGAGATGCCATTCCGGGCCTCGCGGCGTCATGAATTCTGGAGCGCCGATGTGAGATACATCGAAGAGCATCTGCTTCCTGACCCCAAGCCGGTTTACGTAATCACCATCTTTGAAAATTTCTCGCGCAGCGTCCTTTCTTCCGCTATTTCTGCCACGCAGAACCAGTGGGACTACCTTTCGGTCCTGGTGGATGCTATCCGTCGCCATGGTGCGCCAGAAGCGATCGTGACAGACGGTGGAGGAATATTCTACTCCAATGTTGCTCTCGAACTGTACGAGATGCTTGGTATTCGCAAGGAACGCATCGAACCAGGGGAGCCCTGGCAAAACTATGCTGAGACGCTCTTCTCGATCCAGAGAAGGCTTGGGGACCATGCCTTTTCCAACGCACGCACTTGGCCGGAGATGCAGCAGGCCCACCAGACCTGGTGGTGGAACTACAATGCCGAGCATCATTACGCCCATCGTGAGCGCGAGGACGGGCGACACAGCCCCTCGGAGGTGTTGCGCGGCGTCTTGGGACGGACGTATCCCGAAGAGGTGCTCTCGCGAGTGCTCTATGCCACGCAGTTTACGCGCCATCTCGACAAACATGGCTACGTCCGCTTCAGGAACTAGCGCTTCTTTGGCGAAGATGGACTTGCCGGGGAAGAGGTCTCCGTGTGGGTCTACGAGGACACGCTCAAAGTCGAATACCAGACGACGGCGCTCGCCCTGTATTCCCTTCGCTTTTCGCGAGGGTCAGAGCAGATCGCTGAGGTGACGAATCCCCGCCGCCTCGAGACGCATTTTCGCAGCCCACAACTCGACCTCTGGCAGCTTTCCGAGACCGAGTGGCTGCTCGCGTTTCGCCGACCAGAACCGGCTCCGCGCAGGACCCGGGGCAAGATCGTCGCGCTGGCGCGGCAGCTCCCACTCCTTGATGTGAGCGCAAGCGGCTAGTGCCTCGGCCACGCATCAACGCACCTGGTCTGACCCTGTTGGGACAAATTTCCTGGGAAAACCGCTCTCCATCAGGCATACTGCGATTTTATCCACTTTTCGGCAAAGCCTCTGTAGCATATCGTGGCACCGTCTCACGCTCGCAAGCCGATCGACAACAAGTAGACGGTGTTTTGTCCTGTAGCATCTTTTGGTTCTCCCGCAGGCTCGCTGCTGTGGCAGTGATCGAGGAAGCAGGCTGCTTGCGTCAAAGGAATGACCGGACTCGCATAGGCGCCTCAACGCCCTGATCATGGACCTCTTCTCTCATAGAGATGGGGGGCGCTTCTGCTTGCGAGGCTGGGCATTCATCGTGCCTTTGGGCACTCCGCGCGACTGCTTCTTGGTTGAAAGTCCCCGATGGCTAGAGGCAGCAGACATCCTGGGCGCCACGGTGGCATTGTAGGCTTCGACCCATGCCCGCATTCCTTCCGGCGATTCCATATCAAAGCCGGCCTGCTGTCCCATCAGGACAAAGGACTCGGCCATGCCAAAGTTGGCCGGCTCCTGCAATGCTCGCTCCAGGCGTCGGGTAGCCTGTGGCGTCAAGCGTGCCAGCAGCTGCTTGGCTTGCGGCAACTGATACACGCGCGCTAAAAAGTGCCAGAAGGCGCGTAATTCTTGGATAATCTCTGCCCCATCCCCTCTTTCGGTGATGACTTTGCGCGGGAAGAGGGTATAGACGACTTCTTCCAGATCGCTGGCAGTCATTGTCGGAGGAGTCACGCCAGCGTAGGTAATGGCATAATGGATCATCGCCCGTGCCCAGCCCAGTTCGGTTCCTCTTTGGGTAATCGCTTGTCCTTCTGGCGAGGCGGCAAACTGGTCCATCAAGGCTTGTTCATAGCGTACGGCTTGCTCCTCCAGATACGTGCCCTGCTCATCAAACACTGCTTCATTGATATCAAATGACATCCTCATCGTCCTCCTTGCTTCGGTTCGTCGTGGATGGTTTCGATGTTCCCCATCTGCTTGTGCTGTTCCCGCACCTGCTCTCTGCACCGCGTCAGGCGCATTCCTATCCAGCCAGCAGAGCTGCGCGAGCAGGAGCCTGCTCGGCCACATGAAGCACACGTGCTCGCAGTAGAGGGAGCTTGGCACGGCCATACATGCTCCGTTTCATCAACTTGAGCCGGTTCACATGCCCTTCGACTGGACCTGTACTCCAAGGCAATGTCAATCCTGCCAGCACAGCCGCTTTGTCTTGTTGGATCCCTTTGGCAAATGACTCCAGCTCGGGCAGGTGGCTCGCTGTTACCTCGCTAAGCCAGGTGTCCAACTGCTGTCCTACCTGCTCCCGGATCATGTGCATGAACGCTTGTGCCAACCTGTAAGCGGTCTCTGCGCTTGGACTGGCCTGCCTGATCAGCGCCAGTTCTTCGTACTGCCTCTCGTCCAGCTGCTCTGGTTGACACACAAACAACCAAGTGGCTCGCTGTGCCGAGAAGTTTTCCAGCGGTGCAGGCGACGAGGGAATGCTCTTGCGCTCTCGCGGTCTCGATGGGGTCGACTTGGATGAGCCTGATTGAGGGATCCGCAAGGTAGCCAGATAGTTGTACATGGCTTTGGATGAACCTTTGTAGCCACGAGAGATCAGTTCACGGTAGAGCTGTGACCCATTGCGATTTCCCGCTTGCCACCACGTGAGCACGTAGCGCTCATAGGGATCAATCAGGCTGGGTCGTCTGCGCCGCCGTCTGGCCTCTGGAAAGGTGCCATGGCGCAACCAGCGGTGAACCGTTCGCGCCGAGATCCCAACGCGAGAGGCAATGTCAGGCGCTCTTAGCCCCTGCTGATGCAGTGCAACGACTTGTGTGTAGCGATCCAGCTTTTGCGCCCGCCGCCCTTCTCGCGCTAACTGGACGCTGCGAGAGCGAGGAGGACGCCGTTCTTCTTCCGGCACGGGTTCCATCTCTGCTCGCTCTTGCCCTGGCATAGCTTGTCCTTGCAAAGCACGTCGTATCTCGGGCCGGCAGCGCGCCAACAATGTTTGGACACTGTCTGCCAAATTCTTGCCGAGATGCCAGCGATCAGCTACTTGAAGCGCCTGGGGAGCTCCTTTCCTAATGGCCGTTGCGTATTCAGAGGAGCGATCTCGGCTGACGATTTCCACCGTGGGATGGTTTTCAAACCAAGCCGAAACGGTTTTTACCGAGCGATCAGGCAACACATCGATGGGTTTACGGCTTTCCAGATCGCAGATCAACGATCCATAGCGCAGTCGGCGTTTCCAGGACCAATCATCAATGCCAACCACCCGTGGAGAGGAGGCAGCAGGTAGCTCGGTCTGTTTGACCAGGCGCAATATGGTATCGGGGCTGCCTGGGTAGCTCAGTTTCTTACCCAAGCGTGCACCTGCCTCTCCGCCGAGTTCTAAGCCCATCTCTCGCATCGCCCCTTGCAAGCGTAAGGTGAATTTGACACGCGGCAAGGTCAACGAAGGAAAGCGTTCGGCAAAGATCCTACGAGGACAGGCACTCTCTTGGCAGAAGAAGCGACGCACGCGCACGATCAGATGTACGGGGCGTCCGCTGGCTGGAAGATCACGTAATGTACGGGTGTAACGGCTCTGCACCCGCTTGGAGATCGTTCCACAACACGGGCAGAGAGTGGTTGGGGAAGCGGCGTGTACAGTGATCGTCACATTATTGGTGATGCTGACCTGCTCGATGACAAGGTCAGAAAGGTCGGAAAGAATGGTCATAAGCTCGAATTGAATCAGGAAAATGTCTTGCTGGAAGAATAGGTCCGGTTCTTTAGTATACCACATGTGGCAGCAGCGAGTCTGCGGAAGAACCAACATATGCTTCACAGGGTTGTTTTTCTCCTCAAAATGCGGTATGTTTTTCCTGTATCCCCCGTGGAGTCGTGCCTCGTAGATCGGATTCCGCAGTTCATTGGAGCACTTGTTGTAGGATCGTGCTTTCTGAGTTGCAACGATCATGCCGCAAAAAGCATTGCAGATGGACAGAGCAGCCTACGAGCAGTGGTGTCGCAAGCTCACACTTGCGCCATCAACCGTCTCATTTCTCTCCACCCTTCGCCGCTCTGATCCTGTTCGTCGCGTCGCCTCTCGTGCGGGCAACGTGAGTGGCATGTATCCCTCTCGCAAAATGGGCGTCACCATTCAATTTGAGAGCCCAAATGCGTGTCCGTGTATTCCTGCGTCGTAGGCCTGACGTGCCGCGTCACTATTCGAGCCGCCTCCAGTTGGTGCGGCGTAGTTCCTCCGCGAGAGCCTGCGCGCCGGAGGCTCCATAGCGCTCCGCCCAGAGCTTGAGCCACGCCTCATCGTCCAGGAAGAACTTCCAGTCGCTGGTGACTCCATGCCTCACGAACAGAAACGGCACGGGCGACTCGAATGGTCGGAAGCTCGAGTTGTAGATCGCAGTCGCCTTATTGCCTTCGTAGTACGGCCCGAACAGGAGTCCATCCTCGACGTACGACGGAACTGCAAGCTGCTGGAGGACGTCGTCAAAGACACCTTGCGCACGATCGGCCGGCAAGTCGGTGAAAACGACGACGATTACGTTGTAGTTCACGTCGTCACCGTCAGTAGGTTCCGCTTCCAGCAACCGGCGCTTGTAGCGGTTCATACGTTCGACAACTGGTACGCCTCCGCCGGCGACGTGCTCAGGAGCGAGCCAAAGTGTCTTACGTTCCAAGGAGACAGGCACGAAGGGACAGACGGGCCCAGCGCGGCCGATGAGATCCTTGTGAGGTTTGACGACGTAGGTCTTGATCCAGTCTGCGACCGAGCGGAGCGCGTCTAGATCGCTTTCGGCGAGTTCGCTCGTTCTGCTGACGTCCTCGAGATCCTCGAGGAGGAAGAGATTAGCCTGGGTTTGGTTTTCCATAACAATTCTCCTTTGTTGTAGTGCATTACAGAACACGTGTCAGAGGGAGGCACTACCGTTCCTCAAATCTCCTACGAAGTGCTGTTCTCGAGAGCTTTCGTTCGCCCTGGTCGTTGCTCTCGCTGCCTGCGCGCCAACCTGTCCACGTAAGCACTGCGTCCGGTTATGGTTTGCCCTCCGGTATGAGTATGATGCGCAAGCTCCATGAAAGCGCCATGAGCAGCGCCATGAACATCGTGGGGGAGTCTGGAGTCGTTCGCCCTGCCCCAGACCCCCAAGCAACGTGGACCCGCCGACAGTGCTACACAGTCCCCAGGGACTCTCGTCCAACACCTCCTAGTATAGCAGGAGTGATGGAGGAAGTCAGCCGCCAACAGGTGGCATGTTTCTTCCCTGTTGCTTCGCATTGCTGATTGGGTGCCGCCGGCTCACGTGGAAGGCCAAGAGCACGCTCGTGAGCACGACTACACCTTTGAGCAGGCGATGCTGACGCTGCAGCGCGAGCATGGGCCTAACGCAAGACGGCCTGGCTGAGCGGCTTCGGTCTCCCGAGGTGTGGTCGGCGAGTGGGAGGGAGGCCTCAACTCTCCCAAAGCGGAACATCTCCAGCACTTCATTAGGCTGTGTGTGCGAGCCTTCACTTTTGCGCCTGAGCAGGGGGAAGAGGAGATCCGCACCCGGTGGAAAATGGCTCATCCACGGGTGCTCCTCGATGAGAGTTGGCTCGCGGCCAACGGTTCGTCACTCCCTCGACGAGGAACGCAATGGACAGGTTTGGGCAAAAGTATACCTGATGGAGAGCGGTTTTCCCAGGAAATTTGTCCCAACAGGGTCAGATCAGGTGCGTTGGCACTAGAGCGTTGTACAGAAAGATTGAGCCGTGATACACTAAAGACATGAAAGCCTCTTCTCGAGATGTGCGTGGGAGACTATTGCCCAGGCATTGGCAGTGCTCATGGCCCAGGATGCTCTTGGGTTGTTCTTTCCTGATGGCTCCTTCGCTCCTGTGGATGCAGCACTGGCTCACCCCTGCTGATCACCGTTCTCTCGTCCTTTCCCCATACAGGTGTTCCTGAGAGGCGGTAGGCAGTGGAGAGGCAGATGCCGCAACAAACGATGAGAGGCGAACACAGCTGGAGTCGTCAAGTGGAGCCAGAGAGCAGTCTCGGCCTCTCTGTCGTTTTTTGATGCAGGAGACTTCGCGCAAGGGAGATGTCCTCCAAAGGGGATCTCGCTTTGAGGAGGGGGACGCCTGGCTTGTGAGTAGGCAAGCATCTCTCTGCTGTGCAGGTGGAAACACTCCCCCCACCGGGCAGGAGTGGCCTATCGTGTCTGGAAGGAGAGAGGCAATGAGCAGTGATCTGCGAACAGGGACCGTCGAAAAACAGACCGGTCGCCTGGAATCTTTCAGCGACGGCGTCTTTGCCGTCGCCATGACGTTGCTGGTGTTCAATTTGCAGGTGCCACATCTGCCGACGGGCGCGATTTCCGTGCCCGCCTTGGGTAGTGCGCTGTTCAAGCAGTGGCCGTCGTACCTCACGTTCATGACGAGTTTTGCCACGATCTTGATCATGTGGGCAAGCCACCATGGCATTTTCAAATTAGTGTACCGGGCAGACACCCCCTTTCTGTTCGCAAATGGCCTGCTGCTGTTGCTTGTAACCGTGGTGCCCTTCCCCACCTCCCTGGTGGCCCAGTACCTCAGCACGCCTGCTGCGGCGCTGGTGTGTGCCGTCTATGCCGGGGTCTTTGTCGTGATCAATGTGGCCTACAACCTGCTCTGGTGGACAGCTGCGCGTCAGCGCCACCTGCTGTACCCAACCGTAACGCCTCGCCAGGTAAAGCGGCTGACACGCCACATTCTGCTGGGATTGCCGGTGTACGGGCTTGCAACCCTACTGGCGTTCTGGAATCCCTATGTGAGTCTGGGCCTGTGCAGTTGCCTGTGGATCTTCTGGGCCTTCACCTTCTATGAAGGGAGCCCGAGTCCGGGCAGTCTCATAGGGGTGCAGGACGTGGAGACGGCTTCTGAAAGCGATGCGTGAGGAAGAATGGTGCTGCTGTGCTCCCGATCTGCGTCCGCGCTCGACTGTTCATCAAGGGCTTTGCGCTGGCTGCTGCACATCTGGGAAAGAAGCTTTCATGCTTTCCAGAACGGAGAGCTCACTACTCCTGTACACAGCTATGGGGGTTTTCCGGTAGGCGAGCGAAGATGTGCGAAAGGCCTCCTTCCCCGCTTGCCTATCTTTCTTCTCAAGAAGATCAGAGCGCACAGGGGAAGGAGACGAGGTACGACGTTACGAGGCTCGACATCCTGGAGGCTTTCGGGTTCGCAGGACCTAGCGTTTCTGGACTCATCGACCACTGACGCGTCTAAGCACGCGAAGCACCATGAATGCCGGAGTCTCCTGCATGGGCGAGGCGCTTAGTGTGCGACCGGCACAGCCTGGGCCGCCGTCTCGATGAGCTTCACCACGTCATCGGGGTGGGAGACCATCGCCACGTGGTTCGTGGGGACTTCGACGGTGGTGGCCCCCATGCGCTTGGCGAACAGCCGCTCGGCATCCGGCGGAATCGTCTGATCGCCATCCGCGACCAGGAACCAGGTCGGCAGCGCTTTCCAGGCCGGCACCCCCATCACGTCCCCGAGGGCGGACCAGGACAAAGGCTGCTGCACTGCGTACAAGACCTTGGCCTTCACCGGATCCACGTCAGCGGCGAAGTGGTTCACGAAGTCGTCCTCGGGCAGCCAGGCGAAGCCCTGCTGGTCGACGCTCAGATGGGCCAGTGCCGGGGTCGGCGGTCCCTGCGCGAGCAGTGCACCAATCGATTCGCCCTGATCCAGTCCAAAGGCCGAGATGTAGACGAGACCGACGACGTTGGGCGCGTCGGTGCCCAGCGCGGTCACGATCTGGCCGCCGTAGGAGTGGCCGGCGACGAGGGTCGGTCCGGTCTGACGGGCCAGCACCTGGCGCAGCCGAGCGACATTATCGGCCAAGGTGTTCAACGGAAACTGGGGTGCGGTGACGGTGTAGCCATCGGCTTGCAGGCGCTCGATGACGGCGCTCCAACTGGAGCCGTCGGCCCAGGCGCCGTGGACAAGCACGATGTTCGGTAGAGTGGTCATTTGGTAGGTCCTTCCTGGCGACTCACAAGACTCACAATGTTGGAAGTATGAGAACGCCCTCTGCTCTGTTTCGTTTTGTAAGCAAGTATACCACAGATCCCACTAATTGCTCAACGAGCTGTTAAGTTGCCTCGCCAAGAGTGTCTTGACACAGATGAATCATAATCGTTGCACTAAAATCCGCCCTACTTCCTTGCTGACCCTGCTCTCCAAGGCGATAAGTGACACTGGAAACCCCGTTTTTAGTGCAATGGATACGACACGTATCTGACAAGATACTCTTGGCGGGGTTTGCACACACAACGGACACAATTATGGACGGGCAGTACTGATGTCATTGTGTCTCTCTGTATTCCAGTGTTCGACCGATCATCGTGCTCTACCTAAGAGAAAATGGGCATGCTCCTTGCTTTCCTCGTGACCCGGGGCACCCAACCAGGAATGCGAAGCAACAGGGAAGAAACATGCCACCTGTTGGCGGCTGACTTCCTCCATCACTCCTGCTATACTGAGAGGTGTTGGATGCGATTGAGGCGGGTCTACACTGATTGAGGGGTGGCCGGGGAATGGCGAAAGACTCCAGACGCTCCCTCTCACGCGCGTCCTTGGGAGCAGAGTACATTCCGGGCAAACGCGCGAAGCGGTCTCCCCAGGCGCTCGAACCAAACGCTCGAACATCGTCGATGTCGACGCTCACCAAACGTGGGCATCCTCTCGTGTGAGGGAGCCGTGCTCGGCTGGCGAGCCGCTCCCTCACACGGCCAATCTGTCATGGAGCAACACAAAGGAGAACTGGTATGGAAAACCAAACCCACGAAACGACAGCAAGCGTAGTCCGTCCCTTCCGCGTCGACATGCCCGAAGAAACGCTCGCCGATCTGCGCCGGCGCATCGCCGCCACGCGCTTTCCCCACAGGGAGCTGGTCACAGATCGGTCGCAGGGCGTGCAGTTGGCGACGATCCAGGAGCTCGCCCGCTACTGGGCAACCGACTACGACTGGCGCAAGGCCGAGGCGAAGCTCAACGCGCTGCCGCAGTTCACGACCGAGATCGACGGGGTCGACGTCCACTTCATCCACGTGCGCTCGCAGCACGAGGACGCATTGCCGCTGATCATGACTCACGGCTGGCCCGGCTCGGTGATCGAGCTGCTCGAGACCGTCGGCCCGCTCACCGACCCGACCGCGCACGGCGGAAACGCCGAGGACGCGTTCCACTTGGTGCTGCCGTCCGTCCCCGGGTACGGCTTCTCCGGCGAGCCGACCGAGCTCGGCTGGGACGCAGGCCGCACCGCGCGTGCCTGGGCGGAGCTGATGCGCCGACTCGGCTACACCCGCTACGTCGCCCAGGGCGGCGACGTGGGCGCCGCTGTCACCGACGCGATGGGCCGCCAGGCACCCGAGGGACTGATCGGCATCCATACGAACTTGTTCGTGCCGGTCCTGGCCGCCCGGCTCCCGGCGGAAACCGAGCAGGAACGCGCGGCGACCGAGCAGCTGGACACCTTCAGGGCGACCGGATTCGGCTACTTCCTCGAGCAGGCCACGCGTCCGCAGACGATCGGCTACACCCTGCTGGATTCACCCGTGGCGCTGGCGGCCTGGATGCTCGACCACGACACGGACAGCTACTACAAGATCTCCCGCGCCTTCGTCGATGGCGAGCCCGTGGGGAACCTGACGCGGGACCACATCCTCGACAACATCACGGTGTACTGGCTGACCGGCACCGGGGCCTCGGCGGCCCGGTCGTACTGGGAGAGCGGACAAGCCCAAGTGAAAGCTGCCGGCCAGGCGCCGCCGCCGATGACGCTCCCGTTCGGCTTCACCACGTTCCCCGGCGAGATCTGGCGGACGCCGCGCAGCTGGGTCGAGAAGGCGTACCCCAACGTCATCTACTTCAACGAGGTCGACAAGGGCGGCCACTTCGCCGCCTGGGAAGAGCCTGAGCTCTTCTCCACCGAGCTTCGAGCGGCGTTCCGCTCCCTGCGCTAGTTGGCGAGGGGACGACGGGCACGATGTGTGCCCGCCGTCCCACACCGCAGGCGGCACCAGTGCTCTCGCATCAACCTGGTCGAAGCGGGAGTCCCGAGAAGGGGCGATGCTCTCCACCTCCCTCGCCTGGCGTGGGGCAGCCGAGGTCCCCCTTCACCAGTTGACTCCCCGATCAGGGATGACCCGTTGACACATGCACCGGGAGAACAGGAGGGCAGAGCCTTGTTCCCTCCTGCAGCAGCGCGACGCCTACTCCCTCTATGCACACACTCTCGACATCATACCAGCGAGGCCATCCCCGGATCATCACCCGTAGGTGCCCCTTCCACCTGCTCACGGCGACCACCGGTCCCAGCGGGCAACTCACCTGTGTGGTGCCGTGGAAGGCTTGCTCTACGAGCGCCGCCTTGATCTGGCGGACATTGGTTGAGTGCATCTGCAACTCCTTTCCAGACGCGCTGTGGCGCGCTGTGTACCCCTGTCATTCCCTCTCCACAGCGGTCTGCTGAGAAGGAACTGTGTCAGGTGCGGTGAGCACAAACAACCGCTCATACGGGGCAGGCGGGCGAAAGAAGGTATACAGGTCGAGACTGTCTCGTAACATGGTAGACGTAGATGGGAACTCCAACCTGGCAAACCCCCTTGCCATCCTAACGACCATTGCCTACACTCCTTCTTGACAAGCGCGATCCAGGGAGGACCGCGTACTCTCGCAAGGATTGTGTAGGAGGACAACCAGATGCTCATCGTGAACGACGAACAACGCCTGCAGGCTGGGATTGGAAGTCTCTCGAAGCGGTGCTCGTACTGTTCTAAAGCCGAAGCCTCCTACCCACTCATTCTCAGCGATGAGGCGAAGCTAGCTGTCTACCATGCCGCTTGCGCTGCCGCGCTCGCGACGGATATCCTGGTCGATCTCTACACCTTCCTCAACCCGCCTGCTCCCTATGAGCGGTTGTTTGTGCTCACCACATCCGACGCCGCTCCTTCCCAGCAGACCGCTGTGGAGAGGGAGTGACAGGCGGCGTCGCGCTGCAGCACATCTGGAAAGGAGGAGTCGATGCACTCAACCAACGTTCACCAGATCAAGGCGGCCCTGGTGGAGCAAGCCTTTCTCGGCAGTACCCGGGTGAGTTGCCCCATCGGGCCGGTCGTGGCCGAAAGCCGCGTGGAAGGGGCGACTGCGGGTGATGATCCGTGGCTGGGGTCGCTGGTACCCCGTGGAGCATGTGAGCATTGAACGGATATGTGTTGCAAGAAGAGTGGAGGACCGAGCGGAGGGTTCTGTTACGGAGAAGACATGCGAAACGCGCATATCTTCTGTCGAGAGGGTGTACATGTGATTACTTGATGGTGTAGCTTTTTGCTAATTCTCTGACGCTTACCACAAACAGCTTGCTCAATGGGAGAGTACTTAGACCTGCCAGCAAAGCTCTCTCCATCGCTAAGAGAAGAACAAGGCCATGCTGGCATTACGCTAGATACGTATCAAATTTTGCCGCCATCGAGGAATCACATGTACACACAAAGGGCTTGACAAAATGAAAAAAGGTGTATATACTCTTAATTATGAACGAACACTTGCATCAACCAAACGCAGCTCAATTGGCTGAGATTGAGGAGTCATGTGCGTGCTTGAATGTGCGCAAGGCAGCACGCGCCATCACGCAACTCTTTGATGAGGTGCTGCAGCCGACTGGGTTGCGGTCAACCCAGTTCCCTCTTCTGGTCGTCGTTGCCAGGCTTCGTGAAGCGCCCGTGACGCAGCTGGCTGAGGAACTGGTTATGGACCGCACGACGCTCGCACGCAACCTGAAGCCGCTCGAGAGCCAGGGGCTCCTCACGATTGAGGCAGGGACGGACCGGCGCAGGCACCTGGTGCGGCTGACTGAACGTGGCCGCCAGGCATTGGCAAGGGCGCTGCCCTATTGGGAACAAGCACAGCACCAGGTGGTCACGCGCCTGGGACACGAGCAGTGGCACGCGCTCCGAGCCTCACTGCAAGCAACGATGACGCTTGCCCAGTCGTTCTAGTGTTTTTTTGTCGTAATACGTGTATATACACGAAATGAGCAAACACCGTTAGAAGAGACAAAGATGCATATCCCGAAAGGTAGGAACAAGATGAAATACTTTGTCACCGGCGCGACCGGCTTTGTCGGTGGTCGCGTGGTACGTCAACTGCTTGAAGCTGGACACGAAGTGGTGATTCTCGCGCGCAATCCCGCCAAGGCCAGCGGGCAGTTTGGGCCGAGTGTGAGGATTCACCAGGGCGATATCACCGAGAAAGAGAGCCTGCGCAAGCCAATGGAGGGCGTGGATGGCGTCTTTCATCTCGCGGGCTGGTATAAAATCGGCGTCAGAGACAAAAGCCAGGGCCAGCGCATGAATGTCGAGGGTACGCGGAATGTCTTGGAAACCATGCAAGAACTGGGCATCCCGAAAGGCGTCTATACCAGCTCTGTCGTTGTCTACTCTAACACGCACGGTCAGCTTGTCGATGAAACGTACCGCTTTGATGGACATACCTTTCTGAATGAATACGAGCGCACCAAGTGGGTGGCGCATTACCAGGTGGCCGAACCCCTGATCGAGGCTGGCCTGCCGCTGGTGATTGTGCAGCCGGGACCAGTCTACGGCCCCGGTGATACCAACATTGTGCATGCCGTCCTGGCCCAGTACTTGCAGCGCAAACTGCCCTTGCTGCCGACCGTCACTGCTTTTTCCTTCGTGCATGTTGACGATGTCGCACGCGGTCACATTCTGGCCATGGAGAAAGGCCGACCTGGCGAGTGCTACAACCTCACTGGCGATACCTACACCCTGGTAGAGACCATGCGTCTAGCTGAGAAAATCACCGGTGTGCCTGCCCCGCGTTTGAAGGCCTCGCCCGCCGTGTTCAAAACGCTCTCTGTCATCATGAGAGTCGTCGAGAAACTCCTGCCCGTTCCCGACG
>Ga0207684_10003476_pt1 | contig 15368 bp, 8 predicted proteins | sample KBSK5501metaG_FD_184342 | JGI IMG/M metagenome (GOLD analysis project Ga0207684, IMG submission 184342) | Corn, switchgrass and miscanthus rhizosphere microbial communities from Kellogg Biological Station, Michigan, USA - KBS K5-50-1 metaG... | ecosystem: Host-associated > Plants > Roots >...
GATCACCAACCCGTCAGCTGCCCAAGTGAAGGAACGGCTGAGTAAACCCGCCGTAAATGGATGACTACTAAGAGTGACCGCACGACCGCTGGGACTCAGTCCGGTCGCAGCGAGGAAGTGACGTTCCAACATGATCTCCCAGGGCGTTCGCCCAGGGATGAAGAAGCGGCCGACGGGGCAGAAGAGGCCGACGGGGCAGAAGAGGCGAGCGTGCCAGAAGACGCGGGCGCGGCAGAACAGGCAGGCGCGGCAGAACGGGCGGACGCGGCAAAAGAGGCCGCTGCGGGAGACGAGGCCGCTGCGGGAGACGAGGCGGTAGCGCGGCGCACTCCGACGGGATGGCGAGTCGGTGGCGACGAGGTGCCCGACCTGACGAGTGCGATGGTGCTCGCCGACCTGCTCGCGGCCGACCTGCCCGGCGACGAGCAATGGCAGGCCCCGGGCGTTGCGGCGAACGCCCCCCCGGTTGCCGCCGATCAGGCGACGGAGCCGGGCTCAGGGGCACACGTCGCCGACCCACCAGCCGCGGACGCCGAACAACTCAAGGAGACCGTCGCGCAGCTTGAACGTGCGCTGACGGTACGGGTACGGGTCGAGCAGGCCATCGGCGTGCTCGCCGAACGGCACCGGCTGCGTCCACGGCAGGCATTCGAGCTACTCAGATCGGCATCACGGGCTCGCGGGGCACGCGTCAGCCAGACCGCTGGTGAGGTCGTTGCTAGCGTAACGAACCCGCTGCTGCGCATCCCGGAGGAGCTGGCCAGGCAGCCGGAGGGACACCGCGGGCGCTCTCCCCGGCATCCCCGCAGGAAGGCCTGACGCCGGCCCGAGCGGACAGGTGCCCGCCCGCGATCATGGTGGTTTCCATGGTGCTTACTCAGCCATTTATTTACTTTTACATTGCTTGTTGATGACTGACTCGGGGTGCAGGCTTGCCCTGTGGTTGACCGGATCGTTCCTCGTCACCAATTCCATTAGCCCTGTTGCGTGATCAATTCTTGCATCCGGCAGTAAGATCGTTGATTACTGCTATGTCCCTGAGAATGCCCGATAGGGGCAAGGATCATGATAGTGACCAGGGAATTCGCGCAGCCCACAACGGGTCCGACAGATGAGCTATATGAGGTGAGGATGGATCAACCGGACCCGGGCCGGTCTGGCCAGCACGGGCCTGGCGGGACCGCAGCCCTGGACCATCCGGAGCGGGCGACATCCACCACGCGCCAAGCGGCGGCCAGTGATGCGCTCGCCGGTGACGCGCGCGCAGGTGATGCGCTGACCAGTGGCCAGGTGACGAGTGAAGCGCCGGCTGGTGACGCGGCGACTAGCCAGGCGCTGGCCGCCGGGACGCACACCGGGCCGCCAGAAGCCAGTACCTCACGGGCTGACCGGCGTAGCATCCCAGCGCGTGTCCAGCGCATCGCCAGCCGGCCAGCGGTCCAGCACCTCGGCCTGCTGATCGGCTATATCTGCGCTGGGATCGTGGTGACCTGGCCGCGGGTGACATACCTGGCTGGGCGCCTGCCAGCCAGTTCTGATTCGGCCAGCTATGCCTGGGGTTTCTGGTGGGTGGCACATCAGGTGACCCACCTGGGCAACCCTTGGTTCACCCATTACCTGGCCGCCCCGGTCGGAGTCCAGCTCGGATTCGACACCCTGATGCCGCTGGTGGGGCTCCTGATGACCCCGGTTACCCTCACCTTCGGTCCCACCGTGGCATTGAACCTGCTTGTCGTCGTCGTCCCCGGCCTGCTCTGTTACACGATGTACCGGGTGGCCCGGTTGTGGCTGCCCTCGCAGGTCGGCGCCATCGCCGCCGGTGCCTTCTTCGGCCTATCGACCATGATCACGCAGCAGGACTGGTACCACCTGAACATTGCCATCGGCCAGCTCTTCCTGCCGATGGCGCTCGAGGCGGCGGTGCGGCTGCGGCGCCGGCCTGATGCGCGGCGGGCGATCATCCTGGGGCTGATCCTCGGCGGCGTCGTGCTGGTCAACCAGGAATCGGCCATCCTGGCGCTCATCCTGAGCGGGCTGGCGCTGCTTCCCTGGCTGGCCCGGCACCCCTTCGCGAAGCGGCTGAAACCGGCCGCCCTGGCCAGCCTGGTCGCCGCCGTGGTCGCGAGCCCGCAGCTCATCGTCATGGCGCAGCAGGTGCTGGCCGGAGGCGCGTCGTCGCGGCCCGGCGCGCTCGCGCGTTGGGACGTCACTTACGGGGCTGGGCTGACGACCCTGTTCGCGCCTTCGCCCCGGGTGGCCAGCGCCGGGCTGACCAGCGTGGCCGCTTTCTACCACTATGGCCACCCCGACGAAGGCGTGCCGACCTTTGGCGTGGCGCTGGCCGCGCTGGCCGTGCTCGGCACGGTGCTCGCCTGGCGACGCACCAGCACCAGGCTGCTGGCATTGCTCTGGGCTGCGGCAGCGGCGCTGGCGCTCGGCCCCCGGCTCATCATCGGCCACCGGACCTACATTCCGGTCGAGCACATGTGGCACGGGACGCGCGTGTCGGAGATCATGCCGTATACCTGGCTTATCCAGATACCGGGCCTGGCCGGGTTCCGTGAGGCCGACCGGTTCGCCCTGCTCGGCATCGTCCCCGCTGCCCTGCTCGCCGGGTGGGGGTTGGGCTGGCTGTTCACCCACGCCAGGCCGGTGGCTGTCGTAGCGATCGCACTCGGCGTCCTTGAGGCCGGCTTCTCCAGCGTCGGCCCGGTCATGCCCACCACGATGACCGCGCTCGACCGGCCCATTGCCGCCGATCATTCCGGGGACATCGTTGTTGATGTCCCGTTCGGCCTGCGTGGTGGCGTGCGGGTGTACGCAGGCCGGATCGCGCCGGCCTCGCTGCTGCTCGCGACCGCCGACGGTCATCCCCGTGCGGTCTCCTACAGCTCCTGGGTGCCCGAGGCGTCTATCGTCGGCATCGCCCGGCACGAGTTCTACGCCGGGCTTGTCGCGGCGGAATTTGGACACCAGGGGTCAGCGGCCCAGCTGAGCTCGGCCCGCGACGACGCGCGCCGCATGAAAATCGGCTGGGTCCTGATCTGGAGGTGGAGACCGCTGGTCAGCAGCTACCTCACCGGTGCCGGCTTCCACTTCGCCTACCGGGCCGACGGCGTCACCGTCTACCGGGCCTGACCATCAGCCATCTCAACGTTTGGTTGGCAACTAGCTACGTTGGGTAACAAATGCACGTGGATGAGCATGCGGTTGATGCTGTGTCCCCGGGCCGTCTGCTGATCATCGGCGGCGGCGAGGACAGATGCTGTGGCTCAGGGGTGCTCGAACGGTTCGTTGACCTGTGCGGTGGCGGCCGGGCGCGGATCACCCTGGTCACCACCGCCACCGGCATGCCGGATGAGGTACACGCCGAGTATGAGCGAGTGTTCCGCAAGCTCGGCGTGGACGTCACCAGAGAACTGCGCCTCCGCGGCCGTGCCGACGCCGACGGCGACGCCGCGGCAGCCATCCTCCGCGATTCCACGGGGGCCTTCATCAGCGGCGGCGACCAGTCCCGGATCCGCGCGCTGGTCGGCTCGCGCACCAACGACATCCTGCGCGAACGGCTGGCCAGCGGGCTCGTCGTCGCGGGCACCAGTGCTGGCGCGACCGCCATGGGCGGCACCATGATCCTGGGCGGCGAGGGACCCGACGTGTCGGCTGCGGCGGTGCGCACCGGGCCCGGGCTCGGCCTCCTGCCCAACGTGCTCATTGACATGCATTTCGCCGCGCGTGGCAGGCTGCCGCGGCTGCTCAGCGCCGTCGCGCTCGACCGCGACCACCTGGGTGTGGGCATCGACGAAAACACCGCGATCCTGGTCGAGGGAGACCGGTTCGAGGTGCTCGGCAGCGGAGTGGCCACCGTGGCCGACGCGGAGGGGGCCACCGTCGTGCACCCGGCGGGCGACTGCGACCCCATCACCCTCTTCGGCGTCCGGCTGCACCTCATGCCCGCCGGATGCGTCTTCGACATCGCCCGGCGCGAGCCGTCGATCGGCCCGGCGCACACCAGGTACTGAGCACCGGCACCGCCCACCACGAGCGAGTGAGGGAACAGACGTGCGGCTTATAGACCTGCGCCGCCTGAGCGGCCCCAACATCTACACCTCGCGCCCGGTCACGATCGCCCGGCTCGAACTCGACGGCCTGACCGGCCAGGAGACCTCGGACTATCCTGGATTCGCCGGCCGCCTCACCGCGATGCTGCCCGGGATCGCCGAGCATCACTGCGCGGCCGGCCGGCCGGGCGGCTTCCTGGGAGCGATAGAGCGCGGCACATACTTCGGCCACGTCACCGAGCACACAGCGCTCGAACTCTCCGCGCGGGCCGGCCGCTCGGTGCACTTCGGCCGCACCGAATGGGCCGGTGCCGACGGCCGCTACGACGTGATCATGGAATGCCCGCAGGACGAGCCCGAGGACTCGCCGGTCCCGGAGGACCTGCTGCGGCTCGCCCTCCGCCTGGTCACAGACCTTCTTTCCGAACGTTCCGGACACGCCACTCCCGACCTAGGCGCGATTTCCCGGATGGTTGCTGAATCGGCCCTCGGGGTGAGCACCGCCGCGCTCGCCGCCGCGGCACGTCGGCGGGGCATCCCGGTCCGCCGGGTCGGCAGCCTGAGCATGCTGCGGCTCGGCCACGGCTGCCATCGGCGCCTGCTATGGGCCGCACTCACCGAGCAGACGTCCGCTGTCGGGGTGGATATCGCCTCGGACAAGGTGCTGGCCAAGCAACTGCTCGCCGGGGCCGGGGTGCCCGTGCCCGAGGGGATGGTGGCCACGAGCCCCGCGCAAGCGGCCGAGGCGTTCACCGAGATCGGCCGGCCGGCGGTGATCAAACCGCGGAACGGCAACCACGGGGCGAATGTGACCGTGGGCGTCACCTCCGCGACCGACGCCATGGACGCCTACCAGCGGGCGAGTGTGACCGGCCCGGAAGTGATCGTTGAGGAATATGTTCCTGGCACTGACTACCGGGTGCTGGTCGTGGACGGGCGCATGGCCGCCGCGGCCCGGTTGCGACCGGCCTCGGTGACCGGGGACGGGCACCACGACATTGAGTCACTGGTGGCGCTGGCCAACGCCGACCCGCGGCGTGGCGAGGGTCACACGCTGCCGCTGACCCGCATCGTGCTGGACAGCCACGTGCTCGATCACCTGGCCGCCCAAGGGCGCCACCCACGGTCGGTACCGGCCGCCGGTGAGGTGGTCACGCTGCGCCGGAACGCCAACCTGTCCACCGGCGGGACTTCCGCCGACGTCACCGACTTGGTGCATCCCGAGGTGGCGGCCATGTGCTGCCGGGCAGCGACCGCCGCCGGCCTGGACGTCTGCGGCGTCGATGTCCGGCTCGCCGACATCGCCGCGCCGATCCTGACCGGGGCGGATGGCGGCGCGGTGATCGAGCTCAACGCCTGCCCGGGACTACGGATGCACCTCGAACCCAGCGCCGGACGACCCAGAGACGTGGCGGGCCCGGTCATCGACCAGCTGTACCCGCCGGGGGCGCCATCGCGGATCCCCATCGTGGCCGTGACCGGAACCAACGGGAAGACCACGACCGTCCGCATGATCAGCCACATCCTCGGGCAGGCGGGGCTGCGCGTCGGCATGGCCACCACGGACGGCGTCTACTCGGGCGGGCAGCTGATCCACCGCGCGGACGCGTCCGGCCCGCGCTCGGCGGGGATGGTGCTGGACGATCCCACGGTGGAGGCCGCGGTCCTGGAGACCGCGCGGGGCGGGATCGTCCGGCGCGGGCTCGGCTATGACCGCGCCGACGTGGCTGTCCTCACCAATATCACCGCCGACCACCTGGGCGCGGACGGTGTCGATGACCTCGACGATCTCACCGGCATCAAGGCGCTCGTGGCGGAGGAGATCCAGCGGGGCGGCAGCCTGGTGCTCAACGCCGACGACCCCCGGACGGCCGCGCTGGCCGGACGGCCCGCCGTGCGGGACCGCCATCCGGTGATCCGGTTCTTCAGCTTGTCGCCGGGCAACCCGATCATCGTGGCGCACCGGATGAGCGGCGGTATCACCTGCGAGCTGCGCCACAGCCAGCTGGTGGAGACCAGGGGCGGACAGGAGACCCTGCTGCTCGACGTGGCGGACCTGCCAGGCTCGTTTGGCGGCTCGGCCTCGCATCTGGTGGCGAACGCGCTCGCCGCGGTGGCGGCGTGCCGCGCCCTCGGGGTGAGCGTCAAGGACGTGAGGCGGGCCCTCACCACATTCACGCCCGTCGAGGCCAACCCAGGCCGGGGCAACATCTATCAGGTGGAGGGCAGCCCGGTCGTGGTGGACTACGGGCACAACGCGGCCGCGCTGGCCGCCATGGGCCGCCTGCTCCACGACGCGTGGGCCGGCGATCCCGTCGCGGCGATCACCCTGCCCGGTGACCGGCGCGACGACCTCGTGGCCGAGACCGCCGCCACCGTAGCCGCCTGGTTCGGCCAGGTTGTCGTCTACGAGGACGGCGACCTGCGCGGCCGTTCCCCGGGCGATATGACCCGGCTCATCACGGCCGCGCTTGAGGCCGGGCGCCCGGGGATGACGATCGTGCCCGCGACCGGGCCGTCCGAGGCGCTGCGCTCCGCACTGGCGCTGACCTCCGGCCCAGCCGACCCCGTTCTGTTCCTGTACGAGAAGCTCGAGCCGGTCCTGGCCCTGCTCGGCTCGCTTGGCGCCACCCCCGCGCAGACGCCATCAGAATGCCGCTGACCCTGATCCACTGCTGGCCTGATCCGCTGCTGACCTGATGCCCTCCAGCCTCGCCGCAGCGGGGGACCTGCCGGTCGCAGCCCAGCGGGACGAGAACCTGTCGCTGTCAGCCCAGGGCGGCGAGAACCTGCCGCGCCATGGCCCTCTCTTCCAGGACATTCGGGTGCACGGGGGCGGCGAGCATGGTGGGCACGATTCCCTCGATCCACTTGGTCCCCGGCGCCTGGCACATATCGTGGCCGATGCTGTCGGTGTACGTGTCCACATATGTCGCCCCGTGCGCCGCGGCCTCGCTGGCGAGCATCTGGTTCAGCTTCAACTCCACGCCGCGCAGGTACGACACGTCGCCGAAGGCGAAGGGCACAAGCGGCCAGCAGCCACGGCCGGTGTTGGGCAGGATGACCGGGTAACCGACCAGGAGGACCCGCGCGGCTGGCGCAAGCCGGTGAATGGCCGCCAGCACCGCCGCCACCTTGGGCCCGGTCTGCGCGACCGCCCGGGCCAGGCGATCAGTCCCACCCGAGGTGTAATGCCCCTTGCACGGTGAGCCGAATGGGTTGGTGAAGCTCAGGGCGCTGCACACGAGGACGATGTTCGAGAAGCCGATGTCATTGCCGCCGATTCCCAGGGTCACCAAGGTGGTGGCCCGGCCCAGCGCGTTCAACTGCGGTGGGTTCGTGCCGAGGCCAACCCCCTCGGACCGGGTCATGTTTGTCGTGTCGGCGCCCTGGCAGCTGACATCCCTGAACGAGGACGGGCGGATCGCGGCGGCGACCAGCGAGGGATAATCATGGGTGGACCGCAGGCAGCCGACTGGTGACCCGGTCAGGTTCGGGATGAGCGGCCCAGAGGTGAAGGAGTCGCCGAGCGACACGTAGTTCTGCCCGCTGGCGCCCGCCACCGTCGGCAGCAGCGCGGCGAGCAGCGTGCCACCCGCCGCCACCACACCCAACGCCAGGAAGCGCCGGCTGCGGACCGGGATACCGAGGCGGCTGCGCGGGGAATTCAGGCGCGGCGGACGTCCCCCCCGCCGGAGCCCTTCGCGGGCCGCGAACCAGCGTCCCGCGCTGCGGTTCATGCCGATCCGGGAGTCGGCCGCGCGCCCAGCAATATGACCCGCAGCCCGGAAGGCCCGGGCGGCGCTGACCCTGCGCGAGTGAGCGCCGGTGGGCTGTTGTAGCGCTGCCACGGAGGGTGCTGGGCGCATGGTCGGCTCCCTTCGAGCAAAGCTACTGACGGGTAGTCGCAGCATTAACCGGGAGCTACTCATAGTCAATACCCTGATGCGCAGTGTTACAAAAGAGCCTGGAGTGGCTGACGCGTCCCGGGGACCTCCGCCGCACATCCATGATCACGGACGGGACTGGGCGCGCATCGGACCGGCTGCGGGGCACGCGGGAGGGCGGGACGTGCGGGGCACCCGCGAGGTGTGCGGAGGCGGCCGCCTGGGCGAGATCCGCGCCGCGCGGGGAATCGGCGCCGGGCGGGGTGATGCACCGGGCGGAGGGCGCCGGGCGGGCTCAGTGAAACTGCGGGTGGGCTGGTTTGTCAGGCGGCAGCTTGCCTGCCGGGTATGACGACGCCAGCGTGCGCCCAGGGTCTGGTGAAGCCCACTGGGGACCGGTCCGTGTACCGCGCAATGCGGATGGGGAAGCCGGTGGCGTACGCCTCGATCATCACGCCCTTGCCGATCACCAGGCCCACGTGGCCTGGAGCGGCAACAGTGCCATCAGAGCCTACGAAGAAGACCAGGTCACCTGGCTGCGCCTGGCTGGCCGAGATCCGCGGACCCCACGCAAACTGGTCCTGCGAGGTGCGCGGGATGCTGACGCCGGCGGCCCGGTAGGCCATCATCATCAGGCCGGAGCAGTCGAAGGCGTCCGGGCCGGTGCCACCCCACAGGTACGGCTTGCTGAGCTGCGCTTGCGCGTAGGCGATGATGGTGGCGATCGCCTGGTTCGGCGCCCGGACCTGCTCAGCGCTGGTCAGGCAATTATGCGCGCTCACCGCGTTCACCTGGCTCACCAGGAAGCCGCCGGTGCTGTAGAGGCCGGCCCAATAGAGCACGGACTGGACGTAGGACACCAGGTGGTTGTAGGCGAAGACCGCGGCACTGACATTGCCCTGGACACCGTGCCCGATCAGGTATTTCGCGGCCCCCGCGATGGCGTCCGCAGGCTCGTACACGCTAGCCACGCCATCGCCGTTGGCGTCCGTCGCCACCCCGCCGATCTGTAGCGACGCCTGATGGACCGGGGCGCCGCCCCAGGTGTTGCCCGCCGCGCCGCCGATGCCGATCTGCATCGGGCCCGCGGCACCGAACGCGTTGGACCCGCTGTGCACGCCCGGCAGGTTGGACCGGCCGTGGTTGCTCTCGACCTCACCGATTCCGGCGAGCACGGCCCAGGGAACGCCGTACTGGCTGCCGGCCTGCTTGTAGAAGACAAGGTAGTTGGCCGGGATGGAGTTGCGGGCCGTCGTGCTCACCGCCGACTGCGTGGTCGACCCCGCAGGTCCGCCCGGGCAATCGTTTCCGGCGGAGAAGAATATGCTGCCGCCGCCCACTGCTGCCATCGGGATCAGGGCGAGGCCGATCACGAGCAGGACGGCCATGCCGATCGCCACCGACGCGACTACCCGGCCAGCACTGGGAAAGCTCGCCTGCCAGTTCAAAAGTTCCCCGCGGACGCCAACTGAATATCGCTCACCTGCCAATTCGCGCCACTGGTGCTGACCGTGACGGCGTATTGACCCGTAAGCTGGCCTTTGCCCTGTTTAGTGGTCATCGCCTGTTTGATCGTCACGACGAAGGTCAGGCTTGAGGTGCCGAAGGCACGCAGTGAATCGATCACCGCCGAACCAGTGGAGACCTGTTTCTGCTGGGTGCGCTGCTGCGCCACGCCAGCGGTGGCATAGCCCCGGGCTAGCGTGGCAGCCAGCTGGCTGGTGATCAGGTTCTGCATCCGGCCCACATAGCCGGTGGCACTTTCGGTGTAGGAGAAGGTGCCGTAGTCCGCACCGAACTCCTGGGTTACACCGGCCGCTTTGCCCAGGTCGGATTGGCTGAACGGGAGCCACCGGTAGATGTCGACCGCGCCCGAACCGGTGGGGGCGGGCGCGACGGACGAGGCCGGGACCCCCGCGGTGCTCGCGGGTGCGCGCGGCGCCGCCCGGGCCTGCGGGGTGGCCCGCACAGGCCCGTGTCCGGGTGCTCGCAGGCCCGGAAACAGCAGGTACGCGCCCAGCGCAGCGAGAACCACCACGGTCACAAGGAACGCGAGCCGCCGCTGGCCCGGGGTCAGCTCCATGACCAGGCCCGCTACTTCTTCCGCCGGACAGGACGGAGCCAGAACGGACCCACCGGGTCGGTCCCGCCCGCCGCTGACTGCCCCGTTCCAGCAGATCCCTGACCTTCCCCAGCCGTCTGGGCTCGCCCGGATGGCGCGGACCCGCGCGACGGAGCCTGGCCGGCCCGGCCGGTGTTGCCGGATGCCCGCGGTCCGGGACCGATCCAGCCGCCGTCGCCTGACGACCTCGGGCCGGGACCGGGGCGGCCCGCGGAGGCACTGTCCCGCGACGAGGCGGGCGCGCCCCGGCCAGGGCCGGGGCGAGCCTGTCCGCCGTCACGCGAGGAGCCGGGCGCGGCCCCGGGCCAGAAGGGTCTGCGAGTCGCCTCGCCGAACCGCGCCGGTGCCGCGCCAGCAGGCGGCCCGGAGGCGGGCTGTCCGGCCGATGGCGCACCTGACGAGCCAGAACGGGGGCCGCCGGCCGCGGGATCGCGGGTCAGGCCGGCCGTGGTGCGATCACGGGCCCGGCCGGCCGCCGTGCCCTCGGCACCGCTGCGGGACCAGCCCGTCGGCGGTTGCCCGTTGCCGCCGGTCCGGGAGGGCAGGTCGAGTGGTGGCGCCGACCGGGGGCTGCCTTCCTGGCCCGCGGGAGCCTTGACCCGGCCGCGCACCGCCACTCCCGGCCGGACACCCGCGCCCTGGGACGTATCGTCCGGCCCGCCGGGCGGCCCAGCGGAATCTGCGTACCCGTCGTCGCCGGGCGCTCCGCCCGCCGCGGCGCCGGAGGCGGCCGCCGCAACGCCGACACCGCCCCCCGCGGCCACCGCGATCTGCGCCGCCAGGCTCGCCGCCTGCGCGGGATTGCGCCGGGCCCACCGCGCCGCCCGGTAGGCCGCGAACCCGGGCACCGCCACGGTCGCCGCGTCGAGCGTGTTCCGGCGGGCGATGCCGCCGGCCTGGCCGAGGCTGGCGTCCGCCCGATCACGCGAGCCCACCACCCCGTACCCGACCGCGGAGAACAGGTGGACGAACGGCTTGCGGTAGATGAACACGGCCACCGTGACGAGCGCGATCATGAGGATCTTCAGGGCCCAGGGCAGTGCCGCGTCGCTGGTGCCCATGATCAGCGAATAGGCATACAGCAGGACGCTGAGCACCAGGGCGATGGCTGCCTGTTTGAGCAGCACGCCGATGAGCATCTCGACCCAGCGGATCGCGACGACCCGGCCGAACCCGGGATGTGTGCCCACGATGAGGAAGAACGGCCCGGCTACGAGAAGGAGCAGGAAACCGAGCTTCAAGATGATCAATGTGATCGCGATCAGCAGAACGAGGAGGCCCGCGATGAGCGCGGCGAAGATCGTCGCGAACGCGATCTCCAGCCGCGTGGTCCACTGCTTGCCCTGGAAAAGCGAGTAGACGTCGGGATGGTTCTGCTTGATCGAGGCCGCGATGCCGGCGTAGGTGTTCTGCTTGGCCTGGATCACCGCCGGGGTCGGGTTCTCGTTCACCGCGATCGCCTGGGCCCAGAGCAGTTGCCGCGCGTAGGTGTTCACCACGGTCTGCTGGCCACCGCGAGTGGTGGCGTAGCTCGTAGTGCCGAACTCGCCGTCAAGCCATGGCTTGCAGATAAGGACCGTCCACAGCTCATTCGCGTTCTGGTCGACGATGTTGTTGCCGGCTGAATACCCGTAGTTGGCCACCTGGACCTGTGGGTCGGCACGCTGGACCGGGACGCAACTGCTCTGGGCCGGGGCGGGCAGCCTGGCGAAGGCGACGTTGAGCGTCTGGGTGATGCCGTCGGAGACGCCCTTGCCGAGCCCGGTGAAGTCGGCGGGCCTGCCGATCAGCCAGATGGCCGCCGCGCAGGCCACCACCATCCAGATGGTGCCCTCGATGGTCCGGGTCGCCCGCTTGCGGATCAGTCCCTGCCAGGCGAGCCAGATCGCGCCGATGATGACGACCGGCGCGAGGTAGGGGAAGTAGATAGCGTTGCCCAGGCTGGTGATCAGCCGGTCCACGGCGCCGGTCAGCCAGGACAGGATGCCCTCGCCGGCGGCTGACTGGTAGACGGTGATGGTGACCCGGTCGAGCGCCTTCGCGGCGTCGAACACCATGCCCGCGACGTTGTTGCCGATCAGCGCGGTCATGTCCGAGCACTGCATGTCGTACGCGTTCCAGGACTGCCCGTTCACCCCGTACTGGTCGTACAGGCTGACCTGGGCGGCTGGCTGCTTCGGCGCCGCGGGCGTGGCGACCAGCGCGTCGATCCCGCCGGTCGCGGGCTCTGGGACAGGCACGGACGGCTGGCAGATGTTGTTGAGGTCGCCGATCAGCCCGCTCGATCCGGCCTGGCACAATCCGAGCAGCCCGCCGATGTCGCCGATGCCGGGCACGCCGCAGGGGCCGGTCGCCTGCGGCGCCTGTGCGGCGGATGCCTGTCGCGGGGCCAGGGCTTGCTGCGGGGCCAGGGCTTGCTCGTGGGCCGATGCCACGATCGTGACCACGGCACCGCGATCAGCGTGGCTGGCGGGCACCGCCGCGGCCGCCGCGCTCGGCACGCCGAGCGCGGCGGCGAGGACGCCGAGCAGCACTGCTGCCCTGCGCAGGACCGCTGGAACCCGGGGAGACGATCTGGCCATCGGGACGGCTCCTGAAGCCTTGGGTAAAAGGACTGATAAGTGCGTCCGGAGGGATCCGCGGTTTAAGTTCATCCGAGGGGGTCCACCGTTCACTTCACCGGTTCGCTCACGGGCGGGTCGCTCGCGGGCGATTCGATAGCCGGAGGTTCAGTCCCGGGTGGCCCCGTCCCGGGTGGGCTGGCCCCGTGCTGGCTGGCCCCGTGCTGGCTCACACCGTGCTGGCTGGCCCCGTGCTGGCTGGCACCGTGCTGGCTGGCACCGTGCTGGCTGGCACCGTGCTGGCTGGCACCGTGTTTTCCAGTGGCTGGGAGAGGATCTCCGCCCGGCGCGGCCCGATCGTCCGGCGGCGCGGATTCCTCGGACCTCCGCGCGCGGGTGGGGTTGGTGTCCAGCCACTGCCGCAGTTCGTCGGAGATCAGGTCGATGCCGATCCGGCCCGCCCGGCCGTCCAGGTCCCGGAAGATGCACTCGCCGTTGCCGAGCCCGCGCAGCACCGCCTTGTGCTCGTCGGAGGCCTCCACGCCAAGCAGCGCCATCACGTTCGCCACCTCGACGCGCTCCGACGAGCGGAACGCGAACACACCCGAGATGCAGTTGGTGACCTGCTCGCTCAGCAGATCACCCGCGTTCTGCGAGACCAGGATGAGGGCTGTGTTCCGGGACCGGCCCATCCGGGACACTTCCGGAACGAGCTTCGCACCCTCCGGGGTGGAGGTGATCGCCCACGCCTCGTCGAGGAAGATTGCCTTCGGCAGGCGGCGGTCCATCCCGTTAAGCAACCTACGCGCGAACTGGGATACCAGGTACAGCAGGGCTACGGACAGGCGTTGCTCATAGGAGAAGTCATCCCGGCTGATCGCCACGTCAGGCAGGGTGAGGCCGGCCAGGGTGAACACGGTTGTCCAGCCGGCCGCGTCGATCTGCTGGCCGCCGGACGGCGCGAAGCAGAGCCGGGCGAGCCGCATCTCCGACATCGAGCGCAACACAGCCCCGAGGTTCTTCGATGCCGGGTCGGCCGATTCCTCCAGGTGCCTGATGACCTTGCCGAGGCTGGGCCGCTCCCGGCCGGCGACGCTGGCCACCGCCTGGATCATCGCGCTTTCCCGTTCCTCGCTCATCCGGGGCAGCAGCAGGCGGAGCGTCTCAGTGGCCATCGTCCGCTTCTGCGCCAGGTCATCACCGAAGGAGAACGGGTCGAGCAGGCCAGGCGCGGCGGCGCCCAGGGGCAGCACGCGGGCCTTGCGGCCGCGCTCCTTCAGCAACTCGACCAGTGGTTCCGCGTCCCCCTTGGGGTCGATCACGGCCACGGTCACGCCGCGCAACGCGAGTTGCATGATGAGCAGGAGCGCGAGTGTGGTCTTGCCGCCGCCAGGCTCACCCGTGATGGCGATCGCGGTCGGCCGGTTGAGCGCGGCGGCCAGCAACGGGTCGAAATGAACGACGGACCTGGCCCGGCCCAGGGTCTCGCCGATGTAAGGGCCCACCCATCCGGCGCCCTGACTGATCTTGTCCCCCAGGCCCACAGTGGCCGTCGGCACGCCACCGGCGATCGTGTACAGCGGCTGGCGCTGCACATAGGAACCTAGCCGGACCCGGTCGCCCGGCAATGACTCGCAGAGCAGCGAGAACTGGTCGCCGGTGGAGTTGACCACGTCGATGCCCATGTCCCGGTAGTGCTCCCCGACCGCCTCGACCCGGCGTTCGCACAACTCCCTGGTCGGCCCGGTCACGATCAGCCGGTGCCAGCCGTAGACGAACGGCAGGCGGTCCTTGGTGATGCCGTGCTCCAGCATGCGGGCGGCCACGAGTTGCTCGGCCAGCGCGAGGGGCGCATCGGCCCCCGCCTCCCTGATGTGCGCATCCATGTCCCTGGCGTGCGCGAGCTTGCGCCCCACGTCCTTGCTCGCCTTCGCCGGGGGGATCAGCTTCATCCGCGAGCTGACCTCCACGGGGAACGGAAGCGAATCCGCGTAGTGCAGCCAGGGCTCGCCGTCCGGGAAGGCCATGACATCGGGGAAACGGGAGAAGGACAGGAACGCCGTGAAGGACTCCCCCTCGGGATGTTCCAGGCGCAGCAGCGTCCGCCCGTTGTGCACCTGCCCTTCCAGGAGGGCCTCGATCTCCCCCGCGCCCCAGGTGCGGCGGCGTACCGCCGACGGGCGCGGATCACCCACGGTGCCCATCAGGGTGTGCCGGAACAGCCACGCGATTTCGTCCGAGCTGGCGTGCCGCGCGGCGAGCGCGCTGGCGGACAGGGCGCGGCCGAGCCGCTCGGCCTGATCCGTCCAGCGGGCGATCTCGCTGGCTGGCACCGCCTCGTCGTCGAGGCCCATCGCCTGCTCGCCCGCCCGGTAGGCGCTGATGAACTGGGCGAAAACCCCGCCGGAGAGCTGGGCGCGCATGCCTCGCTGGCCCAGCCGCACGCCCAGGTAGACCTCTTTGGTCCAGAAGTCCTTCGCCCACACATGCCGGTACATCTCGTCCAGGTAGTCCCGCCAGCCCGGGCCGTCGTCCGAGGTGGCATCGAGCCCGGCGGCCCACTCCGCCGCTGGGTAGGACCGGTGCGCGATGCGCAGGTGCACTTCGGCGTCGGGCATCCTGATGGCGGCGAGCGCGACAGTGATGTTGGTGGCGAGTGTCTCCCGCTCCTGGGGGGTGATGAACTCATACGGCTCGGTTGGCAGCCGGTAGTAGGCCCACGCGTGCGTCTCGGTGAGCA